>ENA-OQCF01000579-OQCF01000579.1-human-gut-metagenome-genome-assembly--contig:-NODE-579-length-13941-cov-1.625452_pt1 | contig 13941 bp, 18 predicted proteins | sample MGYA00242756_ERZ504573 | MGnify/ENA primary metagenome ERZ504573 (study PRJEB26092, sample SAMD00036240) | human gut metagenome | host: Homo sapiens | study: EMG produced TPA metagenomics assembly of... | reverse complement strand
CTGCCGGCAGACCGCAGAAATTTTATTTCCGCAAATTCCACAGATCGAAATTGATCCATGGCGTGAAATGGATTTTGGAGAATTTGAAGGAAAGAATTATGCACAGCTGAATGGAGATCCGCGCTATCAGGCATGGATTGACAGTGGTGGAACGCTGGCATTTCCGGGAGGTGAGAGCAGGGAGGCTTTTATCGCAAGATGTGTGGATGGGATGGAGCTGGTTATGGAACAGATCCGGCAGCAGCTGGCATACAGAGCGTGTCCAAAGTGCCGGGAAACGGAAGACAACGGTATGATACAGGAGCCGCCCTCCGGTGGCGGCTGTGGTTCACGGGGGTACGATCACTGGCGCTGCTTTCGCACTACTGTGGCGGTGATTATTTTTCGTATCAGGTAAAAAATGCAGAGGCTATCATCTGCGCCTGTCCATACAAGAGAATAAAATGGAGTTAAAAGAAAAAGTATGAGTTATCATTTCTTTGCGATGTTTCTTGGGTTTGTGCTGGATCTGTTGTTTGGCGATCCGCACTGGCTGCCTCATCCGATCCGTTCTGATTGGTAATCTGATCGCATCACTGGAAAAACTGAATAAAAAGGAACTGTCAGACACAAAAAAAATTTCTGCGCGGGTTTGCGATGGTTGTGATTGTTATCGCATGGACAACCGGTGTAACCGCCGTTATCCTTGAGGGGGCATACGGGCTGCATCCGGCGATTGGCTGTGCCGTGGAAGCCATTATGACCTATCAGATTCTTGCTACAAAGTGTCTGAAAGTGGAAAGCATGAAGGTATATGAGCAGCTGCAAAAGCAGAATCTGCCGGCAGCGCGAAAGGCAGTGTCCATGATCGTTGGGCGTGATACGGAACAACTGGATGAAACAGGTGTGGCAAAGGCAGCAATTGAGACCGTTGCGGAAAATGCATCCGACGGTGTGATTGCGCCGATGATTTATCTGGCAGTCGGCGGACCGGTGCTTGGATTTGCCTATAAGGCGGTGAATACCATGGATTCCATGGTGGGATATAAGAATGAAAAGAACTTGTATTTTGGAAGGTTTGCGGCAAAGCTGGATGATGTGGTAAATTTCATCCCATCCCGCGTGGCGGCACTGCTTATGATCGTGGCAAGCTTCCTTCCGGGGAAGCGTTTTAGCGGGACCGGGGCATGGAAGATCTGGAGAAGGGACAGCCGGAAACATGCCAGCCCGAATTCTGCGCAGACCGAGAGTGCCTGTGCGGGAAGCCTTGGCATCCAGCTGGCAGGGGATGCCAGTTATTTTGGAAAGACTGTAAAGAAACCGACGATAGGGGATGCCCTGCGTCCGGTGAAACCGGAAGATATCCGGTGTGCGAATGTGCTGTTGTACCGGATGGCATTCCTTGGCATGGCCGTTTGCCTGTCACTTTTGTATTTTCTGTAAACATTAAAAAGCCGGACGTTGTGTAAACAGCGTCCGCTTTTTGGCAGACAGAGTTATCCGAGTTCTTTGTGCTCTACGGAATCTTTCATATCTTCTGCAAGCATGTAAATATTCTCCAGAACTTTTTTACAGCCCTTCATATTGTCCACCGTGGAATCTGCCATACGCAGCCCTTCGGTGGAAGAGGCAGCCACTTCCTCACCGGTGGCGGAGAGGTGGGTAATATTATCGGAAATAACATTCGTGGCATCAAGGATTTTCTGGATATTTTCTTCTGCCGTATGGATATCTTCCATCAGGCGTTCAACGGTTTCACCGACATTGCCGAATTTCTCCCGTGTATTCTCAATCAGTTCGTTCTGCTTTTCTACGGAAGCAACTGAGTTTTCGATACTTTCGTTGGCACGTTTTGTGTCATCGTTTAATTTGTCGATAATTTCTGTAATGTTGGCAGAGGCATTTTTTGTCTGTTCGGAAAGCTGGCGGATTTCATCGGCCACCACAGCAAACCCTTTTCCGGCTTCCCCGGCACGCGCAGCCTCAATGGAAGCATTTAAGGCAAGCAGATTTGTCTGGTTGGAAATTTCAATAATGGATCCGACAAAGCTCTGGACATCCTCGACTTTTGAAGTCAGGCTCTGGATGACCTGTACCGTGATATTGCTGGCTTCTTCCACGTTCTGTGCCTGTTCCTTTAATTCCAGGACGACCTGTGCACCGGATTTTACAGTAGCATCCGTTTCATGTGCGGCTTCAATCATCTGGTGGATGCCGGCTTCTGCCGCATCGGTGTTGCCCTGAATATTGGAACACATAACCGCCTGTTTCTGGATGGCTTCAGCGGTGCTTTCGGTGCTGTCTGCAATTTCCTGAATAGAACTGTGGCTGACCTCAATACTGTTTTCCAAACTGTCAAGCACAGTCATTGCTTCTTCAAAATGCCGGGAAATATTTTCGGCAACGAGAAGCATCTGATCGTGGTTTTTCTTCTGCTTATCCGCAGCTTCTGTAATTTCCGTCATGTTTTCATCAAAGAAAAGCACAAGCATCCGTGTAATAACTGATAGAAGCGTATGCAACAAGAAGCAGGACAAACAGTGCCAGCACCTTGTTGGCCAGTGCAGCAGATGCGTGTGGGGCAAAACTGAGCATCAGACGAACGATATTTACCAGCAGAAATACGCTGTTTATTATTTTCATAAGCCGTTCATTCAGATAAACCATGGCGGCAATAATGAGGGGAAGCGCGTAAGCCCATGTCCCTTCCGTGGTATTTAGTAAAGCAACAGCTGCATAACCGACCATCATGGCGGTTGTCAGGATGATGGCACAGGTGTGCGTTTTCTTTCGGGTCAGATAGCCCAATGCGGAAATGATAATCACACCGACCGAAACCAGACACTGGATCATAATCCGGACAAAGTGGTCCCCGTGGCTGGCCGCCAGTGCAGCAAGCATGGTCAGCGTGATATAGGCAAAGATAATGGTGATAGCGAGAAATACCCGCTTGTTGGCTCGTAAATACTGTTTTTCGTTCATGTAATGTTCTCCTTCTGCCAAATATGCAAAATCGTTAAATTGTATAATAATCATACCTCTCATAAATACCGTTTGTCAAAGGAAAACAGACAAAAAACAGACTTTGTGGATTATTTGCCAAAAAACAGTTTTAAATCATCTTCTACGGTACCAATTCCGGCAATGCCAAACGTGTCCGTGAGGATCTTTGCCACATTCGGGGAAAGAAATGCCGGAAGGGTCGGTCCAGGTGGATATTTTTACACCAGTGCAACAGTGCCAGCAGCACAATCACTGCTTTTGCTCATACCATGCAATGTTGTAGACAATCGGCAGATCGTTGATATCATCGAGACCGAATACTTCCTTCAGTTTCAGGGCAATCACAGCCAGAGAGTAGGAATCGTTACACTGTCCGGCATCAAGGACACGCGGTATTCCGTTGATATCGCCGAGATTCAGTTTATTATATTTGTATTTGGCACAGCCCAGCAGTCAAAATAACCGCATCTTTTTGGAAGTGCTCTGGCAAAATCCGTATAGTAATTGCGGGAGTTTGCCCGTCCATCGCATCCTGCCATGACGACAAATTTTTTGATCGCGCCGGAGTTGACGGCCTCAACAATCTGGCTGGCAAGTGTAAGTACCTGATTGTGGGCAAAGCCACCAATGATTTCACCGTGCTCGAGTTCTTCCGGAGCAGAACAGTGTTTCGCCTGTTCGATCAGTGCCGAGAAATCCTTCTGTGCACCGATTTCGCCATCAATGTGTGTGCATCCCGGATAGCCGGCAGCACCGGTGGTGTACAGCCGGTCTTTGTAGCTGTCCTTTGGTGGAACAATACAGTTGGTCGTCATCAGAATTGGTCCGTGGAAACGTTCAAATTCTTCTTTTTGTTTCCACCATGCATTTCCGTAATTTCCGACAAAGTTCGGATATTTTTTGAATGCCGGGTAGTAGTGGGCAGGAAGCATTTCTGAGTGTGTATACACATCTACACCGGTTCCCTGTGTCTGTTCCAGAAGCATTTCCAGATCTTTTAAATCATGACCGGAGACAAGAATTCCCGGATTTTTTCCCACACCGATATTCACTCTGGTAATTTCAGGATTGCCATAGGCACCGGTATTTGCAGTATCGAGCATCGCCATGCCTCTGACACCATAGTTTCCGGTTTCCAGTGTGAGTGCGACCAGGTCATCGGCTGTGAGGGAATCATCCAGTGTTGCAGCGAGTGCCCGCTGCAGGAAGGCATCAATTTCCGGATCATCCGAAAGCAGTACATTGGCGTGCTTGGAGTAAGCGGACAAACCTTTTAATCCGTAAGTGATCAGTTCACGCAGACTGCGGATGTCCTCGTCTTTTGTGGAGAGAACCCCTGCCTCTTTTGCCTTGGCAAAGAGCACATCATCCGATGCGTCAGAGCCATCTTTTGTTTTTATATCCCAGAAAGCAGCTTCCGGCAGACCTGAGGTATCTTTTACCTGTAAAATGAGTGTGCGGCGCACGGACAGAGTGTTATGAATCCGTGCGATGATCGCCTCATTGTCGAAGTTGGCATTTGTGATGGTGGTAAACAGATTCCAGGTGATCAAGTGGTTGGTTTCTTCTGAAACCTTTGTTCCTTCTTTGCGCAGCTGGGTTGTGACCGCGGATAATCCCTTGCTCACATAGACGAGCAGATCCTGCATAGCTGCTACTTCCGGCTTTTTGCCGCAGACACCCATCTGGGTACAGCCGCTGCATCCTGCGTTTCCTGACACTGATAGCAAAACATTTTATGTTCCATAATAAGATACTCCTTTGATTTTATTTTGTAAGCAAGAAGTAATTTATCAGAAAGCAAATGGAAAATATAGTTGTTAAAACCACAAATTGACGAGAAAATGAACTGGTGATAAATGGGAATATGCAGTAAAATAGGAAAAAGAAAAGCTACAGGAAAATCATATGGGGGATTACAGATGATGAAAGAATATATTATGGCACTGGATCAGGGAACGACAAGTTCCCGCTGTATCCTGTTTGATCATGCAGGAAAAATCGTCACGATGGCACAGAAAGAATTTACACAGATTTACCCGCAGCCGGCTGGGTAGAGCAGAATCCGAGGGAAATCTGGTCCTCCCAGATGTCGGTTGCCATAGAGGCAATGGCGAATATCGGGGCATCATCCAAAAATATCCGTGCCATTGGCATTACAAACCAGCGCGAAACCACAATTGTCTGGGATAAAAAGACCGGGGAACCCGTATACAATGCGATCGTCTGGCAGTGCCGGCGCACGGCAGAACAGATTGACGAACTGAAAGAAAAAGGATATGGACCGATGCTGCAGAAGCGGACAGGTCTGGTGCCGGATGCTTATTTTTCCGCAAGCAAGATCGCATGGATTCTTGATCATGTGAAAGGCGCGCGTGAGGCGGCAGAAAAAGGGGAACTTTTGTTTGGCACGGTGGATACATGGCTGATCTGGAATCTGACCAAAGGGGCGGTGCATGCCACGGATTATACGAATGCGGCAAGAACCATGTTGTTTGACATACACAGATGCTGCTGGGAGGAAGAGATATTAGAGCTGTTTCGCATTCCCAAAGAAATGCTGCCGGAAGTGCGGCCGTCGAGTGGTTTCTTCGGAGAGACACAGGAGCAGATTTTTGGCGGTAAAATTCCTGTGATGGGTGTGGCAGGAGACCAGCAGGCAGCATTGTTCGGACAGTGCTGTTTTGAAAAAGGGGATGTAAAAAATACCTATGGAACCGGTTGTTTTCTTTTGATGCATACAGGAAAGGAACCAATCATTTCCAGACATGGACTGCTTACGACCATTGCTGCGGGTACTGCAGGGGAAGTGGAATATGCACTTGAGGGAAGTGTTTTTGTGGCAGGGGCGGCCATCCAGTGGCTGAGGGACGGGATGCGTATGATCCGTACCGCAGGACAGTCCGAGGAATATGCCAAGAGAGTCCCGGATTCCAATGGTGTTTATATTGTTCCTGCATTTGCCGGCATGGGGGCACCGTATTGGAATCCGTATGCGCGCGGAACGATTGTCGGGCTGACACGGGGATGCAAAAAGGAACATTTTATCCGTGCGACATTAGAGTCTATTGCCTATCAGGCGAAAGATGTCATTCACGCCATGGAAGAGGATGCCGGCGTGACGCTGAATGGTCTGCGTGTGGACGGAGGAGCCAGTGCAAATAACATGCTTGTACAGTTTCAGGCAGATATCATTGATGCGGCAGTGCTTCGACCGGAATGTATTGAGACAACAGCACTCGGAGCGGCATATCTGGCAGGACTTGCGGCAGGTTACTGGAAAGATAGGGATGAAATCCGGGAAAACTGGCAGCTGGGACGAAGGTTTGAACCGGTAATGGACTCAGGGGAGCGCAAAAAGCTGCTCAGGGGATGGCAGAGAGCCGTGCGGTGCGCACGGCTCTGGGCAGAAGATGGGGAATAATGAGATTTATTTGTTTAATTCCGTTTTGATATTTTCGATCAATGGATCAGCCTGTTCCATCATATTGGAAATGTCCTCATAGATAAATCCCTTTTCTGTCATCAGGCTCTTTAAGCCGTCAATATCGGACTGAACCTGGGCATAACGGGTTTCATGGGCTTCCATGTCTTCCCGGAGCTGATCCACCTGTCCGCTGCAGTTTTCCACAACCTCATTGATGCCGCGGTGAACATTTTCTACGCCGGACACAGAATCATTGATATGGGAAAAGATATTTTCGGTTGTGTCCATCTGTGTGCGGGAAGCATCCAGTGCATCCTGTACATCCAGCAGAGAATGCGTCAGATTTTCGGAGCTTGTCTGCAAACCTTCCATACTTTTGTTTACATCACCCACCAGTTCTTTGATGCCAATGGAAAGTTTTGTGACTTCATCTGCAACAACGGCAAATCCTTTTCCGTGTTCACCGGCACGGGCCGCTTCGATGGAAGCATTTAATGCCAGCAGGTTGGTCTGGTTTGCAATGCCGACAATGTTTTGCATGGTTGCATGGATTTCATCAAAGCGGGCCTGAAATTCATCGTAGATTTATGAATCTCTGCGAACTGCGTTTCCACTTTGGCAGAGCTTTCTTTCAGATCACGGATATCCTGCATGGCATCATCGGATACGCTGGTCACACCGGTGATTACATCTGTAAATTGTCTGGAAATTTCTCCGATTTTCCCGAATTCTTTTTGCAGGGAATCAACAGCTTCGCGGATCGAGGCATTGTGTTCAATCACGTCGGTGTAAGAGTCTTTTACTTTATCAATCTCACGCACGGTCTTGATCTCTTCTTCAACGAGAGATTCCTTTTTGTCAATGACAAAATGGCTGAGAAAAGACATGGATGTCAGATAATCTTCTACTTTCTTTTTATTGGAAACCTGTGGAACAGGTGTTGCGGTTCCTGTGGTTTTCTTTTTTTCCAAACATAAAAAGTTCCTCCTATTCAAATACCACGCAGACCATCGTCTGGTTTACATGCTGGTTATTATACTGTTCGCCACCGCCGACAATGCCAAGGTGTGGTCCGAGAACTGCCATGTCTTTTGCATATGTAGAAAAATATCCCTCTTTTTCGTAGAGCAGATACCGGTAGATACAGTCAATGGATAAAACCAGGGAAATATGGGATGCGTCCTGCTGGATCTGCTGGCGTGTCTGCTGTTCTGTTGCTTTGTAGTCACCGAGGCTTAAGAAATAAATGCAGTCGTTTTTATTGATTCGTTTGTAGTTGGTCAGTGTGCCGTCTGTATCCATTCCGTTCATGGAAGAGATAAAAACCTGATTGCCCACCGCACGTCCCATAGGATTGACCAGTACGTTGTCAACGATTTTATCACGGGGAATGCCAAGTTCTGCGCTGTATACGTCTGCGGCGGGTCTGCCGTCAAGTTCGATGAGTGCTTTACGGGACACATCGACTTTTGTGGCAAAGTGACTCTTAGCCGATGTTTTTTCATAGATGTTTTCTTTGTATACACGTATTTTTCCGGTTGTATTTTTGATCAGTGCATAGACGCAGGCATCTTCATATAATTCTCCGTTATATGCAACGACCGGAGGTTTGCCGTCCGGGACACCGAAAACGGTGCCTCCTGCCAGATGGATGCCCTTTGTTTCCAGACAGGATGTAAACGTGGTTACCAGCTTTTCTTCGGAGCCGGTACAATATTCCACGCATACCGTATCGTCTGTGCCGGGAGAAATCTCTGCAATCTGCTTCAGAAGCTGCGTTGTGCCCGCAACCGGACAACGGCTGGCTTCGGTGATGATACCACAGCGGATCTTCACATCAGAAAAAAATCCAAGAACCGCAAGACCGGAATCATTCACCTGTCCGTTTACGAGTTTGGTTCCGATCGTTCCGATACACGGAGTATCCGGAAAAAGTTCTTTTAAGCGTGAGGCAGTTTCTTTGAAATGTTCATAAGAAGCCATAAAAAGAATTGCACTTGGGGATGTAAGTCCCTGTACTGCCTGATGCACGGCAGCTTCCGGCTGTCCCACACCTGTGCCGATGAATGTTTTCATGGAAAATTCCCCCTTAAATCTGATCTGTTTTTCTTATAGTATATTTTTTCTGATTTAAAATAGCAACAGAATTTTATGTTTTCACCGACAAAAATGATTTTTTTCTTGCACTTGTTTCCTGTTTTGCGTATTAATTTTTAATGTGCGCGTACAAAGCACATTTGTACGCAGGAAAAGCCTTTTGAAAAAGGAAAATAAGGAGAAAAATTATGTGGACAACAATCAATGCATTTTTAAAGACCGTGGACAACTTCGTCTGGGGAGTTCCGCTTATGGTATTGATTCTCTGCGGTGGTATCTTACTGACCGTGCGTCTGGGAGTCCTGCAGATGCGCAGGCTTCCGCTGGCACTCAAGTGGATGATCAAAAATGAAGAGGGTGGCAAGGGAGAAATTTCCAGTTTTGCGGCGTTATGTACGGCACTGAGTGCGACGATCGGTACGGGAAACATTGTCGGCGTGGCAACTGCGGTATGCGCAGGCGGCCCGGGGGCATTGTTCTGGATGATTGTGGCGGCATTTTTCGGAATGGCAACAAAATTTTCCGAAGGATTACTTGCCATCAAATACCGTGTAGTTGACAAAGACGGACACAGTCTGGGTGGTCCGTTCTACTATATTGAACAGGGAATGGGATCGAAATGGAAATGGCTTGCAAAGATTTTTGCCTTTTTTGGAGTCTGTGTAGGTCTGTTCGGAATCGGAACATTCAGCCAGGTGAACGGTATAGCCAGTGCCATCCAGAACTTTTTTGACCCGAATAAGGTTCATACCGTGGCAATTCCGGGAATCGGAACTTATTCCTGGACGGTTGTAATCGCTTCCCTGATCCTTGCATTTTGTGTGGGTGCCGTGCTGATTGGCGGAATCAAGCGTATAGCAAGTGTCAGCCAGATTGTTGTTCCGTTTATGGCAGCTGCATATTTTGTATTTGCGTTGATTTTAATTATCTGTAATATTACAAAAGTCCCTGCAGCGGTTGTTACGGTTGTGCAGGGCGCATTTCATCCGCGTGCAGTCACCGGTGGTGTGGTAGGCAGTATGTTTGTTGCCATGCAAAACGGTGTTGCAAGGGGCATTTTCTCAAACGAGGCAGGACTTGGTAGTGCGCCGATCGCAGCGGCAGCAGCACAGACACATGAGCCGGTGCGTCAGGGACTTGTCAGCATGACAGGTACATTTATTGACACGATTGTGATCTGTACATTGACCGGACTTTCCATTGTACTGACCGGAGCATGGCAGGTGGATGGACTCGAGGGCGTTCAGGTTACTACATATGCGTTCCAGAACGGACTTCCGTTCCCTCATGTGGTATCTTCTTTTGTCCTGATGATGTGTCTGGTATTTTTTGCCTTTACAACGATTCTTGGATGGGATTATTACAGTGAGAGATGTCTGGAATATCTGACCGGTGGAAATATGAAAAAAGTAATGGTGTTCCGCTGGATTTATATTCTGGCAGTATTTATCGGACCGTATATGACGGTAAGTGCTGTCTGGACGATTGCCGATATTTTCAATGGTCTGATGGCACTGCCGAATATGATTGCGCTGTTTGCTTTAAATGGTGTGGTTGTATATGAGACAAAGAAATTTTTTGAGGCTGGTAAACATAAAAAATGAAAATATATTTAATCAGGCACGGAGAAACGGACTGGAATCATATCAACGTTTTCAGGGAAGGGAAGATATAGAACTGAATGCGGCAGGAATTGCACAGGCAGTACGCTGTGGGCAGACGCTGCAGGGACTGGGGATAGAAGCTGTGTATACAAGCCCACTGAAACGTGCACACTGCACAGGGGAGGAGATTGCTGCACAGATCGGGTTAAGCAGAGACGGTGTAGAGCCGATGCAGGAGCTGATTGAGCGGGATCTTGGTCCGTTTTCCGGACAACGGTAAAAGATAAAAAAGAGTATTTTGCACTTGCGGCAGGCGACCATGTCGAAGGAATGGAGCCGTTTGCCGATGTGCAGAAACGCATGGAGCGTGCGATAGAGCTTCTTGCGGCAAACGGGGCATCAGGCAGTGGCTGCGGTATCCCATGGAGCGGCAATCAATGTGCTTCTGGCAGGGCTTACGAATCATGAGATCGGAACCGGAAAGACAAGACTCTACAATGGGGCAATCAACGTGATTGAAGGATCACAGACCGGAGGATTTCATGTCCTGCACTGCAATCTGCCGCCGGATGATCCCAAGACACGGCAGATTCTGCTGCAGGATCGGTAAAGCAGATTTTATCATGCAGCTATAGATACAGGAGGACAGGATGGGATACGAGCGGCTGGAAAAAAGTCTGACGGACACGATCAAAGAGGAACAGGCAAAACTGGGATTTCGAAAAGAAGCCATCCGGTTATACTATCCCCTGTCCTCTCTGAATCACTTTTTTGACGTGCAGGAGGGAGAAGAACAAATGCTTCATCGCCTGCAGCATCTGCCGGAAAACGTGGCAGGAAAAAACTCGGGGATGTAGGTGTGACGGCAAAAAAAGAGCGTTTCTGTTTTTATATTCCGGAACAGGGAAGTGTATATGTCCATGAGCATGAAAAGCCGGATGAATTTATCCGGGAACTGGTGGAACTGGTTGGCAGGCATGGCTGTACCATGCAGGAGATCCGGGAACTGTTCTGTAAACATTCGTCCCATGTGGAATGTCAGAAGATCGAAAATGGGGAATTCGACTGGATGTTCCGGTTTGCGGAGGATGAGGAAGATCCCTATTATTATTGTTTTAAGGATGAGGGAATCCATATCATTTACCATCGTTTTTTGCCGGAGGATTACAGGGAGTTTGGAGTCTGATGAAAACAGACACAGGTAAGGCAGCGGATCAGCGGGGAGAAAATTATGGCACAGACAATATTACTTTTTCGTATAAACCGGGATAAATACGCAGTGATTCAGAATGTATGCAGGACATTAGGCATTCGTATCATAGATGTTGCCCGCAAGGATTATTCCAGAAACTGGGCACGCTGGCGCAGATACAGGGATTTACCAGAGAGGCAAAAAAAATATGACGGTCCGGAATTTCCGGCAGAAATGCTGATTTTTTCGGAAATGAATTCGGATCAGGTGGATGCATTTCTGGCAGAATATAAAAAGTCGGGTGTGGAACCAATTGCACTAAAAGCTGTAATCACAGGCAATAATATTTTCTGGACAGCAGAGAGGACGCAGAAAGAATTGTTGCGGGAACATTTATTTATGAGCAATATTTACAAAAGCAATATGTGATTTGCACAAAAATTTTACGTTATTTTTGTTGAATACTACCAAAGACGGTGTTATAATGTATACAAGAAAATGAGAAAATCATTTCGAACATATCAGCCCATATGACATAAGATAATTGAGAAGGGCGCACACCAAAATAAAAAAGGAGGTGTATCGATGATGTATGCAATCGATCCAACCATGTCCTTTGCTCAGGTAGTTCAGTATTACAAGGATTACGTGAAACGGACGAAGAGCTACGGACGCAAACCGGTATCCTTCCTGCGATTTGTAACAGGCAGATACTAAAATCGGATGATCCGGTGGCAAAGAAGCCGCCAGCTCACCCGATTTTTCTTTTACTACGGAAATAAAACAAGATAAAAACGCATAGCTGTGATTCAGTACATATTGCAGGGATCACAGGCTATGCCGTTTGCTGTTTAAACCGTTCCAGTATCCGGAATCACGCTGGGCCGGATTCTTTTTCATTACAACACATTCCGGTTTCGGATTGATCCCTAGCAGAATCCCCACCAGAATGGAATTGGCAACTGTGCCGGTAAGTCCGTAAGATAAGAACGGAACAGAGGCGGTATAAAACAGATTGATGCCAAAGTTCGTCAGTACATAGTTGAACAGCTCAAGGAGAAGGACTCCGCTGGCAGCAGTACCAAGCAGCATTGCCAGACGGTTGCTCTGCCGCAGCGCACAGTGCATGCTGTACAGCGCAAAAAAGGCAAGTGCAGCAATGATTAAAATGCCGGCCACAATGCCGAACCACAGAAAAATACTGTGCAGCAGATAGGTAGAGTAAAGTTCTTCCCGTGGAAGACGGTCACTGACAGAACTTCCACCGAACAGGGAAAAACGTGTCTGTTCATACTGCAGGGCAAGTCTCGTAAAGCCAGGTCCGTTGTCGGTATGCTGCAGTCCGAGTGCAGTCAACAGGCGGTCATACAGATAGGTTTGCGGACGTAAAAACAGGCTGCCTGCCAAAGCTGCGATTCCGATATAAGGAAGAAGTGTCCAGCACCAGAGAACCTTTTTGGAACCGGGCAGAATCCTTTTTTGGATACAGATTCCGGACAGCAGGACGGACAGAAAAACAAATGCCAGAACCGGCGGCCATACAAAACCACTGGTGTGGCTTAGGATCGCTCCGAAAAACAGGAGTGACAGCACATGCAGCCAGACAATGATTTTCCATCCTTTTTCCCGGTTGGAGTATAGCAGCAGTGCATAGGGCAGTGGATACAGCAGACACAGATAATAGCTAAAGGTACGGGTCTGCCAGAAAGAGAACGTGCCCGGAAAGAAGCAGGCGAGCAGCGCGAATCCCAAAAACAGACCGTATAAAAACCAGCTGTATTTTGATAAACACATGTAATTGCTGAACATCCCAAACAGAATAATGCCGAAGCCAATCACCTGATAGAAAACGGCATGCTGCATAAACACGGTGTTGGAATAGGTGGTGTTAAGTGGTTCAGAACCATACAGGATATATTGCATGAAAATTCCGGATAATGTAAGAGCCACCGCAATGCCGAACAAAACACCCGGAAACCGGGGACGATGGATCCGGTTTAATTCCGTGCCGGCTGCAACCGGGTCTCCCATCTGCCGGACAGCTTCTTTTTCTGCTGCGTCCGGAGACATTCCTGTATCTATATAATCCTGCATCTGTTCGTCAATGTGTTCCTGAATTTCTTCCAGCACATGGGTACGTGCATGTGGGTTTAAAATCTGTTCACCCAGAGTCTGCAGATATTCTTTTTCCTCCATATCAGATTCCTCCTTCAAAACTTAACACATTGCTTACAGCAGCCTGATAGGTCATCCATTCCTGTTTTTTTTCGGAAGAATGATGCCGGCCGGCTTCTGTCAGCTGGTAATATCTGCGTTTTTTCCCGGAAGAAGCATCCTCATAGGACATTACATAGCCCTTGCTCTCCAGGGAGTGAAGCAGTGGGTACAGGGTGCCGGCTTTCAGTTCAAAGACGTTGTTGGATTTGTTGCGAAGAGCTTCAATCATTTCGTAGCCATACATATCTTTCGTTTCCAAAAGGCGCAGAAGTAGCAATGCCATGCTTCCCTGTACGAGATTTTTGTCAATACCCATGGTATATGACCTCCTTTCAGTGATAAGTACTATAGACAGTCTATACATGAAAGTATATATCGACAGCCTATACATGTCAAGCAAAGGGAAAAGCGTTGTGCAATAT
>ENA-OQCF01000577-OQCF01000577.1-human-gut-metagenome-genome-assembly--contig:-NODE-577-length-13953-cov-4.427889_pt1 | contig 13953 bp, 17 predicted proteins | sample MGYA00242756_ERZ504573 | MGnify/ENA primary metagenome ERZ504573 (study PRJEB26092, sample SAMD00036240) | human gut metagenome | host: Homo sapiens | study: EMG produced TPA metagenomics assembly of... | reverse complement strand
CATCGGCGTTGTGATGAAGGAGATCATCCGCGATGCGACGGTCTACGGCACGAAGTACGTGACCATCGTCGAGATCATGGGCCGCAATGCGGGCTGGCTGACCGCCGCCGCAGCGCTGGCCAAGCCGAGGACTGCGAGGGCGTGGACATGATCTGCCTGCCCGAGGTTCCGTTCAATGTGGATCACTTCGTCGATAAGGTCGAGCGGATGCAGAAGGAGAAGCCGTCCATTGTCATCGCCGTGTCCGAGGGCGTCAAGCTCGAGGATGGCCGCTATGTCTGCGAGCTGGCCGACGATGTCCACGCGGTGGATGCGTTCGGCCACAAGGCTCTGACCGGCACGGCGCGCTTCCTGGCAAACACCGTTGCCCGCCGTCTGGACACCAAGACCCGCTGCATCGAGCTTTCGACGCTGCAGCGCTGCGCGGGCCATCTGACGAGCCGCACCGACATCACCGAGCGTATCAGGTCGGCGGCGCCGCTGCCAAGGCCGCGTTTGAGGGCCACACCGGCGAGATGGTCGCGCTGGACCGCATCTCCAATGCGCCGTACCAGTGCGGCACGAGCCTGCACCCGATCAGCGAGGTCGCAAACCTCGAGAAGAAGGTCCCGCTGGAGTGGGTCAACGCCGACCACACCGCCATGACCGACGAGTTCCTGGCCTACGCCCTGCCCCTCGTTCAGGCCGAGCTGACCCCCATCTACGTCGAGGGTCTGCCGCACCATATTTATCTGCCCGAGGGCTTTGAGTGGGGCGCGGTGTTTCCTTTCTTATAAGAAAGGAACCGAAGAATTTTTAGAATAATAAAACAAAAGCGCTGCGGTAACAGAAGTCATCTCCCGTTGCCGCAGCGTTTTTTTAGCCTCCCTTGTCAAAGGGAGGTGGCCGAGCCCCGGCGAGGCCGGAGGGATTCCCGCGGCCTCACGGAGGGCACCCCTTATACGCGGAGGGATTCCTGCACTTCCCTATCAATGACAGTACATACCCCTTCAAAATTCTTCATCACATCGTTGTTGGCAAACCGCAGCACCCGCAAATCATATTTTTGCAGGAACTCCGTGCGCGTCTGGTCGTCAGCAATACCCTTCTCCTCGTAATGCTGCGACCCATCCAGTTCTACCACCAGCTTGGCTGCGGCGCAGTAAAAGTCCACCACATAGCTACCGATGACCTTTTGCCGCAAAAAGCGGATCGGGTACTCCCGCAGGAAATCGTACCAGAGATGACGTTCCTCCCTGGTCATATCCTTGCGGAGCTTTCGCGCTATCGGGGTCAGCGCTTTGTTGTGCTTGCCGTTCATACAGGCAGTTACTCCTCCTGGTTTCTCACCGGGCACACGGGCTGGAATCCCTCCGCCTCGCTGCGCTCGGCACCTCCCTTTGACAAGCGAGGCTTTTCTTTTAATAGAACCCAAAGCTCGGTAGGACATTCAGGGCGTCAGCCACCAGGCGGGAATGGGCAGGCCGGAGAGCGCCGGATAATAGAGCACAAACAGGACGAGCGCCACCACGCAGAGACCCGCGGCGATCTTTTTCGCCCAGTCTACGTGCTTCATACGCGCCAGCACCAGTGCCAGCGCCGCCAGACAGAACATCGAGCTGGGGAAATAATGGTACAGGAAGGTGCAGCGCGTCACCAGCATCCACGGGATGAGCTGCGTGCCGTACAAAATCAGCACGCCCGCGCCCTGGCGGCTGCCGCGCCCGCTGACCTGATGCCACAAAAGCCCGACCAGCGCCGCCAGCCCGACCAGCCAGATGACCGGCCCGGCCATGCCCGCAATGCTGGCCTTCATGCCGTAGGGCAGGTAACCGTTGCGGTAGTACCACACCGGGCGCAGGCCCAGCAGCCAAGTGTACCAGCGGCTCTCAAACGGGTGGGTCGCCTTCAGCGTCGCGTGGTAGCTGAACATCGACACCTGGCACTGCCACCAGTCGCTGAGGCTGAACGCCGGATCGCGCCACCAGTACGGCAAATAGGACCCAATGTAGAGGCAGAGCGGCAGCAGCACATAAAACAGCACGCCGCCCACCGCCGCGGTGCGGAACTCCGCCCGGAAGCCGGGCCTTTTCTGCTGCCAGCGCGCATAGAGCACGCCCAGATACAGCACGGCCAGCCCGGCCCCGGCGTAGATGCCGGTCCACTTGGCTGCGCAGCCCAGCCCGAACGCAACGCCGCCCAGCGCCATCGGCAGCAGAGCGCGGTTCACGCCGTCGGTCAGCACCCGCTGGCAGTACCACACCATACAGTAGGCTCCCAATAGGATAAAAAACGTACCGTAAACGTCAATCGTTGCCAGACGGCTTTGGGAAAAGCGCATAAAATCCAGCGCCAGCAGCACGCCTGCGGTGGCTGCCGCCCACGGTTTGCGGGTCAGGCGGCGCACAAAGCACCACGCCAGCGGCACCAGCAGCACACCGAACAGCGTACCCGCGAACCGCCAGCCGAACGCCGTCATGCCGAACAGCGCAATGCCGACCATGATCAGGTCCTTGCCCAGCGGCGGATGGGTCGTCTCGTAGACGGGCATTTTATGCAGCTGCTCATAGCCGGTGCGGCCATGGTAGATCTCATCAAAATACATGCTGTTCAGCTGGCTGATCGTGTCGGGCACGGCGGTCTGCTCGTCAAACAGCGCGCCGCCGCCCGTGACCGGCACCAGCCGGCCGTTGGCATCGCGGAACGCCAGCTCAAACAGCTGGGCGTTCTCGACCATGACCGTCAGCTGGGTGCCCGCCGCCAGCTGCACGTTGTTCGCTGTCCAGCTGAAGCAGGTGCCGTAGTTCAGCTCCTTTTCAAAGACCGTGCTGCCGTTGGCATCGGTCACCGTCATGCTGCCGCCGAACGAGATGCCCGGATACACCCACAGCGATACCGCGCTGCCGTCCAGCGTCACACTCTCGGAGAGCGCCGTGCCCGTCGCGTCCAGCGGGTCCTGCGGCGCGGTGCGGCTGCCGAGATAGCTAAAGCTCAGCACCGCCGTGGCCGCCGTCAGCGCCAACAGCGCACCCACCTCGCGGCGGATCCATTTCGGCTGCGGTGCGGGCACGGGCGGGGCAGTTTCCGGCTTTGTCTCGGGCAGGGCCAGCGTGTGGCCATGGCGGGCAATGTCCCACACTGCAAAGATCAGCAGCACAAAGCAGACCGTCTCCCCAAGGCCGGTCAGGACGGCCACTGTCGAGCTGGTCGCGCTCGTCAGCCATTCATCGTTGGTGCCGGTCAGCGAGTAGACCGTGGCCAGATTGATGAACCCGGTCAGCGACAGGCCCACGCCCGCCGCGTACAGGCGGATGTCGTTCCAGTGCGCGGCGGCCAGCAGCGTCAGCAGCACGCCGGGCACCATGTAGCGCTCGTGCATACAGTGTACAAGCGTAAAAATGCCGATGCCGTAGTACGCCGCCAACAGCAGCGGCGAGAACCACCCGCCCCGCACGCTGCGCGCCGCAAAATACGCCAGCCCCGCCGTGACCAGCAGAATATGGAAGCACCCAAGCTGCTGCCAGCTGATGCCAAACAATGCCGGGTCAGCCTGCCCCTTCCAGTTGCCGCCCAGCGCCGCCAGCCAGTTAAAGGCGTTGATCGTCGCGTAGGGGTAGCCGGACATTGTGTCGGCGTATTTGTTGAACAGCTTCGGGATCAACTGCACAACGCCAAAAAAAGGCAGGCCTGTCAGCAGCGGCGGAAGCAGTGCCAGCGCCGCGCCGCCAAAGCAGCGGCCAAAGGCGCGCAGGCGGTCCTTTTCCAGCGTAATGGCCGCCAGATAGCACACCGCCAGCACCGGGCCGAACAGCAGCGCCTGCGGCTTGATGGCCAGCGCCACGCCGTACAGCACGGCGGCGGGCAGGTAGCGCCGCTGCTCCAGCAGCACAAAGCAGAGCACAAGCGGCAGCGCAAACGCGCCGTCGATCTGCTTCCAGACACCGGTGTCGAACAGCATCAGCGGGTTGAACGCCGTAAACGCCGTCAGTACCAGCGCGGTATGCTCCTTCACGCCCCGGCTGCTGCGCTTTGCCGTTCTGTAGACGAGCCACGCCAGTCCGCAGTCGCAGAGCGACGGCACGAGCGCCAGCAGAAAATACGTCCACTTGGACTCGTAGGCGATGTGCAGCGCCGCGCGGATGGCCCCCACCAGCCCCAGCACCCAGAGGTAGCCGGCGGGTAGTCGGCAAAGTAGCCCTCGCTGTAAAAAGCGGCGGGACCCTCGGCGGCCAGCTTATCGCCCCAGGCCACAAAGCAGCTCATGTCATAGGGGTAGCCGTCCGTCACAAGGGCCAGCACCAGGCGCAGCAGCAGGGCACCGCCCAACAGCACCCAGAGGCTCTTATTTGATTTTGTTCGTTGATTCGTCATGTTACACACAAAATCAGGGGCAAGCCCACGCACCCGCGCCCTGCGGCGCAGATGCGCAGGCCGCCCCTGCATCTGTTTTTTGAAAAATTCTTACAGCTTCGCGAGCTTCGGGCCCTGCGCCGTGTCGGTGACACTCCAGCCCATCTCGGTCAGCTGGGCACGGATGGCGTCCGCGCGGCCCCAGTCCTTGGCTTCTTGGCGGCAGCGCGCTCCTCGACCAGTGCGGTGACCTCGGCGGGGATGCTGTCGGTCTTTTTGCGGTTGTACAGCAGGCCCAGCACGCCGGTCAGCTCATCAAACGTCTTGGCGGCAGTCTCCAGCGTCGCTTTGTCGGAGGCATCGGACAGCGTGTTGATGTCCTTGACCAGATCGAAAATCGCAGCCAGAGCGTCCGGCGTATTCAGGTCGTCGTCCATGGCGGCCTTGAACTTTTTGCGCGCATCCTCGCACTTTTCCACCAGCGCCGTGTCGGTGCCGTGGGCATGCTCGATGGCAAAATCGAGGTTGTCGCGGCAGGTGTACATCCGCTCGAGGCTGTTCTTGCAGCTCTCGATCAGCTCAACGGTGTAATTCAGCGGCATGCGGTAGCCAGCCGTCAGCATAAAGTAGCGGATCGGCTCGTAGCCATACTTGTCGGCGATTTCGCGCACCGTGAAGAAGTTGTTTGCGCTCTTGGACATCTTCTCGTTGTTGATGTTCAGGAAGCCGTTGTGCATCCAGTAGCGGCTGAAGGTGCAGCCGTTGGCGCACTCGCTCTGGGCGATCTCGTTCTCGTGGTGGGGGAAGATCAGGTCCTGACCGCCGGCGTGCAGGTCGATGGTCTTGCCCAGGTGCTTGCGGGCCATAGCGCTGCACTCAATGTGCCAGCCGGGGCGGCCGTGGCCCCAGGGGCTCTCCCAGTAGGCTCACCGGGCTTGGCAGCTTCCAGACTGCGAAATCGGCGGGATCCTCCTTCAGGTCGTCGTCCATACGGCTGCGCAGCTCACGATTGCCGCTCTCGAGGTCGTCGAGGTTCAGGTGGCTCAGCTTGCCGTAGCCGGGGTCGGACTTGACGCGGAAGTAGACATCCCCGTTGCGGGCCACATAGGCGTGGCCGGAGTCCACGAGGTCCTTGACGATGTGGATGATCTCGCCGATATGCTCGGTAGCGCGGGGGCGCACGGTGGGGGCCTTGACGTTCAGACCGTCGGAATCCCTGATGTACTCGGCCTCAAACTTGCGGGCGACCTCCTGCATCGAGGTGCCCTCCTCCTGGCCCTTTTTGATGAGCTTGTCATCAATATCGGTGATGTTGGAGACATAGTAGACCTTGTTGCCGCAGTATTCCAGATAGCGGCGCAGCGTATCAAAAACGATCATCGGGCGCGCATTGCCGATGTGGATATAGTTGTAAACCGTCGGGCCGCAGACATAGATGCGGTACTCGCCCTCCTTCTGGGGGACAAATTCCTCTTTCTGGCGGGTCATGGTGTTGAAGATCTGCATAGCTTGCACGTTCCTTCCTCTATATAGGGATGCTTTTATTATAGCCAACGCAAGGCGCGGTTGCAAGGGGGATTCAGCCGTTATTTGCGATTTGCACGGCCAGCTCGTCCCAGACAGCACTGAAATTGTAGGGGAACCGCTCGTTCTCCTCGGCCAGATAGGCGCGGTAGGTGTCGAGCTCTGCCGCCGTCGGTGCCTTAACGCGGCGGTAGGCCGTGATCGTGTATCCGTTGCCCATGTCGAAGGTGGCTGCCAACTCAAACGGCGCGTACTTTTCCTGGTTTTCCAGGAAGGCCGCGTTCATCTTCTCTGTGTGGTTGTTGGGGTCAAACGGCGTACAGGTCAGCACGACCTGCGCCGTGAGCAGCTCCTTCGGGAAGGCATCGTTGCCGGGATTGCAGGCACCGTAGGGCAGAATTTCGCGGATGGACTCATCCGGCAGCGCCGAGATGCGGAACACATCCGGCTGTAGACCACGCCGTGACAGATCATGTAGCGGAGTTCTCGCCGGTGCAGTTTTCCCGCAGCCAGGCGTTGACCTCGGCGACCTGCTGTAAATCATTGCGGGGGCTGTCCACGTAAAAGTACAGTCCGCTGTAAAATCCGCTGGGGAAAACCACCGGCAGCAGCTGACTGCACGCGCCGAAGTTCAGCGCACACAGCACGCCCGCCGACACGGCCAGAATGCGGCGCGGCCACGCCCACGGCAGATCGCTGACGAGCAGCGCACAGAGGAAGCAGCCCAGCAGGTAGAACGGCGCGACGGCCAGAGACTGATGGTCGTCCATGTTCTGCACACGGGTGACGAGCAGCACGGTCAGCACCGCGCCGACGGCGGCAAGAACGGCGAGCGCACGGGCCTTAGCATTATACAGCCCGTATAATATGCCGATCAGCATAATCACAAACACGAGCCAGCCCAGATAGACACGCTGGTTGGCCAGCTCTGCCAGAAAGCCGCCGGTCTGGTAGGTCGCGTAGCGGTCACTGTAGTCGCCTTGGCGATGCGCCAGAACATCGGCAGCAGCGGTACGCCGACGCAGACCAGCGAGGCCGCGGCAAACCTGCCGAAGCGCAGGACGGTCTGTACCTGCCGGGCGCGTGCAGCGCAGGCCAACGCCCAAACGCCATACAGCAAAAAGAACGCCACAACGGTGAACATGTAGCTGCGCCGGGTCAGCATGAGCATACCCGTAAAGGCCGCCAGCGACACAAGCCGCGCGGGGGCCGGCTGGCTGAAATCGTACCCGACGCCGAGCGCCAGCAGCATAAACGCGAACGCGACACCGAGCAGGTCCGGCATACCGCGGTAAAGCGCAATGTGCAAAAGCGGCAGCAGCAGGACGAATGCCATAGAGAGCGCCGTGAACAGCACCGGGGCCTTTGGCTGTAATTTTCGGCGCAGCACCGTCAGAAGAAGCCATGCACTGTAGTAGACGAGCGACGGGATCAGCAGCGCGCAGAGCAGCGCAAACGTGTTGGCCGTGCGCGGCGTGAACATGAAGAACGGCTCCGCCAGCAGATTGATGACCAGCGGCGCGTAGTCGTTGAACCACGTCTTGTAGATGGTCGAGCCGACACCGGTAAAGACGCCGTCCGCAAAGTTGGATTCCAGCCGCACCTGCAGATTGTAGTAGGTCGCGTTGTCCCACAGGTAGAGACTCTGTCGGCCCACCATGGCGTGCAGATAGAATGCGGCGCTGGCCGCTATGCAGACTGCTAAAATGACGGCATCCGCTTTTGTGCATTTTGCGCAAATCGCCCGCGCCGCGCGGCGGTACAGGCAGAATGTGCCCAGCACCGCCGTGCAGCAGAGCAGCAGCAGCCATACATCCACCGGATTCCGCCCGCTGCCGAACATATCGACAACTTGCAGCAGCACGGCAAAATGTGCCGCCGTGCTGAACACGAACTTGACGGCAAAAATGCACAGCAGCAACAGGACGGCCCGCTCCAGGCGGGCCATCCTGCGGTAGATGCATTTTAAAAATGTACGGAGATTGAGCTTTGACAAGTTGGGGTCTCCTTATTGGGTCCGTTGCCTTGTAGGGGCCGGACAGGTCCGGCCCGGCACCTGATGTAAAATGGCATGTATGGCAAGGCCGCGGGCCGGGCATGCCCGGCCCCTACTGCGCGGCGGCTGTTACTTCGCCTGCATGAACAGCTTGCGGTTCTGCCACAGGTAAATGCCGCCCGAAAGCACGGTGGCCGCGCCGCACAGCCAGCACAAAATTTGGGTAATCAGCCCACGGCCATCACATCGGCGGGGCCTGCCAGCGCGGCGGCAAAGTAGTAGAACAGCACGGTCAGCATCTGCAGAACGGTCTTGACCTTGCCCCACATGTTGGCGGCGATGACGGTGCCGGTTTCGGCGGCAAGCATACGCACACCGGCCACGGCGAACTCGCGGAACAGAATGACCGCCAGCACCACGGGGCTGCAGATGCCGCATGCCACCATATAGATAAAGGCGGCGGTGGTCAGGCATTTGTCCGCCAGCGGGTCCATGAACTTGCCGAAATCGGTGACAAGGTTATTTTTGCGCGCCAGATAGCCGTCCAAAAAGTCGGTAAAGCTGGCAACGGCAAAGATAATCCCGGCAATAAGCGCAAATGTGGGGTTGAAATCGGCGGTGCCGTAGCGGCTGTAAGCGGCAAACACCATAAAGACAGGCACCAAGATAACACGAAGCATCGTAAGTTTATTGGGCAGATTCATACATCAATCCTCCAGCTTTTCTTCCGCGTAGCCGTACAGGTCGTAGGTGTCGGAATCGGTGATGGTCACCTTATAGAATGCGCCGGTCTCCAGCGGGGTGTCCGCGGGGGTCAGCACGCTGCCGTCGATCTCGGGGCAGTCGGCCTTGGTGCGCAGCAGGTACATGCCGGTCTCGTCATCGACGCGTCGCAGATACACTCATAGGTATGGCCGACCTTCTCGCCCTCGCGCTCGGCGCTGACCTCGGCCTGCAGCTCCATGATGTGATCGGCGCGGCGCTGCTTCGTCTCCTCGTCGATCTGGTTCGGCATTTTTGCGGCCACGGTGTTTTCCTCGGCGGAGTAGGCAAAGCAGCCGAGGCGGTCAAACCTGACGGTCTTGACGAAGTCACACAGCTCTGCGTACTGCTCCTCGGTCTCACCGGGGAAGCCCGCGATCAGCGTCGTGCGCAGCGTGATGCCGGGGATGGCCGCGCGCAGCCGGGCAATCGCGTCCTCGATCTCCTTACGTCCGCCGCGGCGTTCATGGCTTTGAGCACCGCGTCATCACAGTGCTGGATGGGCAGGTCGAGATAGGGCACGACCTTGGTGTTGCGGACCATGGCGGCAATAAATGCATCGCTGATACGTTCGGGATAGCGTACAGGATACGGATCCAGCGGATGCCGTCGATTTCCTGCAGGCGGTCCAGCAGCTCACAGATGGCGCCGGGTCTGCCCCAGTCCTCGCCGTAGGCGGTGGGGTCCTGCGCGACTAGAATCAGCTCGCGCACACCCTCGCCCGCCAGCCAGCGGGCCTCGGCGACGCAGTCGTTGATTTCACGGCTGCGCAGCGCACCGCGGATCAGCGGAATGGCGCAGTAATAGCAGCCATTGTTGCAGCCCTCGGCAATTTTTAAGTACGCATAGTGCCGCGGGGTCGAGATAACGCGCGCACCGCCGAGCTGCATATCGCTCTTGGGGCCGTAGTTCTCGATCTGGCCCGCACCGTCGGCACAGATGCGGCGGACGATGGCGGGCAGCGCGGCGTTGGAGCCAATGCCGACAACGGCATCGACCTCGGGGATCTCCTGAATGATCTGCTGCTTGTAGCGCTCAGCCAGGCAGCCGGTCACAATGACCTTGAGGTCAGGATTTTCCTGCTTACACTGGCAGGCCATCAGGATATTCTCGATAGCTTCGGTCTTGGCGGACTCGATGAAGCCGCAGGTGTTGATGATGATAATGTCAGCCTCGGCGGGGTCAGCCACGGTGGTGTGGCCGTCCTTGATGAGGCGTGGCAGAATACGTCGCGTCGACCTGGTTCTTCGGGCAGCCGAGGGAGATAATGGCAATTTTCATTGGGTAGTCCTTTAATATAATATTGTATGGTTTGCGCAGGATTATAGGAGCGGTTCCCCGACACCCCGCAGGGCGGCAGATGTTTGCCGAAAATTGTAGGGCGGCCAGCCTCTGGCCGCCGCGGAGGGGTCAAGACCCCTCCCTACAATGCGAACCGTTAAGGGGATGCAATCGGCAGGCTGAGGGTCGGGCATGCCCGGCCCCTACAGGGCAGCCGGATTTTATTCGTCGTCGGACAGCACTTCCCGTATCACTGCATGGGAAAATCCGCGGCGGGCGAGGGCGGCGGCGACTGGTCGCGCTTACCGGCGGCGAGCTTGGCGGCGTACTGCCGCTGCACAAGCGCACGGGCCGTCTCCAGCTCGGGGCTTTCACCGTCGTCTGTCTCGGCAAACAGCTCCTCCACCACATCGGCGGCGGTGTCGCGGTCAATGCCCTTGGCCGAAAGATCGTTCAAAATCTCGCGGCGGGACTTGCGCTTGCGCAGCAGCTCCGCGGCGCGGCGGCGGGCAAACGAGACATCGTTTAAAAGCCCCAGCTCCCCCGCCCGCGCCACGGCGTAGGCAGCGCTGTGGGCGTCGAACTTCCGGCAGAGCTTCTGGTACAGCTCCCCTGCCGCGTGGTCGCGCAGGGATAAATAATCCATGGCCTTGTCCAGCGCGCGGCGGGTCTCGCTTTTCTTGCGCAGCTCCTCGATCTGCCAGTCCTCCAGCTCGTCATCCTGGTGCAGGGCGCAGCGGCGAAGGTGTCCTCATCCAGCGAGAAGGCAAACTCGCCGTCCAAAAACAGCGCCAGACGGCCCTTTTTTGTCTCCTTGATTTGCGTTAAGCGCGGCATGGCTTATTCATCGACCATAATATCGAGGTCGACCTCGCTGCCCGTCGTCTTGGCGGCGGGAGCGGCAGGGGCTTCAGCGGCTGCCGCGGGCTTGATGACCTCACTCGGGTCCAGCGGCTTGACGGTACCCTTCTTACCGGCGGCCAGCAGGCGGTCAGAGTTCGCGCGGACGATCTTCTCGATCTCGTCGGAGACCTCGGGGTGGTCTTTCAGGAACTGCTTGGCGTTGTCGCGGCCCTGGCCCAGGCGCATCTCGCCGTAGTTGAACCATGCGCCGCTCTTCTGGACGACACCCAGCTTGACGCCAAGGTCAAGAATTTCACCGATCTTCGAGATGCCCTCGCCGAACATAATATCAAACTCGGCCTCACGGAACGGGGGCGCGACCTTGTTTTTTACGATCTTGGCGCGGGTGCGGTTGCCGATGAACGCACCGGTGGAGTCCTTCAGGCCCTCGATGCGGCGCACGTCGATCCGCACGCTGGAATAGTACTTCAGCGCGCGTCCGCCGGTGGTGACCTCGGGGTTGCCGTAGACGATGCCGACCTTCTCGCGCAGCTGGTTGATGAAGATGCAGACGGTGTTCGTCTTGCCGATGACGCCGGTCAGCTTGCGCAGGGCCTGGCTCATCAGACGGGCCTGCAGGCCAACGTGGCTGTCGCCCATCTCACCCTCGATTTCAGCGCGGGGCACCATGGCCGCAACGGAGTCGACGACAACCGCGTCGATGGCACCGGAACGGACGAGAGCCTCACAAATCTCCATGGCCTGCTCACCGGTGTCGGGCTGGCTGACCAGCAGACTGTCAATGTCAACGCCCAGCGCGGCGGCATAGGTCGGGTCGAGGGCGTGCTCGACGTCGATGAAGGCGACCTCGCCGCCCATCTTCTGGGCCTCTGCCAGAATTTGCAGTGCCAGCGTCGTTTTACCGGAGGATTCGGGGCCGTAGACCTCGACGATACGCCCGCGGGGCACACCGCCGATGCCGAGCGCCAGATCCAGGCCCAGGCTGCCGGTGGGGATCGCGTCGACCTGCATCGTGACGTTCGCGCCCAGCTTCATGACGGCGCCCTTGCCGAACTGCTTTTCAATCTGCGCCAGCGCGGTTTCCAGCGCGGCCTTCTTATCGGCGGCGGGGGCTGCGTTTTGGGTGCGGTATCTTTTTTTGCTGCCATGTTGCGGTTCTCCTTTTATCTGCAAGTATGCTTATGATTTGCGTTTGTACCTATTATATACGATTTACGAGTAAATTACAACATTTTGTTGTGTGTTTTGTGTCCTATAAATCGGATTTTCAACAGCTTTTTTCAGGTTTTTGCAGCAAAACAGCCCGGTCATTGCTGCCGTAGTCTTTACGGCAGCTGCCGTTGACCCAGCCGTTGGCCGCCCCCAGTGCCAGCACGTCGGCGGCCTGGGCACAGCCGATCTCCAGCACCAGCCAGCCGCCCGGGCGCAGCGCGTCCCGGTAGTGCGCGGTCAGCAGGCGGTAAAAATCGAGGCCGTCCGCGCCGCCGTCCAGCGCCATGGCAGGCTCTCTGGCAGTCTCCGGCATCAGGTGTGCCATCTCCTCCGCCGTCAGGTAGGGCGGGTTCGAGATAATGAGATCGGCCCCGCCGGAGGGCAGCCCATTATAATAGGTAAGGATGTCGCCCTGCACGGCCTGCACGCCGGTCCCCGCCACATTGGCGGTCAGGTAGGGCCAGGCGTCGGCGCTTTTCTCCACACAGGTCACAGCCGCGCCGGGCAGATGCCTGGCAATGCCCAGGCCCAGGCAGCCCGTGCCCGCACAGAGGTCGTAGACGACGGGCGCTTCTGCGTCCTTCAACAGCTCGATGGCCGCCTCGCAGACGACCTCGCTGTCGGCGCGGGGGCAGAGCACGCCGCGGCCCACCTTGAGCGTAAAGTCCATAAAATCCCACTCGCCCAGCAGGTATTGCAGCGGTTCACGGGCGGCGCGGCGCTCACCCAGGACCCGCAGGCTCGAAGCCTCGTCGGGGGTGGGGCCGTTGTCCAGGCGCGGGTCACGGCCCGTGACAAATTTGTACAGCTGCACCGCGTCAAAGCGGGCATCGGGCACACCGGCCATCATGAGCCGGGCGCAAAGACTTTGATAAGCAGTATTCACCAGCGGGCTTCCTCCTGTTTTTCGGGCAGGACCGGGGTCACAGCGGCAATGGCGACCTCGATCATCGAGTCGTCGGGTTCAAAGGTCGTCAGGCGCTGCATCCACAGGCCGGGCTGTGAGACGATCTTGGACAGCACACTGTCGGAACGGCCCGCCCATTTCAGAATTTCATACGAAATACCGACCAAAAGCGGGAACATGCAGAGCTTGTACACAATACGCATTCCCGTGCTGGTCCACGGCAGCACCGCATACAAAAAGATGCTGATAATGATGACAAGGATCATAAAGCTGGTGCCGCAGCGGGGATGGAAGCGGCTCTGCCTGCGGATGTTCTCAACGGTCAGCGGCAGACCTGCCTCATAACAGGCGATGGTTTTGTGCTCGGCACCGTGGTACTCAAAGACGCGGTGCAGGTCCTTGAACCGCGTGCAGAGAAACATGTACCGAGGAAGATGGCCATTTTCAGCGCACCTTCGAGGATGACCTGCGGCCAGCGCCCCAGCGGGACAACCTTCATGACGAGGCCGGTCAAAAACGTGGGCAAAAACGTAAACAGGAACAGCGCCAGCACAACACCGACGAAGGCGGCGCAGGTCATGAGCACGTTCTGCACGGCGGGGGTGGCGTGTTCCTCGAACCATTTGTCCAGCTTGGACTCGGCGGGCTCGGCTTCACCCTCCATGCTATATCGGCGGCGTGCATTAAATACCGGTAGCCCTTGTACAGATTTTCGGCCATGTTGCAGACGCCACGCACCAGCGGGACCTTGTTGTACCAGTGGACGGTGACAGTGTCATAGGTCAGGTCGATGGTGCCGTCCGGCTTGCGCACGGCGCAGCAGATCTTCTCCGGCCCGCGCATCATAATGCCCTCCATCAGGCCTGGCCGCCGACGGAGGTGCGGAATTCTTTGTACATATATGGTTCTCCTTGTCAAATTTTTTGCCTTCCCCCGTGGGGGAAGGTGGCGCCGCAGCGCCGGATGAGGGGAAGCCCGCGCAGTAAACCGCAAAGCAGTTCTGACGCAAACTCTGCTCATCATGCACTTCGTGACAGCTTCCCCACTCGGGGGAAGGCCTTTTAAATTCATTGTCCAT
>ENA-OQCF01000574-OQCF01000574.1-human-gut-metagenome-genome-assembly--contig:-NODE-574-length-13995-cov-2.282088_pt1 | contig 13995 bp, 10 predicted proteins | sample MGYA00242756_ERZ504573 | MGnify/ENA primary metagenome ERZ504573 (study PRJEB26092, sample SAMD00036240) | human gut metagenome | host: Homo sapiens | study: EMG produced TPA metagenomics assembly of... | reverse complement strand
CGGTGTACTGGAAGATCAACAGCTTCCTACGGAATTTTCAGTAGGTATCCCCTTGCAGTTGCTATCCAACCGTCCGGACGTGAAAGCTGCCGAGATGTCACTGGCTGCAACTACTATAACACCAATAGCGCCCGTGCCGCCTTCTACCCGCAGATTACATTGAGCGGTTCGGGAGGCTGGACCAATAACTCCGGTGCAGGTATCGTCAACCCGGGCAAACTGCTGGCTTCTGCCATCGGTTCGCTGACGCAACCCTTGTTCTATCGCGGTGCCAACATTGCCCGTCTGAAACAAGCCAAGGCACAAGAGGAGCAGGCTAAGATTCAGTTCCAAACCGCCCTGCTGAATGCCGGAAATGAAGTGAGCAACGCCCTGCACCTGTATCAAATGGAGAAGAACAAAGCCGTTTCACGCACTATTCAAGTAAATTCTGCCCGCCAAGCTGCCTCAGATACAAAAGAATTGTTTAACTTAGGCACGTCGACCTATCTGGAAGTCTTGTCTGCCGAGCAGTCTTACCTCAGCGCACAGCTTGCAGAAGTATCCGACACCTTCAGCAGCATGCAGGCAGTCATCAGCCTGTATCAAGCGCTTGGAGGAGGAAGAGAATAAAATGAGCGATAAGTGATTAGTGATTAGCGATTAATGAAATAGTAAATCCTAATCACTGACCATTTATCACTAATCATTAATCATTAATCGCTAATTACTATGATAAGTCCGTTAGCTTATGTAGATTCTGCCGCAAAAATCGGCAAGAATGTAACCATCCAGCCCTTTGCATTTATCGAAGGGAACGTGGAAATCGGTGATGACTGTATTATTATGTCGGGTGCAAAAATTCTGCACGGTACCCGCATGGGAAAAGGGAACAAGGTACATCACAATGCCGTTCTGGGTGCCGAACCGCAAGACTTCCATTATACGGGAGAGAACAGCATGCTGATTATCGGTGATAATAACGACATCCGCGAGAACGTGGTTGTCAGCCGTGCCACCCATGCAGAAAGCGCTACCCGTATCGGCAATGAAAACTACCTGATGGATGGTGTACACCTCTGCCACGACGTGCAGATAGGCAACCATTGTGTACTGGGTATCAAGACTACCGTAGCCGGAGAATGTCAGATAGACGACTGCACCATTCTGAGCAGCAACGTCATTCTGCACCAATACTGCCACATTGGAAGTTGGGTACTGATTCAAGCTGGCTGCCGCATATCAAAGGATGTGCCGCCCTATATCATCATGAACGGTAATCCGGCGGAATACCACGGTATCAACGCTGCTGTGCTTCAACACAAACACCAGGTGAGTGAACGTGTATTGCGCCATATCGTAAATGCCTACCGTCTGGTATACCAGGGAAACTTCAGCGTGCAGGATGCCTTGCAGAAGATTGAAGACCAAGTACCGATGAGTGACGAGATACACAATATCATCAACTTCATCAAGAATTCCAAAGGAATCGTGAAGTAAACACCCTTCTTCGGGCACGAATCACGCAGACAATCATGGATGGACAGATTCTTTTCTGCAAGTCTGCGTAGTTCGTGCCATTTTCTATATACCTCTACAATAGTTCCTGCATAGTCTTTATCCTTTTTTAATGCACACTCATTCCAAGCAGTATGCTAAGTAAAACAAACTGTTTCCTTTAACTAAACATTTTGTTTCCTTATAGAGAACACTTTGTTTCCCTTAACAAAACAGTTCGTTCCATTATATGAAAACAAAGTGTTTTTCTATACTGAAACAAAGTGTTCTCTATGCTGGAACAAAGTGTTCAGTGTTGTGAACTAACGGATTAAGTATATAAAGGGTATTTATTATACTGTTTCTGTAGACAATGGTTTGTCTTGTCCTATAAAAGACGGGGAAAGAAGCAGGAAGCAACCGGGTACGCCCGGAAGGGTGAGGGTAAAATTTGCCCTCACCCTTTTTATTTGCCCTCACTCACCCCTGGAAGGCGACGAATAGGGAGTTTCAGGAAAACAGTGATAGTGGTGAGGGCAGGTTGAGTAACTTTTTGTTCTACTACTACTCGAAATGCAGGGTGCCGAAAAACTCCGGACAATGGAAGTTCGGCTTCTCCAGACCTATCGGATTCCATGAAAGGAAATGGGGAGTCTGGAGCTTATCGCCGCATTTATAAAAATTGGCACGGAGCGTCTTTCCATCCAACGAAGTGATGTCATGCAGGAAGAAAGCGGAATAAGGGATGACCAGAGCCACTTCCCAGGCACACTCACCTACTCTTTCGTCGAAAGCCTCACGTCCCAAAGAAGCCCAACGCTGCACTTTATCGAGCACCTCTTGCGGGGCATGCTGGCGGTTTCCACGTCCGGCACCTGCCCCGATAAGCAGCGTTCCGGCACAATTACACTCCATATTGTAGTACACTCCGTCACCGGCAGGCACAGAGAAGAACTCTACACACGCATCTTCCCAGACCGGACCGTTATCGTGTCCTGCCACTGCGCGTACACTCGCTTCCCTTACCTTGAAATGCAGCAGAATGGCATCTTCCGTATGCGCTATGCGGAACTCCACACTGGGAGCATAAGGAAAAGCAGCCCAATTCACTGTATTTACGGCTGAAACGCCACTTTCTCTTCATCCAGAAGAGCCGGAACCGACTCTACCGGTATATTGGCCACACTTACTTTCTTTACATTCAATTCTTTCATTTTACTATTTTGGGGATTAATTGCAGACAACGGCAGCATGCAAAGAGCTGCTGCTATCGTCATCAGATACTTTTTCAGATACATGAGTCAATGAACTTTTTCATCTCCGATGTATGTTCCTCCACGCTCTGCAACAGTTTGAACTGAGCCTTGGTACGAACAAGATTGTGCTCCGGATACTGGATTTTATAATAAGTATCACCGTTGATATAATCTGCCAGGAAGCGTACGCACTGCATGTATGGGAACAAGGCAGCCGCATAAGGCAGATTCTCAATCTCTATCGGCAACAAGAAGGATTTGCCCGATTCCAGATAACCCTTGGTAAATGCCTGGAATATTTCCATATTGAAGTTCACATTATCCAGATTCTTGTCATCTTCCAACCCCGTGTTGCACCTGAGCGAAGGAAATCGCCATAATCGGAGAAGATGAAGCTGGGCATCACCGTATCCAGGTCGATGACACAAAGCACCGTACCGTCTTCGTCGAACATCATGTTGTTTACTTTCGTATCACAGTGGCATACCCGTTTGGGCAGTTTGCCTTCACGGTACAAGCGTTCTGCCTTACACATTTCATCAGCACGTTTTTCTATCTCATCCAGAAAATACTGCACCTCCTGCACACGTCCCGCCGCATCGGCAGCCACAGCGTCACGGAGTTGCTTCAAGCGGAACTCCATGTTGTGGAAATCGGGAATTGTCTCGCCCAATGTATCTGGAATGTCGGCAAGCATAGCCTGGAAATTACCGAAGGCAGCTCCCGCATAATAGGAATATTCCGGATTTACCGTCTCGTAAGTCTTGGCACGAGGAATAAAAGTCATGATACGCCAGTAGTTCTCACCGTCATACCAATAGGTTTTCCTTTCGGCCGTGGGGATGAAATGAAGTACTTTGCGCTCGACATCGGCCTCTCTTTTCTCTTCCAGTTTCTTACGGATATGCCTGGTCACAGCCTCGATATTGGACTGTAACATCTCTACATTCTGAAAAATGGCATGATTGATACGTTGCAGAACATAGTCCGGCGCACCGGCCTCAGCGGTGGTCACTTTGTACGTATCGTTAATCAGGCCTGAGCCTAAAGGCTTGATTTCACGAACTGTACCCTGCATTTGAAAATGAGATACAATAGATAAAAGGTCTTTCATGATAATAAATGAATTAATTTGTTTACAAAGATACGCTGATAGCCTTATACCAAAAGGCAAGTATCGTTCGGCGCGCTTCCAAAATTATACATTTATCCAAACATAACCACAAAAACCGCCTAATAAATAAGAAGTCTTGTACAAAATATACCTATATTTGTAACTGAAACCTTAAAAACTACCCGAAAAGTGCGAACGTTTATCATCCGGCTGCTTCTTGTTTCAGTAAGCATGATTGCTGCAACCCTGCAGGCGCAGAACATCACCTTCAACCATCTGACGACCGACGACGGTCTGTCACAATTCTCCGTGAACAGTCTTTACATCGATGAAAACGGTGTTTTATGGATTGGAACCCGAGAAGGCTTGAACCGTTATGACGGAGAAGACATACAAACTTACAAGCTGCAGAAGAACAACCCTTACAGCCTTTTCTGCAACACCGTGCTACGCATGGCCGGCAACCGTAACGGAAAAATCTACCTGCTCTGTACGGAAGGAGTAGCCGAGTTCAATTTCGCCACCCAAAGATTCACCACCCTGCTGCAAGGAAATGTGCACAGCATATATTACAAAGAGGCCCTTTTCATCGGAAAACAGAATGAAATCTACCGCTATAACGAGCAGACCGGAAACTTTGACCTTTATTACCAGCTTCCCGGAAAAAGTCTGGAAATCTGCTGTATGCATCTGGACAAAGGACAAATGTGGATTGGAACGACCACCAACGGAGCATACCGCCTGCAACTGGACAAGAACGAGCTGACCCACCCCATCCTGAAAGGCAACATCACCAGCATATACCAAGACAGCGAAGGCGAGTTATGGATTGGCAGCTGGAAAGAAGGGCTGCACCATGTAAAAACCGACGGAACCATCGAAATCTTTGAATACGACGCAAAGAACCCTTACAGCATCTCTTCCAACTTCGTGCGAGCCTGCTGTGAAGACAATCTGGGAAACATCTGGATTGGAACCTTCAACGGTCTGAACCGGTATGACAAAAGTACGGGACTCTTCCAGAACCACACTGCCAGTGATGCCCAGAGCGACGGACTGACACACTCTTCCATCTGGTGCATCGTAAAGGACAACCAAGGAACGCTGTGGCTGGGGACCTACTTTGGCGGTGTCAACTATTTCAACCCCGAGTACGAGATATACAGCCGCTATATGTATTCGCCCATCGAAAAGAAAGGACTGAGCAATCCGGTTGTAGGCCGCACCATCGAAGACAAGAACGGCAATCTGTGGATTGGCACCGAAGGGGGCGGACTGAACTATTACAACCGCCGTACCCGTGAATTCAAATGGTTCCGCCCGGGAAGCGGTCCCAACAGCATTTCCCATAACAACATCAAGGCTCTCTATTATGATGCCTCCAAAGACATCATCTGGATAGGAACCCATCTGGGCGGACTGAACAGACTGGACATACACTCAGGCCGATTCACACACTACCGCATGGAAGCAGACAATCCGGAAACCCTGCCTTCCGACATCATCCGCGACATCGTGCCTTATCAGCACCAGCTGGTAGTGGCCACCCAAAACGGAATCTGCCTCTTCGACCCTGCCAACGGGAAATGCCAACAACTGTTCCAGGACAGCAAAGAAGGCAAAAGAATCAAGATGGTGGCAGACATCACTTTCGACAGCAACGGTACGCTCTGGATTGCAGCCACGGGCGAAGGTGTGTTCAGCTACCGTTTCGATACCGGCAAACTGACCAACTACCGCCATGATACTGCAACCCACACAGCATCAGCAACAACAATGTAAACAACATTACCCAAGACAGCAAAGGCAATCTGTGGTTCGCCACTTCGGGCAGCGGACTGGACTTATACCGCCCTGCCAGCAACGACTTCGAGAACTTTGACCAAGCGAAGAACGGTCTTTCCAGCGACTGCATCTACGAGACGCAGGAATCCCCCACCAGCGGCAAACTGCTGCTCATCACCAACGAAGGCTTCTCCATCTTCGACTACCGGCAGAAGGTATTCCTGAACTACAGTGCCGAAAACGGTTTCCCAATGACTGCCGTCAATGAGAATGCCCTTTGCGTGACCCGTGACGGAGAAATATTCCTGGGAGGCACGCAGGGAATGATTTCCTTCCATGAAATGGAGTTGAACTTCACGCCGAAACCCTACAAAATCATCCTCTCCCGCCTCATTGTGAACGGAACGGAAATACAAGTGGAGATGAGACCGGTATCCTGCAGCAAGCCTTGTACTGCACCCCCGAGATTACGCTCAACGCTGACCAGTCCATGTTCAGCATAGAGTTCGCCACTTCAAACTATGTAGCCGCCAACAAAGACGACATCATCTATAAACTGGAAGGCTTCTCCAACGATTGGAACAGCACTCGTGGACTACACAACATCACTTATACCAACCTAAACGCAGGAACCTATAACTTGATTATAAAGCCCAACGGAAAAGACGAGAGCCTTTGTCCGCAAGTCCACCTGACCATACACGTGTTGCCTCCCTACTACAAGACTCCCCTTGCCTATCTTATCTACCTGATAGTGACGGGAATCCTGCTCTGGTATCTGGTGCGTACCTACAAGTCGAGAATCAAGTTGCGTGAATCACTGAAGTACGAACAGAAGCACATCCGTGACGTAGAGGCCTTGAACCAGTCAAAGCTACGTTTCTTCACCAACATTTCCCATGAATTCCGCACCCCGCTGACGCTCATCGTGGCACAAGTGGAAACGCTGATGCAACTCCAGAACTTCACGCCTGCCATATATAACAAGGTGTTGGGCATCTACAAGAACAGCATACAGCTACGGGAACTCATCACCGAGCTGCTCGACTTCCGCAAGCAGGAACAAGGGCACATGAAGATAAAGGTAAGCCCACACAACATCGTGAACTTCCTATACGAAAACTATCTGCTTTTCCTGGAATATGCCAGCGCCAAACAAATCAGCCTCTACTTCGAAAAGGAAACAGACAGCCTCGAAGTGTGGTATGACCAAAAACAGATGCAGAAAGTGATAAACAACCTGCTGTCCAACGCCGTCAAGCATACCAAGGCGGAAGACAGCATCACCCTCAGCATCAAGACCGAAGGCAGCAATGCCGTCATCCGTGTGACCGATACCGGCAGCGGCATAGATGCCCGGGAAGTGGACAAGATATTCGACCGCTTCTACCAGATAGACCCAATGGACTCTACGGATGCAAGCAAGACGGGTACGGGTATCGGCCTGGCATTGACAAAGGGTATCGTGGAGCTCCATCACGGCACCATCCGTGTGGAAAGCGAACTGGGCAAAGGCAGCAGCTTCATCGTAAACCTGCAATTGGGGAACGCACAGTTTGACGAAGAGCAAATAAATAAGAATGCAGACAGTGTGCAACAAATAGAAATTCCCAAACCGGAAAACGATGCCTTGCTCAAGGCAGAGCTGGAAGAGAATGCTCCCATCAAACGGCTCCCGGATGCAAAAATCCTGATAGTGGAAGACAACGACTCCATCCGCGACATGCTGGCAGGTATCTTCAAGCCGTCTACGAAGTACTGACTGCGGCCGACGGAGCGGAAGGACTTACACTGGTGCGTAGCGAAATGCCCAATATCGTAGTCAGCGATGTAGTGATGCCCAACATGTCGGGAACGGAACTGTGCAAACAGATAAAGAGTGACTTCAACACCTGCCACATTCCCGTGGTACTGCTCACGGCACGTACTGCCATCGAACAGAATATCGAGGGACTGCGCATCGGTGCGGACGACTATATCACCAAGCCATTCAACACCAATCTATTGATTTCTCGTTGCAACAACCTCGTAAACTCGCGCATCCTTCTGCAGGAGAAATTCAGCAAGCAACCGCAAGCCTTTGTACAGATGCTTGCCACCAACCCCATAGACAAAGAGATTCTGGACCGCGCCATGACAGTCATCGAGCAACATCTGGACGATACGGAGTTCAACGTCAACGTCTTTGCCCGTGAAATGGCAATGGCACGCACCAATCTGTTCACCAAGCTGAAGGCTATCACCGGACAGACTCCGAATGACTTTATCCTGACCATCCGCCTGAAGAAAGGCGCTCTGATGCTGCGCAACAATCCGGAACTGAATATCACTGAAATTGCGGACCGGATAGGTTTCAGTTCTTCACGCTATTTCTCCAAATGCTTCAAGGACATTTACCATGTCAGCCCGCTGGCCTACCGCAAAGGAGAGAATGGAGGAGAGGAAAGTACGGAAGACAGTGAAGAGACATCTTAATATTGTACATCAAGCCATCGCATGATACGGTTTGTACTTTTTCTCCCTTCCCTTGTACTTCCTCATACACCCGATTCCACAAAACCTCTTACCTTTGACCTCAGAATTACAATCTAAAGTCAAAGAACTATGAAGCATTTTTCCCCCTTGTGGTCTCTGATTCCCGGTGCAGCCCTGATAGCGGGATGCGGAAGCCAACCTAAAGACAAGACTTCGGAGCACTCGCCGCAGAAGCCCAATGTAGTATATCTGATTGCTGATGACCTGGGTATCGGCGACCTGAGCTGTTACGGTGCCACCAAAGTAAGCACTCCCAACATCGACCGCCTTGCCGGACAAGGCATGCAGTTTACCAACGCTTATGCCACTTCTTCCACCAGCACCCCTTCCCGCTTCGGCCTGCTGACAGGCATGTATCCCTGGCGACAGAAGAATACCGGCATTGCTCCGGGCAATTCCGAACTCATCATCGATACCGCCTGCGTCACTATGGCCGATATGTTCAAGGAAGAAGGCTACGCCACTGCAGCAGTGGGCAAGTGGCACCTCGGCCTGGGTCCTAAAGGCGGTACAGACTTCAACCACTCCATCAAACCGAACACCCAAGACATCGGCTTTGACTATGAATACATCATCCCCGCTACCGTCGACCGCGTTCCCTGCGTCTTTGTAGAGAACGGACATGTAGTGGGCCTCGACCCCAACGACCCTATCACGGTGAGCTACGACCACAAGGTCGGTGACTGGCCCACCGGTCTCGAAAACCCCGAACTCGTCAAGATGAAACCCAGCCAAGGGCACAATAACACCATCATCAACGGCATCCCCCGCATCGGCTGGATGACCGGCGGTAAATCCGCCCTTTGGACAGACGAAGACATTGCCGACGTGATTACAGACAAGGCCAAGAACTTCATCACAGCCCATAAAGACGAACCTTTCTTCCTTTATATGGTACGCAAGATGTACATGTTCCCCGCGTGCCACATCCACGTTTCGCCGGCAAGAGCGGTTTGGGCGTACGTGGCGACGTCATCCTCCAGCTGGACTGGACTGTGGGTGAAATCATGCACACCCTGGACAGCCTCGGCATTGCGACAACACTATTTTTGTATTCTGCAGTGACAACGGTCCCGTCATAGACGACGGCTATCAGGACCAGGCACACGAACTGCTGAATGGCCCATACTCCCATGAACGCACTACCGCGGTGGGAAGTACAGCGCCTTTCGATGCCGGTACCCGCATTCCCTTCATTGTACGCTGGCCCAATGGCATCAACCCGGCAAACAATAAGCCCTCTTCTCCATGATTGATGTATACGCTTCATTCGCCGCCCTGCTGAACCATCCGCTGGAAGCAGGCATCGCTCCCGACAGCCGCGACCAGCTCAGCAACTTCCTGGGAACCGATACTGCCGGATGTGACTATATTGTACAACAGAATCTGGACAATACACTCTCCATTATCCAGGGAGACTGGAAATACATAGAGCCCAGCAACAAACCGGCACTGGAGTACTGGACGAAAACAGAAATGGGAAAACGCCCCACAGCCTCAACTGTACAATCTTTCCATCGATCCGTCCGAAAAAGACAATGTGGCAGAAGCTCATCCGGACAAGGTAAAAGCCCTCTCCATCCTACTGAAAGAGGTGAAGGAAGCAAAGAATCAAAGCGAAAGGAGATAAAAGTACAAGAGTGTGGTTGCTCGCAAGTTTTGTACGAATTCGTACTTTTTGCGAACTATTAACTAAGGCATTTGTATATTCCATCTCCTACATTTGCGATGTGATTCAACTCTAAAGTGAGTACAAAACGAAGAAACAGCCTTTATTAATAACTAATTAAATTAATATTTATGAAACAGAAAGTAACCTTTATGCTACTTGCAATGCTCTTTTGCTGTGTACTCGGTATACACGCACAGACTGGAGGCCAAGTAAGCGGTAAAGTTGTTGACGCCATGGGAGAATTACCCGGTGTCAGCGTTGTTGTGAAAGGAACCACCAACGGAACTACTACTGACCTGGAAGGAAAGTTCACATTGGGTAACGTAAAATCCTCCGATATCCTTCAATTTTCTTTTATTGGATACAAGACCCAAGACATCAAAGTAGGTGAGCAGCAGACATTCAATATCACATTGGAAGAAGATGCCCAGGCATTGGATGAGGTGGTTGTTGTGGGATACCAGGAAGTTCGTAAGAAAGACTTGACCGGTTCTGTATCCAAAGTCAACATGAGCGACTTGCTCAAGACTCCTTCTGCGTCTTTCGACCAGACATTGGGCGGCCGTATCGCTGGTGTAAACGTAAGCTCAGGTGAAGGTATGCCTGGCGGTACGATGACCATCACCATCCGCGGTAACAACTCGCTAACACAAGACAATACCCCACTTTATATCATCGATGGTTTCCCAGTGGAAGATGCACGCGTAGCAGCTGCTATCAACCCAAACGACATCGAATCGACTGATGTATTGAAAGATGCATCGGCCACAGCCATCTATGGTGCGCGTGGTGCCAACGGTGTCATTATCATCACCACCAAGCAGGGAAAAGTAGGTAAACCACAACTCAGTATGACGCAGCTTCGGTATCTCCACCGTTACTAAAAAGCTGGACATGATTGGATGCTTATGATTACGTGAAACTACAACTCGAAGTAGATCCTACCCGTGCCACTGAAAATACCTTCCGCTATACGAGGGACATCAATGGACGCTGGACGACTACCAACATTGCCAAACAACTATCAAAGACGAAATTTTCCGCACTGCATGGCAGCAAAGCCATAATGTTCGTCTGTCCGGCGGTTCGGAAGGTATACGCTACAATGCATCCCTTTCTTATTACGACCAAGATGGTATCCTGCTCAACTCCAATTACGAGCGTCTGCAAAGCCGTCTGAATACTTTGGTAAAACGCGGTAAGCTGACCATAAACTTCAATTCCAACTTCTCTCGTTCCATCCAGAGTGGCTCATCTCCTTCTTCAAGTTCTTACTCCGGCATGAATAACCTCTTCTATAGTGTATGGGGGTATCGTCCGGTTAACTACCCCGGTAAGTCTCTTGACTCTCTGCTGAATGATCTTGTGGACGATGACATAGATGCATCGAACGACTACCGTTTCAACCCCATCGCCGACCTGAAGAACGCTTACCGCAAGTACTACGTCAACAATCTTCAGCTAAATGGCTACGTAGAATATGAGTTTATCAAGGGGCTGAAACTGAAAGTGTCCGGTGGATGGACTTATGACAACCGCCATTCAGATACCTTCAACAATTCCAAGACCCGTTACGGTGGTCCTACATCTACCGACAAAGTGAATGCAGAAGTAGTGCGCCAGCAACGTTTGACGTGGTTGAATGAAAACATCTTGACCTATCAGACTAACTTCAAAAGCAAGCACTTCCTGAATGCATTGCTCGGTGTGACATTACAGAACTCTGACTATGAATATTACTCATTACGCATGAAGCAGATTCCCAACGAATCACTAGGTATGGCAGGCATGAGCAAGGTACTTTTGACAAGAGTACTTCCACGTTGTCTTCCTGGTCTATGCTGTCTTATCTGGGACGTGTGAACTACAACTATAAATCCAAATATTATGCCACTGCTTCATTCCGTGCCGACGGTTCCTCTAAATTCAGTAAGAAAAACCGTTACGGCTACTTCCCCTCAGGCTCACTGGCATGGAGCTTCTCCGAAGAAGAATTCATGAAGGACTACAAGAAATGGCTTTCAAGTGGTAAGCTTCGCCTGAGCTGGGGGCTTACGGGTAACAACCGTATCGGTGAATACGACTACCTTGCCTTGCTGGACATGATTAAAAGCCATGCCACTACCAGCATGAATAACACAGTATATCCTTTTGACGGCAATAACGCCAACGTCGGTGTAGCCCCATCTCTCTACCCAATGAGGACTTAAATGGGAAACCACCGAACAGTGGAACTTGGGTCTTGACCTGGGATTCTTTGACGAACGTATCAGCTTTACTGCCGACCTCTATCGCAAAACTACGCGCGACTTGTTGCTGGATGCCACTCTTCCTTACTCTTCGGGTTATCTGACAGCCATGAAAAACATCGGTAAGGTGCGCAATGACGGTATTGAATTGACTTTGAACACAGTGAATATAGACAATAAAGACTTCAAATGGAGCAGCAACTTCAATATCTCCTTTAACAAGAACAAAGTGTTGGAACTCGCTGAAAACCAAACCAGTTTATTGAGCACTGCCACTTTTGACCAGAACTTTAACAGCCAGCCCAACTACATTGCCAAGATAGGCCAACCGATGGGTATGATTTACGGCTATATCTACGAAGGCACTTACAAGTACGATGACTTTGACAAAAGCGGTAGCAGTTATACGCTGAAAGGTAACATTCCCCACTACGTGAGCGAAAGCAATACACAGCCCGGTATGCAAAGTACAAAGACTTGAACGGTGACGGCATCATCGACACTAACGACCGTACCATGATAGGACGCGGTCTGCCCATCCATACCGGAGGTTTCACCAACAACTTCGAATATAAAGGCTTTGACTTAAGCGTATTTTTCCAATGGAGCTATGGCAATGACGTTCTGAATGCCAACCGTCTGTTCTTCGATAGCGGTTTCCAAAAGAAACGTGAGCTGAACCAATATGCCAGCTATACCAACCGCTGGACACCGGAAAACCCGAACAGTGATATTCCGGCAGCCACCAACTCAAGTTCTAACCTCGTGATTTCTTCACGTGTAGTAGAAGATGCCTCATTCCTGCGACTGAAAACCGTAACATTGGCTATACCGTACCAAAAACTTTCCTGAAGAAGTATAAGATTGATAATGCACGCCTTTATGTAGCTGCACAAAATCTTTGGACCATCACCGGATACTCCGGGTACGACCCTGAAGTATCTATCCGTAGCGGAGGTCTGACTCCGGGACTCGACTTCTCGTCTTACCCACGTGCACTCTCCGTAAGTTTCGGTATCAATTTAGGTTTCTAATCCCATTAAAGCACTGAAATATAATATGAAAACAATAAAAACAATAATACTATCTTTGACTTGTCTGGCTATGGTCTCCTGCGATTTTCTGGACAAAGAACCTACTAAGCTGACTCCCGACAATTACTTTAATAATGCGGATGAAGCTCTCTCATTCCTGACCTCTGTATACGCCCCACTGACCTCACAGAACTTCTACGGAAACGAATACATGTTCATGACGGGTGCTGATGACTTGTCCCATTATGGTGGTGGTCGCAATCCGCAAACCAGCGGTGCGATTGCCTGTAACAATGCCAATTCAAGTTCACCGCAATTCAGCAATCTTTGGCAAACACTCTATACGGGTATCGACCGTGCCAATACGTTTCTTGAGAATATTGACAAAAGCAAAGACATATCCGACAAATTGCTCCTACAGTACACAGCAGAAGCACGTTTCATGCGCGCTTACTACTACTTCACACTGGTACAAGGCTGGGGAGACGTTCCCTTCAAGACAACTTCCACCAGTAGTGTAACGGGACTTGACATTCCCCGTACAGACAAGCAGACTATCTATGATTTCATCACCACCGAAATGTCTGAATGCGCTGAAGGTCTTGCTACAGCCGCAGAACTAGGCTACAAGCCGGGACATGTTTCACGCTCTGCAGCATGGGGTATTCTGGCACGTGTCTATTTATTCCGTGCCGGCGAGCATTTCCGAGACAATGCCAACGGAGACGCTACAGCCATTCAAAATTATTTCAAGCAAGCCAGCACCTATGCACAAAAAGTAATGGGCGAAGGACATGGCTTAGCAGCCAACTACTGGGATGTATTCATCGACCTTTGTTCTAACCAATACAATACTACAGCCAATGAAAGTATC
>ENA-OQCF01000573-OQCF01000573.1-human-gut-metagenome-genome-assembly--contig:-NODE-573-length-14056-cov-11.035107_pt1 | contig 14056 bp, 14 predicted proteins | sample MGYA00242756_ERZ504573 | MGnify/ENA primary metagenome ERZ504573 (study PRJEB26092, sample SAMD00036240) | human gut metagenome | host: Homo sapiens | study: EMG produced TPA metagenomics assembly of... | reverse complement strand
GCAGCGTGGCTGTGCGCTCGCCACATCGGCAAGCTCGGCATCGGTCATGGCATCGCGCTTGGCTGCCAGCTCGGCGGCCTCGGCACCCTCTGCGCCCTCGGCGGCGTCCACCGGCATCAGCTCGACCAGCGCCATGTGATCGTTTTCCAGTACCAGCTCGCGCAGCAGGTCCTCAAAATAGCTGCCGTCCAGCTCGCCTCGCAGCTCCTCGTACACCGGGCCGTACTTGAGTGCTAGCGTCGCGGCATCGTCATCGTAGAGCCAGGTGCTCAGCGCGTCGCACGCAATGGCCACGCCGTCGGCGATACCGTAGTCGCGCTGGCGCAGGTCGTATTCGTTGCTGCTGATGATAGCTTCCAGGCGCTCACGCGGAACGCCGTGCTCGCACAAGTCGCGGCAGGCGTCCTGGAACACGCGGCGCAGCTCGCGCGCCACGCCGGGCTGTGCGTTTTGCAGCATGATGAGCTCGTAGGGCTGCAGGCTCTCGGCCGCGGTGTAGCTCACCACGTTGCCGCCCAGGCCGGCGGCCAGAATGGCCTTCTTAACCGGTGCTTCGTTGGAGCCCAGCAGCGCCTCGAACAGGATGTCCGCGGCGATCGTGCGCTTGCGGTCGAGTGCGCTGCCCAGCACGAGGCCCAGGCCCACCAAAGCGTTTTCGGGCGTGGTGGCCATCTCGACGCGCTTATACTCGCAGGTCACGGGCGCTTGCACGCCCAGCGGATTGGGTGCCAGCGTGGACGGGTCCTCGCCGGCAGCGACGTCTGCATCCATGCGGCGGCTCGCGGCACTCGGCTGCGACAGATAGCGCTCGTCCAAAAAGGCCAGTGCGCGGTCCACGTCCAGGTCGCCGTAGAGCGTGATATAGGAGTTGGAAGGATTGTAGTGGCGCGCATGCGTGTCCAGGAACTGCTCGTAGGTGAGCGCGGGAATCGCGCGCGGGTCGCCGCCGCTCTCGTGCGCATAGGCGGTGTCGGGATAGAGCGCGGCGTTGACGGCGTCGTCCAGCACGCTCATGGGGTCGGACAGCGCGCCCTTCATCTCGTTGAACACCACGCCGTTATAGCGCAGCGTGCCCTCGCGCAGGTCGCGGGACTGTCGCCGCGCTCGCCCTCGACGCCCTCCGGCAGGTCCAGCTCGTAGTGCCAGCCTCCTGCTCAAAAATGGTGGGCTTGGTATAGATGGCCGGGTTGAACACCGCGTCCAGGTACACGTCCATCAGGTTGTACAGGTCCTGCTCGTTGGTGGTGGCAACGGGGTAGATGGTCTTGTCGGGGTAGGTCATGGCGTTGAGGAACGTCTGCATGGAGCTCTTGATCAGGTCCACGAACGGCTCCTTGACGGGAAACTTGGCCGATCCGCACAGCACCGAGTGCTCAAGAATATGGAACACGCCGGTGGAATCGGCCGGCGGCGTCTTAAAGCCAATGGCAAAGGCCTTGTTTTCGTCGTCGCATGCCAGGTACAGCAGGCGAGCGCCCGAGGCAGTGTGGCGCAGCACGTAGGCGTCCGAGTCGAGCTCGGGCACGGTCTCGCAGCGCTCGACGGCAAAGCATGGCAGGTGGTTCCGGGCACCAGCAATGCGGCGGCTGCGGCGCGCGGGTCGGTTGAGGTGGTGGGCATATGCAGTCTCCTTTGACGCCCCAGCGGGGGCGAATCGAGTCGAATCCTCGAGAGTATACCCATATGGGGCCCTCGACCAATCTGCCGCACGAGCGTGGATTTTCGGACACACGAGCGTGGAAATTCGGACGCAAATTGAACGAGAGTGGATTTTCGGACGGAAACAGCCCCAAAACGCCCAAAAACCGTCCGGAAATCCACTCTCGATTCCTGACCGTCCATCACTCATGCATTTCTCATTTCTCACTCATCTCTAATATGAGAGATAACAGAAAGATGAGAGATAAATATGAGAGATAACTGAGCAGCAAAGAGACAAGCAATCATGGTATTGTCTCAATACCGATTGTTCTACCAGCAAGAACATGTTTAAATGAAACAGATGGTAGACATCTTATCTTCCATCTCTCACTCATCTCTTATATGAGAGATAGCAGTAAGATGAGAGATAATTACGAGAGATAACTGAGAGATGAAGGAAATCTATTCGCGGCATTCTCCGCCGGACCGAGCGAAAGGACGTGCAGATGAACGAAAACGAGCTGGCCGGTCTGCTCGAGTCTTTAAGGCGCACGGGCTCGGATGACCTTAGCGTCGAAGTGAAAGAGAGCGCTACGACGCTTTCCCGCGACGTATGGGAAACGGTTAGCGCATTCGCGAATACCGCCGGCGGCATTATCGTGCTCGGAGTGAGCGAGCGCGCGGGTTTTGTCCCAGTTGCAAACTTTGAGACCGAGAAGGTGCTCAACCAATTCGTGGCGGGCATGGGTGATGCCGGCGGTCGCGGAAAACTGGCCAATCCGCCCAAATACACTATTGAGCGCGTGGAGCTTCGGGGCACCGTGGTTCTCGTTATCACGATTGAGGAGCTCGACCCGTCGAGCAAGCCCTGCTATGTAATAGAGCATGGCGCCCAGGGCGGCAGCTACAAGCGCATCGATGACAAAGACGTGCCACTTTCATCGACCGAGGTTTTGGCACTGTCGTCATACGAGCGGACGAGTCCTAGCGATCGCGATGCGGTGCCCGGCGCGGTCGCAGGCGATCTTGACGAGGCCCTGGTCGACCGCACGATAGAGCGTGCTTTCTCGCTGACGCCCCGAGCTATGCACGGTGCGACGGACAAGAAAACAAAGCTGGAGCGCCTGAATTTCCTCGATTCCCAAGGCAACGTGACTAAGGCCGGACTCCTGGTTGCGGGCGCCTATCCTCAGCAGTTCTACCCCAAGCTCTTTATCGATGTGGCGGTCTATGCCGGAACGCAGAAGGGCGCGGCGGGGTCGTTGAGGTTCATGGACCGTACGATCTGCGAGGGAACGTTGGGCGAAATGATCTCGGATGCCGTCGCGGCGGTCGCCAAGAATTTGCGACGAACCTCGATGATCAAAGGCGTCTCGCGTGTCGACTCGCTGGAGATTCCCGAGGAGGTCCTGCGCGAGGCAATTGCCAACGCCGTAATCCACCGAGAATACGGAGACCGGTTCTGTGGGCAGTCGATCGCTGTTGACGTCTTTGATGACCGTATCGAAGTGACGAACCCCGGCGGCCTATACGGAGGAAAGACTCGCGAGAACCTGTTTGACGGCAGCTCCCGATGTCGCAATGCGACGCTTGTGAAGCTCATGTCGCTTGCCCCATTGCCCGACGGCGCGGGCTCTCCTGCCGAAGGCAACGGGTCGGGCATTCCAATGATGCTCGATGCCATGCGTGCGCAAGGTCTGGCCGAGCCATTGTTTTGCCCGGGTTTCGACCGGTTTAAGGTTGTCCTCTACCGAGCGAAGGTTGAGCAAATCGATCATGGCGGGGACTTAATTGTGGCGGCACTCAAGCGCAACGGCGAACTGGGAACACGTGAACTGGCAGAATGCACGGGACTCACCGTCTCCCAGGTTAGGGTACGCGTCAATGCGCTTATCGCACAAGGCGAGCTTGAGCCACGCGCCGGCGACGAGCCGCAACCGCAAGTACCGGCTGACGGAGCGCGCGGGGCAGCTGCACTAGTGGCTGCCCCGCCTCACATCCGCGCCATTTCACGCGCTGCACATCGAAACCTGCGGCAAAGCAGTTACAATAGCCCAATGTGCATCGCGCACGACGATGATATCGGCGCCCGCGACTGGGGGAGAATACATGGCAGAGCAACAGATAACGCCGGGGACTAAGCTTCAGGTGGCATTCGACGTGCCCATGGGCCAAAAAACCGACTTCAACATGCTCGCCACGTACAAAGAGAACCTGGACGAGGCGTACTTTCTTATGAGCGCGCCCATGCTCGCCGGCAAGCCGCTCATCATGGACGAAAACCAAAAGCTGTTGCTGCAATACAAAGTGGGCGAGGAGACGTTCGTGCTCGCCGGCTACCCCGAGGCAGTCGAGAAAAAGGGCATCCGCACCTACTGGAAAATGCGCAAAGTCGCCGAGCAGCGCACCTTCGTTAAGCGCCGCGACGAGCGTTTTAAGGTCGCCATGCGCCTGAACTACCAGCGCGACAACGCGCCGACCCACGAGCCCGAGGACGCCATGACCATCGACGTCTCGGCCGGCGGTCTGGCTATCTACCTTAACGATTACCCCGACGTGGGCGAGGCCCTGGCCGTGCAAATGCCCACGATCCGTCTGCAGGGCGAGCGGCACGAGCTGCCCGAGCAGCTGGGCATCGTGTGCTGGGTGCGCCGCGCGCCAAAGGGTAGCCTGTACCGCAACGTCTGCGGCCTGCAGTTCCGTTACGCCGACGACATGGAGCGCGAGCTCGTCAAAGAATACGTCGGCTACATTCGCACCAAATATAAGATCTGATCGCCATGGCTCTGTTCAAGCGTAACGACAACAAAGATCAAGCTGCCGAGGATTTGGCTGAGGATTTGGCCGAGGGCCAGGCCGAGGACACGTCGCAGAACGCGCCCGGCACCAATGCCGAGGACGTGCCCGGCGAGGACTCCGCGCCCGAGCAGGCTCCCGCCTCCCGCACGCGCTTCGGCAAGCCCAACCGCAAGCCCAAGCCCAAGCGCAACCTGCGCGGCGTGTACGCATCGAGGAGCTGGAGCAGGCGCTGGCCGACCAGGACCTCGACGACATCGACCCCGACGCGGTCGTATCCATGTATATGCCCAAGCGCCGCATGGAGCGCATCGGCGCGGCGCTGCTGCGCATGGACAAGCTGCAAAAGGCCCTCGTGGTGCTGGCGCTTGCCTTTGGCGTGTTGTTCGCCCTGTCGTTTATGCAGGAAAACATGGGTAACTTCACCATCAACCTCAACCGCCTGGAGCTGTTCCGCCGCGGCGTGGCCATTGCCGACAACGGTGATTTTAACAACGCCACCGCGCGCCTGGCCGCCGACGCTTGGATAACGGCACCAATATCGCTGCCGAGGACCTGCCCGACAACCTGGACGATATCGACGGTAGCCACAACGGCAAGAATTACGTGGCGTACACCTTTTATATCCGCAACGCCGGCAAGACCGATCTGGGCTACAGCGCCAAGCTCAAGGTGGTCAGCGCCAGCAAGGGCGCGGAGAAGGCGGCGCGCGTGAGGGTGTATCGCAACGGTGAGCCCACCACCTACGCGGCTGCCGCGACCGACGGCAATCCCGAGCCCAACACCGAGCCGTTTGCGTCCAAAGACGTGGTGACGACCATTAGCCACGCGAACTTCCGCGTGGGCGATGTGGACAAGTACACCGTGGTCATTTGGCTGGACGGCGACGACCCGGAGTGCGTGGACAAGATCATCGGCGGCGCGGTGGAGTTCGGTTTTGACTTCGATTCGTCCGAGACCGACGATTCGAGCCTGTTCGTTAAGTTCGTGCAGGATATTACCGACACCCTGACCGGCAACGATCCCATTAGCGCGAGCGGCAACGAGGCGCCCGATTACTACAAGGAACACAACGTGACCTGGAGTAACCGTCGCAACCAAAAGAACTCGCCCGCGGGGGACGGGGATAAATAGAACGAACAAGCGCCGGGCCGGAATCGATTTTCCGGCCCGGCGCTTTTGTTATGCGGAGGCGTTGTCTGCGGAGGTAGCGCCGTTGCCGGCGGCGGCGTCCAGCAAGAACAGCCGCAGCGCGAGCTTGATCGCGTAGCCCGGCTTGATCTGCGCCGCGTCTCCCATGCGTTCGTCCAGGTCGCTGCAGTAGGCATAAAGGTCGCGGATCAGGTCCGCGCCCGAGAGCGTGAACATGTAGCCCGCGTCCGAAAGCGCGTTGGGTGCTGCGGGCAGCCCCGCAGCCTGACAAAAGCTCGCAAGGTCGGGGCCCATGACGGCCTTGTAGTCGATCGCGGTGCCACGGTCCCGTGCGGCCTGCTCTTGCTTGCGGGTGTACGACAATGCCGCCGCCAGTACAAAGCTGGGCGTGGGCGCATTGACGTCGTCGTTGGTGGCGACGAGCTTACCGGCCGCTTGCGTGACCAGCCAGGCGACTTCGCGCAGACAACGAACGGCCTTGCGTGTCACCGGCTTGATCGATCCGGCAGAAACGCTTCCCTTGGGTTGATTGGCGGCAGGCATGAGCCTCCCAACAAAGAGCCCGTTTAGCAGGCAAAAATGACACGTGCCACACCAGTATAGCGAGTGGGGAAGGGCTAGGGCGAAGCATAGCGGAGGGTGAATATATGCGATGGCGCTGCGCTGCTGTCGCAAGGCTTAAGAGGGACTTATGACTGCGCGGGAGAGAGATCAAATAAGGTAAACGATGTTCACATAGCACCACATATAGCCCGAGGTAGACCTATGAATCTGCCGGAATGTAGGCTGCCGAAAACTCATAAGGAAATCGTAAGAATTATGGTATTCTCAATTCCATGTCTAAAGGATGGGCAAGCAACATCCAACACGAAAGCGCGGGCTTCCCTTCCGGGCTTCTCGAGGATCATCTGGGATGAATGGGGAAAGAAAGGGGTCCGCATGGATACCAAGGCATTAAAAAAAGCAGATGGGCGCCGCCATCGCCATGGTCCTCGTGGCAGCCGTAGCCCTCGCTCCGCCACCTTCGCATGGTTTGTGAGCAACAACAAAGTCGAAGCTAAGACTGCGTCGGTTTCTGCTCAGTCGAACGCTCCATTCCTGAAGATTGGCCTACCGTCTGATAAGGAGCTTACGAAGACCGAGGAAACCCAGACTGCGGGTGCTGATGAGGTCGTGCTCTACCCATCTCAATGGAATCATGTAGTTAATCCTGACACTTATCAGTTTGAGTCTGCATACGCATCCGATGCAAAGAAGTCGGATATGCTCGCTAAGTCTCGTTTCGCTGTTGGTGGAGTCGATGCGCCGACTCGCTCCAAGTATGCGCTGAAGCAGTCTTTTAAGATCGGCACCACGGATGAAAAAGCGGGCTCATTCCAGAACCTTAAGGTTGCTTCTGTAACGGTTAATGCCGGTGAGAAGTCGGATGGTCTTAAGAGTGCCATTTGCGTTCTCGTTAAGTGTGGAGATCAGTGGGGCGTCTACAAAGGGACCACCGATGGGACCGAGCTGACTGCCTATGGCGATGAGACCGCTATCGTCAACAGTCTGACCGGGAAGGCCGGGACGAATGTCAGCGATGCCCTTGCAGCAGAAATTGGGGCAAATAAAACTGTGGATGTGGATGTCTATGTCTTCTACGACGGCTCGGCTTCTACGGTCTTCTCCGATAACCTTGCCAATCTGAAGAACTGCGGCGTCACTGTTGCGTTCACTGCTACTCCGGTCAATACGGACGGCAACGCAGTCGACGTCGGATAATCTCCAGTCCATTGCATTTTAACGGGCGCCGGCTTATGTGCCGCGCCCGTTCTGTTTTTGAAAGGAGGATCACGTGCAATCGTCTAAGAGCCTCAAAACACAACTTGTTGCGGCTGCCGTTAGCGTGGTCCTCTCTGCGTTTGCTCTGTCTGCAGCGACCTATGCGTGGTACGTTGCGAATACAAAGGTCTCCGCAACCACGTCAACCATTAGCGCGACGACCAATGGTTTCATTCTTCAGATCGACGAACTCAGTAAGGGCGCCCAGCACGGTGGCGAACAGAAGTCGCTCGAAGCCCAGACTACGGGCGCTACGCTCAGCCCGTCTTCGACTGACGACCTTAAAAACTGGTACGTTTGCAACGGCTGGAACAACCAGGGTCTGGTAACCGACTATTCAACGCCCAATTTCTCAACGACTGCTAAGGCTTTGCCGGGCGAGTATGAGGTTGCTGGCAAGAAGTTCAACGCTTTCATTAAAAGCGACTACATCGTCTACACCATTACCGATACTGGCACGGCTGACGTTTACCTTGACGCGTCTGACGGTGAGCCCGTAACGATTGAGCCCGTGGGCGGCGAGGCGTCGGAGACCATGGTTGGTTCTCTGCGCGTTGCGATTACCACGCAGGAGATTGGGTCTGACGGCAAGTCGTGTGTCGGCGAAGAAAAACTGCGCGTTGTATATGCCATGTGCGATGAGACGGGCAAGGGTAACGATGCAAGCGCTATTGATGGCTGGACGAGCATCCAAAACAAGAATGGCACTCCGACGCTCGCGAAAGCAACCTATCCCCATATCTTTAAAGGCGGCACGGACGGATGGGTTGCTACTAAGGGTGACAGCGGCGATTACTCGGTTGCTAAAGGCACCGAACCGATTGCTAGGGGCGTTGGCTACAACGGCGTTGCGGTGCGTGTCTATATCTGGATGGAAGGCACCGATGCGGATTGCGTTAACGGTAAGTCCATCGAGAACAGCCCGACGACCTATAACGTCAGCGTCAAACTCGCCGGTGTCGCAATGTCGTAATGCCGACGTTCGCTAATATGCAGACTGGCAAGGGCCCACTTCGAAGGAAGTGGGCCCTTTTTCGTTTGGCGGTATCACTGCATCGGCCATAATGTGAGGAACTGTTCTTCCTGGTGGTTCCTTATGGACGGCATCGCTTCTAATGTTCCGCTGGTTGCTCGGCCGAGTTTCGACCGCGCTTGCAGCTTTGTGCCGTCCGAATATGTCCGGGCCTGGGAGTGGTTCTTGCGCGAGGAACAGCGTGGCGACCTGTGGGACAAGCTTCCGTATCGCACCAATGTTGATGGTCCTCATTATCCCTTTCGTCTGACGATTGATTCCGAGCTCTTTCCAGTGTCACGCGATTCGGGCATCTTTTGGCCTGGTCGCGGGCGCGTTAAGCATCCGCGCGAGAAGACCTTTGCGCTCTCGGTGCACAATTCCAAGCGCGGCGCTACCCCGATGTTCCGCCGCTCTATCTTGAGGATGGCACGTGGGTGCTCAAGTATTCGTCGCAGAGCGCCTCGGTCGAAAACTGGCGCGACCAGGACTACAACCAAAAGATGACCAACTGCATGGAGTGCGGCGTTCCCGTTGGTGTGTTCTTTGCAACGAGCGCTGGCTACAAGGTGCTGGGTCTCGCATTCGTTGAGCGCTATGAGCCAGAGAACAGTTGGTTTGTGCTGCATGGCCCCGTCCACAAAGGCGGGCCCGACGCACGTTTCTTCCCCGATATGAGCTATATGAAGGATGCTCCTGTTGCTGCGGAGTTCTCTGGCGCTCCGGTGAACGATGATGAAAGGGTCCGCTACGCGTTGCGTCGCGAGCGAATCGGCCAGCAGCGTTTTCGCAATCAGCTCTTTGAGGCCTATACCGGTCGATGTGCTATCTCTGGCTGCAACGTTGACGAAGCGCTCGAAGCCGCGCATATCGAGAACTACTCGGGTCCCAAGTCACAGGTTGTCAGCAACGGTATCCTACTGCGTCGCGACCTGTACTCGCTGTTCGATGCCCATCTGATTTCGTTTGAGTTGGTGCGCGGCGACTATCAACTTTGCGGGTCGTACCTTCTGCAGCATACGGACTATGCGACATTTGCGGGCTCGGTATTGCGCGAGCCGGATGAACATCGCCTGCGCCCCAATGCCCGATTCCTCGAAGCCCACCGCGCCGAGTTCGATTTCTCGGAATCGCGACGTCGGGCGGAAGCCGTTGCGTCGTATTAGTCAGATACGGCCCGTCGCAACCCAATCATGTCGATTGATCGGATCGCGCCGCGCCGCATCGAGTGCTGCGCGATCCTGCCATTCTCTCCTCAACAGTTAAAACGGGAAAGGGGAGACCATGGGATGGCGAAGCGATATCGCACGAGGCGTGTACGGAAATCTGCCGCGAGCGCTAATGGACCGGAGACTGTTCCCGCTCGTTGAGGCCACCTGCAGCCAAATCTGTGTGCCGTGCCCAAGCTGCGGTGCAGACCTCCCATGCCTAGACATCAGCTTCATCGACACCCGCGACAAACACGCTATCGACCCGCGGGCTCGAACGGGCCTGCGTCTCCCGGTCTATCCTCAGCAATGCCCAACCTGCGGATGTGCCATTACCTATGACGAGACGGAGCCGTAGCTTCGAAGATCGAATTACCCATTAAACAAACCCAGTGCCCCGAATCACCGCCCTACGCCCGCAACGCTCCAATGGGGAACACGTAGACGTCGTGCTCGGCGTCGTAGCGGCAGAAGGGCGAGGTCGCGGTGATGACGGCGCAGAACTCCGGCTGGGGGTTGCGCGCGGCAGGGTTCAGAGCGACCTTGCGGCGCAGGCGCTCGATGTTGCGGATTCCGTCGCTAACCTTGGATTCGCCGAGCTTGATTTCTATCGCTGCCCAGCGGCCATCGTTCAACTCGATAATGGCATCAACTTCAAGCCCGTCGGAGTCGCCATAGTAGTGGAGCGAGCCGGATGCGAGCCGGGCAGGCACGAGGTGTAGACGCTCAGATCGTGAATGCACAGAGACTCAAAGAGCAGGCCAAAAGTCTGACCGTCCGCAAGCAGCCTTTTGGGATTCATTCCAAGCGCGGCTGCGGGAATGGAGGGTCGGCGAAATAGCGCTTTGGCTTGGTGCGCAGGCGGGACTTTGCGCGGACGGGTGCATCCCAACCGGGCAGATTTACAATCGCATACATGCTCTCCAGCATGTCGAGGTAAAACGCCACGGTCGAAGTTGCCGGCTGGGCGTCACTGTCGCCCAACGAGGCGTCTGCCGCGATGGTGTTGAGCGTGGCAGAGGTCGCAACGTTGCGCGCGAGCGAGGACACAATGTGCCGTGCCGTAGACCCCACGCCTCCTTTTTGCGGAACGCTGACTTCGTACATGGCATCGAGATACTGGTTGACGACCTCTGCGGCCATCTGAGGGCTCGCCCCGACAAGCGCCGGCCATCCTCCGCAGCAAATTGCGTCGGCCAGCATGGGGAGCGAGCTGTATAGGCCGAAGGTTCGAATGATCCTTCGAATAGGTTTTGCAGCGAAACGGATCCCGTTGAAAGCCCTCGTTCCCAAAGCGTCATGGTGCTCATGTCGAGACGGGCTATGCGACCGGCGCCGCTGTGAGTGACAGAGTCTTTTGCCGGCGTTGACGACCCGGTGAGGATAAAGAGGCCCTTCTCGCCGCCGGATGCATCTACGGCGCGGCGTGTGGCGTCCCATGTTGCGGGGGCCTCCTGCCACTCATCGATGACGTGCGGCTTATTGCCCTGAAGGGCGAGCGAAGGATCGGCTTCGACCAGCGACTTTACGTTTGGGTCGTCAAGATGAACGACGCTCTCACCGAATGCGAGCGCGGTCCATGATTTGCCGCACCACTTTGTGCCCCCGAATCTCGACCGCTCCAAAATCTGGAGCAGGGTTAGCAGTCGTTCGTCCAAAAGGCGAGGACGGTAGGATTTGGGCTGTTCCGAACCATAAGAGATCATGATTTGATAGACCTCACTACCTGCGCATACTCGATTTTCGAGGATAATCATACTCGATTTTCGAGGATTTTCACACTCGATTTTCGAGGAAATCTGGACTCGATTTTCGAGTTTTGCCCTACAGGTAGATCCCCTCGAACAGGCTCTTGTGGAACTGGGTGTGGTGGTCGCGTGCCCAGGTGAAGAGCGCCTGGTCGAAGTCGCCTTTGGTGGCAGGGATGCCATAGACGCCGGCGACTTCCACGCGCACGAACTCCAGCGCGGGCAGCTTGTTGATGGCCGTAAGTGCAAACGGCGACGTGGGCTCCTCGAACAGGTAATGGCTGCCTTGCAGCGCGCCACAGGCGGTGCAGGTGCTGGCGAGCGATACGGTTTTGGTGGTGCGCGACGTTACGGGTTTGTAGCCGCAGCGCTCGCGCAGGTAGTCGCGGATCTCGGCCGGCACGCAGCCCAGCGCGGAGACGATGGCTATGGCGTTGGCGCGGGCGGTGTCGATTGCGATGTGGCCAGCGTCGTCCATGGAGGGCGCTGCGCTGGGCGCAGCCTTGCTGCCCGAGTCCTCGGCCGCCCAATACGGAATGCCAAAGGCCGCGGCCGTCGTCTGCTCGTGACACTTCCAACATTCGCGCTTGCCCAGCACCAGGTAGATGTAGGGCGCGCTGGGGTCGGAGCGATCCACGCCGGGCAGCCACGCGGCAAAGGGCTCGGGGTTGACGCCATCGGGCACGTACCAGATCTTCTTGACCCGGTCCCACTTGGCGCCCAGGGCCTTGGCCTCGTCTTTGTGCGAAAAGGGAACATCGAGCTCGGTGCGCATGGCGGCTCCTTTGTGTGGCTTGCGGTGCATGTGCTCCAAGGATACCCCAGCGGCGGGTGTGTGGTCGCTAAACGAGCGCTTCGACCGCCCGAGAAGTCGCGGAGCATTTTGGCGGGGGCGTGCCGTCAAGCAAATGGGCAAGTGCATGGTCAGCTTTTGGTCAGTTGAGCGGCAACCTTGCCAAAAGCTTGACGGATTTGCATTTAGACGTCGACGAATGAGCAGTTTGGACGCGCCGCGGCAAAAAACCGCCGGTTGTTTGTCGAAAACTCGCCAGGGTCGCGAGCCGCCGCCGACGCGCGTGCTATCTTCGCGCCATGGGGCACTTTATCGTTTCACATAACGCTGCGCTGGCGCTCTTGGCACACATCCCGAACCCGCGCTTTGGGGATTCGGAACCAGAGGTCGTGTCGATTGCGGACGCTGCGCGCTCTGCGACCAGGAGGCGCAGGAGTTTATCGGTCGCTACGACCTGGGGATCGAAACGCTGGATTTGTTGGTGCCGTCGCGAGCCGACCGTCGGCGGAGCAAGCATGTTAAGACGCACCTGTGCACCAACGAGCTCCCAGCAGGTTCGTTTATCTCGCTGGGCCACTGGAGAGGCGACCTGGATGCGTACGTATGCTCTCCCGAGCTGGCGTTTTTGCAGGCCGCGCACGATGACGATGCAGCGGCGGCCATCTATGCCGGTTATGCCATGACATCGGACTATCGGCTGGATAACCTTGCTCCCGGTGGGGTAACAAGCAGGGATGCGGGCATGCGCGATGGCAGGCTCACGACCAAGGAGCTCATCGCGGCGTATATCGAGAAGTCCCCCAAGGTGAGAGATCTTGCGAAGGCAAAGGCGCTCCTTGCATATGTGATCGAGGGGTCGCGCTCTCCGAGGGAATCGGGGCTGTGCATGTTTATGTCGCTGCCTACGCGCTACGGCGGGTATGCATTGGGCAAGGCCGAGCTCAACAAGAAGGTCTTCATCCGCGATGGATACAACGATGGGCGCAATCGCAGGCTTCGCGTGTTGGAACGCACGCCCGACATAACGCTTACGGCTAAAGTCGAGGTGGGCATGGATAAAGTAAAGGCCGGGCTGCTGCCAGAGGTACTGACCGCGATGGTCGATTACGACAGCGATGCCATCCACGACGGAAGCGAGAAGATCCACAAGGATGCCGAGCGCCGCAACGAGTTACAGCTGCTGAGCGGCGTGGCGTACTTTACCGTGACGACTGACCAGGCAAATGACTACGACAAGCTCGTTCGGCTGTGCGAACGCATCCGGCGGAAGCTGCATCGGAATAAGCGACCCATTTTTAACAAGCCCATGAGCGAGGAACAGCGATATTTTGCCCTCAAGCGCGTCGAAACGAAGCGTTTTAAGCTTTGGCAAACGGTTATCGAGGCGCGTCAACATTGGTAGGGGCGGTTGCTAGGGGTGGGGCCAGGGGCCTTATTTTCAGGTCTAATACTTTTCCCGAGAAGTGAACGAGTCAAAACGGACCCCCGAAACATCGACACTTTTGGTGGCTTATTTCCTGCGGTTTTGTCATTGGAATCCTGCGGTTTTTGCTTCGAAAAGTGTGGATGCTTCGGTGGCCCAAATAAGCTCGTTCACTTCTCGGGAAAAGTATTAGACCTGATTATGGGAAGGCTATCTGGATGTGGCCACGAGGCTTGTGAAGGCCAGATTGGGGCGGTCACCAAGGCTGTTTGGGTGGCTTTGGGCCTAATCGGGGTGATCGCTGGGGCTACTTGGCGATTTTAGGCGCGGCTGGGATGGTTATTGGAGCTGTCGAAGCGGCTTTGGGTGCCGCGGCGCCCTTTTGGCTTGGCGGCGTAAAACAAAACAGCTCAGAGGCGAAGCCTCTGAGCTGCGAACATTTGGTGGGCGTTAGAAGATTTG
>ENA-OQCF01000569-OQCF01000569.1-human-gut-metagenome-genome-assembly--contig:-NODE-569-length-14085-cov-2.169509_pt1 | contig 14085 bp, 19 predicted proteins | sample MGYA00242756_ERZ504573 | MGnify/ENA primary metagenome ERZ504573 (study PRJEB26092, sample SAMD00036240) | human gut metagenome | host: Homo sapiens | study: EMG produced TPA metagenomics assembly of... | reverse complement strand
ATACCTAAGTTACGGATAAGTTGCTTTTTTCAGTTCTGAACACTTAATCATTAACATCTTTTCTTGGACTTCATTATAGGAACAAGTCCAATAGTAGAGAAATAGTTCCGCATTATCTCTCTGTTACCAATTGGTTTCTTTATTAATTTCTTCATAGCTATAAATTTTAGAGTTTCACATATCCAACTGTATTCAATATTACAGAGAAATCAAAATGAGAATACACTCTATATCTCATAACATTCTGTATTTCTTTATTTTAAGCAAGGTATAACTTTAAAAAAGTCAAATAAGGTACTTTTACGATAGCCTTGGGCTCCGACCAGTAGGGGAGACGTGTTGTTTCCATGCTGACGTCGATGTTTTGCCAGTGCGCCGTCATGCTGAGAAACCAGCGGTAGAAGAGTTCCCGCCAGTACGGATTGTTGCAGGGGACGAGGTCGGCCAATGCGCGGATACGGTCCTTGCCGTCCCAATGTCCGGTGCTGTTCAGATATTCTTCGATGGGGTTGTACAAGGGAATGGCGTCCGAGTTGAGGTAGCGTGCCACATCTCTGTCCCATACGCTGATTCCTTCTTTCAGGGCATTCTGTCCGATACTGCTTCTTACCCGCTGGTCGGCAGGGCGGAAGTGGAAGTGTATGGAGTCCCGTTGGCGGAATTCCAATTCTCCCAGCACGGTGTTCCAGCGGAACTCATAGCGTCTGTTCATGAATTCTTCCAGGCGGAAGGCGGTGATTTGGTCGCGGGTCATGCTGCTGCGGGTGCCGAAGCCTTTGCATTCGCGGTAGAGGTTGTGCAGGGTCATGCGTACCAGCTGTTCATCCGCTTCGCGGTAGTAGTGCATCATGACTTGACGTACTGCCTCTTCTTCGGGAATGCCGGCTTTGTAGCAATGCCCGGCAAGCAGGTAGAGCAGGGGGCGAAGGTCATCGCCCCGTTTCCAGTTTTCCAGCTCTTCGAAGGTACGGTTCAGGGCGGCTTCGAAGAGGATGGAGAAGGTTTGGGAGGCCGGATAGCCGGGGGCAATGCGCATCAGCGGGTTTGCTTCGGTCTGTTTCCGTTGGCCGAAAGGTGGGCTCGTCGGGCACGGACAAAGGCTGTTCCAAACAGAAAGGGACGGCAGACGGATTGTAATAGGGACGGTCATCGAGCGTCATGCGGCAGCTTTGCTCCACGGCAGGTTCTTTCAGTGTGACGGGGTAGGGGAGCAGGGGCTGGTAACAGTTTACGGCGAGCCGGTAGGCAGCGGTATGAAACAGCCTGATTTTTTCTTCCTGCCTGGGGCGCGAACCGTCGGGGGTGGCAAACAGTACCCATATTTTTACGCTTCGTCCGCTACTTCCGCAAAAGGCGGCAAAAGTTTGCGGCAGCAGGGCCGCCTGGCGCTTTACTTGCTCCACTTCCACGGCATTGGCCAGGTGGTTGACTTCAATCTGTACCAGTCCGTTGTAGGTTTTCAGGTATCTTTCCCCCTCTTTGCTGCGGGCATATTCTGCGGCAGGGCAGATGCGTGGCAGTTTGTCTATGCAGGGGTAGTGTCCGTTGCTTCCGGTGATGTGGGGAATGAGGCTGCGCAAGGCGGATATGTGTCCGGCTTTGTTCTCGGTTTTCATCTTCTCCATCAAGGTGTCGCTGGGCCATGTGCTGAATGTCTCTTTGCCGGTTTCACGAGCGGTGCGTATAAGGGTAAGTTTCATGGGTTGTTTGCTGTATTAAAGTCCGCAAAGCTACTGAAAAATGACGGGACAGCCGAGGAAAAGTGGAATTATGATGAAACTTCTCATACTTATTTTTTATTCCGGCTGTACGTCGTAATCCGACTGGTTTTTCACGCCGACAATGTCTTGCTTTTTCACCTCGGTTGTTAATATGTGCTGCAACTGCTGTGAGGTCAGCGTCTCGGTGGGAGAGAACTCAGCCGACTTCATATAGCTTAAAATGGCATTGCGCAGCTGACCTCCTTCCGGAGTGTGGCGAATTGCTTCGAGGTTGCTCATACAAACCAATACCTTACCGTTGTCTACGGCAAATTCGAACAGCAAGCCTAACTTGTGGTTCCGCTCCACATTGTCTACTACTTGGATAAGCGGCTTGTATTCGTGGCGTGTAGCGTTCAGAATAAAGGGACGGGCATGGCGTACGATGCTCCACCATTGCCAGTTGCTATGGCACTCGGTGGGGAACTGCCGGAACAAGGGATGTTTCTCGTCCATCAGCAAGGAGAGGGTGCCCGGCGAAACTTCGCGGCCGGCGTTTTCCGAAATGCTTTTGAACATGGCATAGTTCCAGTAGTCAGGAGTAAAAAGTCCGCCTACACTCTGTTCTTCAATGGCTTTGTGGTCGGGTATAAGCAGTATCTTCCCTCCTTGGCTCAGTCTCTTTCGCGCCTCGTCATCCAAGGACTGACAGATGAAGATGTCCGCTTCGCTTTCCGGTGTCCGGTCGGGTATACCCATAAGTTATAATAGTTATGATAATTCCGGTGGTCAGTGTCAGTCGCAATTGGGCAGGCTTGTCTATTTCGGTAAGGGTGCTTTTCAACTCGCCCACCTGCATTACTTTTCCTTGCTCTACATGGGCGGGGACTTTGCCTTCGCGAACAAAAGTTACGCTGTCACTCAGGCTTTCCAGACGCCAGTATAATGCATCAGACCATGGTTGCTCTTCGTAATTTGTCAGGGCGAGGCCTATGTTCAGCTCTTCTTTGTTGCTGTAACAGTAGGTGTCCATAAGCGCCAGCGGTACCACCGGAGCACAAAAGCCGCGGAATGTTTCGGGAGTGACAATGCCTTTGCTGTCCATGAAAGCATCCAGAATGCCTACCAGTGCCGAGCCTTGTCCGGGAAAGTCTTGAAGGTCGAGCATCTGGAATCCGCCTAAACCGGCAGTGCGCAGGCCGTATTCAATATCAGCCTTGTAGCATTCGACGGCAAACCGGCCGGTGGCTGATGGAATGCGTCAATCTGGTCCTGTAGTCCATTTTCATTGAGCCGGTCACGGAATATCTCCAAGTTATATGGATGCAATACGCCGGTGTATTTCTCCAACTCCTTGTAGTCGGGATAAATTTGGAACTGTCCGGTTTCGTGACTGATGACCGGTCGGGGAGATTTCGCTATGGCAGCAGTATAATCCGCACGGGTATTGGGACGGGTGTTGTTCAAGATACCTCCCTTTTCGGCATCGACAAAGGCAAATGAACTGCGTACGTGCGTTGTATAGCCTTCGCCTCCTCCTACCCGGCAGGTTGTCAGATAATCTTCACCGTCTATGGCACCTCCCCAACCCAGGAAGTTGTTGGAACCGAACGAATAGAGATGGCGGTTGTCATGTTTTCTGAATCCGTCCAGCCAATTGCGCATCAGGTCAACGTCGCCACCCAACTCGTTGCCCAGTCCCAACATGGTGAATGAGGGGTGATTGCCCATGTAGTCGAGGGTCATATAGGCTTCGTTCAGCAAGAAGTCATTCAAGCGATGGTTGTCCGGTGAAATGCTTCCCCATAAAGGCAACTCGGCTTGGAAATAGATACCCTCGATGTCGGCAGCGGCAAAAGCGGCGCGGGGCGGGGTGTAGGAATGGCAACGGTAGTAGTTGATGCCATAACTCTTGGCTGTCTGAAAAACTTTTCGCCAGGACTTTACATCCATCGGCGCATATCCGGTAAGTGGGAATACGCAAGCGTCGTGTTTGCCGCGCAAGAAGGTCTTGAAGCCGTTTATGGTGAACTGAGTACCTTCGGTGGCAAAGTCGCGCATACCGAAATCTGTTATTATATTGTCTTTACCCTCGTTTGTGGCAAGGGTCACGTTCAGTGCATAAAGTGTGGGGTGGAATTCGCTCCATGTCTGCATCCGGTTGCCCATGTCGAGCGTCAGTTCTATTTTATTTTCACCTTTGCTCAAGCCGACTTGTTTTTCCATGTCCGGTAACTGGTGTTCTTGTTGGGTGTTCCACGTCTTGGCAGAAAGGGTCACTACGCCCGATTGCTCCGAATCGCTGTATATGTTTACATGGATGCGGGCCTTTTTCTCCTTTACAGACGGGTAGACTTGTACCTGCTCGAGATAGGTGTGTGGGGTCGCTTCGATGTAGAAATCGCCCAGAATGCCGTTCCAGTTGGTTTGTGTGCCGTCGGTCCAGGCATGCGAGCTTTGGATTTCGGCTGGTACGGAGCTGGGGGAATTGTCAATGCGTATCTTTATATGGTGGCTGCCGGGTGCCAAGGCCGGCAGGCTATAGCAGTGAGGTGCATAGATATGTCCCAACGTGCCGACGCTGTCCCCGTCTATCCAGAGAGTACTGGCTTTGTACGTTCCATGAAGAGTATCAGGCGTTTCCCTTCCATCTGTACGGGAATTTCAACATCTTTTTCATATTCTACGATGCCGGAGTAGGGATAAGTCCGTGTCAACTGGGAGGTTACATTGGTGGGATGCCTGCCGTCTCCCAACTTGTTTTCATCCGTCGTACCGGGCAATGTGCAGTTCCCTAATGAACTGTTCCAATTTCCTGATAAATCGATTCGTTCTCTTATTGTCTGGAATTCTTTTTTGTCTGTACATGATGCCAGACATGCCAATAAGCATAATACAATGAAATTTCTCATAAACTACCTGTTTTTCATGGCCGGTGATTGATTGACCGGTTGCAAATATAGGGCATTGCTCCCGTCTCTCTGTATACAAAATGTTTCCAATTATGTGACGGGATGTTTTTTATTGCTATCTTCATGCTTGATATTAGTGTTGTTGAGTGTTCGTCATTATAGATGAGGATTTTTATATCATGTAATTTGTTTCTGTCTTTATGAATAAAGAATTGAAAATCAGTGATAAATCACCTTTTGAGAAAATAAGGAAGTTTGATGGGCAAGGACGGTCATACTGGACTTCGAGGGAATTGTGCGCTGCTTTGGGGTATAGTACGTACCAGAAATTTTCCGTTCCATTGGCAAAGGCCATGAAGTCCGCCGAAGCGGATGGCATAAATGTGGATGACCATTTTAACCTGATGGTTGAAATGGTTGGGGTAGGCTCTGGTGCATGTAGGAGCGTGGAAAACTATCACCTTACGCGGGAGGCTTGCATCTTTATAGCGAGGCAGGTCTATGCTAAAAAGAAAGAAGTGCAGGCAGCCCTTGAATACTTTTCCAGTGTTAGCATTGATTTTGATGGGGCCGAATGTGATGTGAACTGTCAGGAGGTTGTCTCTGAGATGGAGAAAGATAAAATCAGAGAGAGGAACCGGGAGCATTGGAAAAGGTTAAATGACGAAGCTTCAGAGTTTTATAAAAAGAAGATGAGGTGCTGGATGAAGTGGAGGATTTTAAAGCGGATGCTTCTTTTCATGGGAACAAGGCTCCACATCACATGATGTACAAGCTGGGGACATTGTACAGTAAGGATGGATGCAGAGGGTATGAATTTCTGATAGAATATGATGTGTATGAACCGGTTGTCGGCATTTATTATGGATGTAAGGGCTGATTCTTGATGGGAATGATGAAGATGGGGAAAAAATGTTCAATGAAGAATGGAAAGATATTCGTTATTATGTTACTGCTGTTCTTGAAAATACATTTCCGGGGAAATCTTTCACTCATCGCTTTAAGCCTACAAATAATGCGAACAACCATACTTATTGGCCCTTTTGGATTACTCTTCATGAAGATGAGGATATTGTGGAGGTGGGTGCAAGGGCGGTTCGTCTTATAAGAAGTGTATATGAGGGGTATCTTGAAAATGAAGATGTTGAGGCTCTGAGAAAACGTTCTGACTCCCGGAAAGAGTCTCAAAAAGAGGATAAGATACGTTTCTCTGCTGATGTTAACTTTACAAAAGAGGCATATCAGGAACTGCTTGAAAAGATAGGCCGAATGTCGAAAAAGGGAAAGGGGAAGACAAATAAAAAATTGTTTGAGAAGCTGCTGGAAAAGGCCACTGAAAGTGGATACTTAACAAAAGAAAAACACTATGAGGCAGCGTGGCGGATAGTAGGAAACGGAGATGTGAAAGAGCGAGATTTCCAGAAGAAAACTAATAAACAATTTGTCTATGTGATTATACTTCTTCTGGGGTATATGCAATTTTATTTGAAAACATTAGATACTTCTAAGTGTGGTAAAGAAAATAATAGAATAGTGGCTGTTTCACCTCCTTACACGCATATCAACAAGATTCTGATGACAATGAACGGCAGATCTTTCGGGGCAACACTAAGAAAGGTGTGTACAAAGGGCGATGCTACATCTATAATAATAAATGCATGGAAAAATATTGCAAACTCTATTAGACCTACCAAAGGACGCGTGGAGAATCGTAAATGATACATTGAACTTTCCTGACTGGCAATGGGAAGAATTTAAAAAGAACATGAGGAATGGATAAAGAGGTTGATTGCCTTTTTCGTAGACGTCTATTTCGTGCCTGATTCTTCCCCCATATTTTTGCAATCGTTAATGCTAACGGTTGCTTTTTGTTTTTATAGGCAGAGGGCGCCATAATATAAACTTTAAAAAAAAAGATTATGGAAAATCAAGAATTTCCGAAAGGAGTCGGTTTCGCTCCGTTTTTGCGTTCATTCATGAGTAATTCTTCTATTTCTATTGATGAACTTGCAGTGGCTATGACAATGTCGAAGTACGCAATTACACGTTTGGCCGAGGGCAAGAGCTATCCTACTGACGTGTGCTATGCAGAATTCTGTATCATGTTCACCGTTGTATTAGGCAAAGATTTTGATGCTTACAAAAAGATGACTAGAAAAGACAAAGATGATTTGGTTGCCAAAATAATGGCAAGTGGAGGATCTGCTTGTACGGTGGCAGGAATGATAAGCTTGATTTCGGCTTCAGGTGTTGTTGCTGGGTTGTCGGCAGCAGGAATAACTTCCGGATTGGCTGCAATTGGCGGTATAATAGGAGGTGGTATGCTGGCAGGGATTGCAGTTGTTGCGGCTGCCCCATTGGTAGTAGGGGCCATATTGTATTCTCTTTGTAAACCCAAAGATAAAAAAGGCCGATTTTTTACTTGCGTACAGATATGATTTAGACCCAAAATATGAAATAAATCCTCAAGACAATGAAGATGAAGATATGGATTGAAGAAGCAATGAAGGAAATGGTAGAAGAGGTAGAAAAAAATGAACCGATGCCAAAACATTGGAAACGCAATGTGCTGCTGTTCTGCTTGTTGTCGGCTGTTTGCTTTCAGACGGGACTTTTAGTGATGGCAAAAAACGGCATTGCTTCCGCTGATAGAAGTCCTCTTTTCATTGCAATTGGCATTGTCTGTTCTATGCTGGTGGGAGTTGTGCTGATTAAATGCTGCTTATATGCAAAAAGAATAATGAATAAAAGTAATAATTTTAAAATAAGATAGTTATGGAATGTATTTTTTGTTTGAATGAGAATGCCTATTTCGATGGCGTGAATTATGTTTGTCCGGATTGTGGAAGAGAATGGCCATGTGATGAAATTGCGGACGACGACGATGATAACAATAAGTTGCGTTGCCCTGAATGTGGCTCGCATTTGGTCTATCCTGATTCAAGCGGTATTAATGATTATGCTTGTGATGCTTGTGGGTGTAGATGGGATGGTGACGATGATGACTACGATGAAGATTATGACGATGATGAAGAAGAAGATTAATTATTGCAATTATGGAGCTGGGCAAATAGCGCTATTATTACCGCATTATTACATGCTTCAATCTGAAAAAGATTAGCATTCCTTTGCCAAGCCCCTGCTTTTCATTATCTTTGCCTCTGTAGTTTGTAGTTGCGCACAGTCGTGGAATGTCTTTCTCATAGTTGTGAAGAAGGTGTATCACAAATATGAAGAAGGTAAACCACAGCTGTGCGTATCTTTTTTGATAAGCTTTCAGCAGAAGGAAGAACGCTTCTTTGCGTAAGGAAGACCTATGCTCTGCCTAATGAAAGCCGGTACTTGCATGAGCGAAACCTGCAGACAGCAACAGAAATGAATCTAAAAATGGAGGAAAGAATATGGCAATTTTATTTGATTGGTACGAAAACCCGAAAACGAAGGATAAACAAGGGGAAGAGCTGACCCTGCATCCCCGGATTAAACTGAACGGCTCCACGACGACCGATGAGCTGCGCAGGCATATACAAGAATACTGCTCGCTGACCGAGACGGATGTACTGGCGGTACTCGATGCTTTGTCGCATTTTGTGGGACGCGAGCTGGGGGAGGGCAGGCAGGTACATTTGGACGGCATCGGTTACTTTGTTCCCACGCTGACCTGCACGGAACCGGTGACACTGGAGACAAAGCGGAAAAGTACTAAGGTGAAGTTGAAAAACATCACTTTCAGACCGGACAAGGCGTTGCGCAGTGAGATAGGAGTATTGAAAGTAAAGCCGCTGAAATTGCGGAATCTCATGAAAAAGAGGCTGACGGATGATGAGGTGAAGCAAAAAGTGGTGGAATATTTACGTAAAAATGAGTTCATCACCCGCAGTGTTGTACAGTCGATTTGCGGCATGACCCGCACGACTGCGGCGCGGCAGATTCGTCGTCTTTGTGAGGAGAATGTGTTGGTGAACAAAGGGTTGCAGAAACAGCCGATTTATTTTTTGAAGGAAAAAGAGTAGGTTGATGCGTATAGGGCTTGCATGGATTGCACCATGTAGCAAAATCTGCCTACATGCTTGCATGAGGTCTGCTTGCATGGCACAATCTGTTGTAAATTAGTGCGCTATATCATTTCATGCAAGCATGTAAGTAAAACATGCGATAAAACTACAGTTGTAGATTAGGAATACCTATAATCGGCAGACGAGAAATTAAAGAATGAAAACAACGCGGCGGAAGGATAGTTTTTATTATTTTTGCAATCAATTCTCAATAGTTATTTAAAAAATATGGCAAAGAAAAATTCAACAGCTAAAGATACGGAGCTGTCACTCTCGTTTTTTGGGAAAGTGGCAGCGTTATTTAGAAGTGAAACTGTTCATTTCGTTATCGGCTTGGTACTGGTAATCTTTTCGGTTTATTTGTTGCTCGCCTTTTCGTCGTTCTTTTTCACGGGAGCGGCAGACCAGAGCATCATTGACGGAGGCAGTGCGCAGGAGCTGATTTCCACCAATAATGGGGTGAAGAACTACGCCGGTAGCCGCGGTGCGCAGTTGGCCAGCTATCTGATAAATGATTGTTTCGGTGTATCGTCTTTCCTGATTCTCGTGTTCCTGGCTGTGGCGGGATTGAAGCTGATGCGGGTGCGTGTGGTGCGCTTGTGGAAGTGGTTCATCGGCTGTTCGTTGATGCTGGTGTGGTTCTCGGTATTTTTCGGTTTTGTGTTTGTAGACCAGTACAAGGACTCTTTCCTCTATCTGGGCGGTATGCACGGATACAATGTCAGTAACTGGCTTGTGTCTCAAGTCGGTGTGCCGGGAGTCTGGCTGCTATTGTTGGTAACTGCCATTTGCTTCCTCATCTATCTGAGTGCACGGACTGTCATCTGGTTGCGCAGATTGTTCAGTCTCAGCTTCTTGAAGCGTAAGGAGAAGGCGGAAAGCGTGCAGGGTGAAACGCCGGAAGAGTTCAAGACCTCTTGGGGTGCAAAGGAAAAGGCGGCTGCTCCGACACCGGAAGCTGCGGAGCCGGAAAAAGGTTCTTGAAAAGGAAGGAGGAGATTGCGTACAGAGGAAGAAGAGGACGAACCGCTGAATGAAATCACCCTTGACTTGGGTGGAAGTGATGGAAAGATAAAGCCTGCCAAGTCTGCGGATGAGGACGTTACCATGACTTTTGAGACTCCTGCACCGGAGCCGGTGCCCCCTTTTCGGGAACAGCCGGTAGAGAAGGAGCCGGCATTCCAGGTTGAGAAGGCTGAAGAGGAGGAGTATGTGGGAACGGAGAAGGAGCCGTACAATCCCCGTCTGGATTTGGAAAACTATCATTACCCCACAATAGACTTGATGAAGCATTACGATGACAATGGTCCGACCATTGACATGGTAGAGCAGAACGCGAACAAGGATAAGATTATCAATACTCTGCGTAGTTTCGGTATAGAAATCAGTACCATTAAGGCGACGGTAGGTCCTACGGTGACGCTGTATGAAATCACTCCCGAGCAGGGCGTCCGCATTTCGAAGATACGCGGTCTGGAAGATGATATTGCCCTCAGCCTTTCGGCGCTCGGCATCCGTATCATGCTCCCATTCCGGGAAAGGGTACGATTGGTATCGAAGTGCCCAATTCCAATCCGAAGATTGTATCCGGTCAGAGCATTATCGGCAGCAAGAAGTTCCAGGAGTCTACTTACGACTTGCCCATCGCACTGGGTAAGACGATTACGAATGAAGTATTTATGGTGGATTTGTGCAAGATGCCGCACGTGCTCGTTGCCGGTGCTACCGGTCAGGGTAAGTCCGTGGGGTTGAATGCCATCATCACCTCCTTATTATATAAGAAGCATCCGGCAGAGCTGAAGTTTGTGCTGGTAGACCCCAAAAAAGTAGAATTCAGCATCTACTCCGTGATTGAGCATCACTTCCTCGCAAAATTGCCCGACGGGGAAGATGCCATCATTACAGACGTCACGAAGGTGGTGCAGACCTTGAACTCTATCTGTGTGGAGATGGATACCCGCTATGACTTGCTGAAAGCTGCCCATGTGCGCAACATCAAGGAGTACAACGAGAAGTTCATCAACCGTCGTCTGAATCCGGAGAAGGGGCATAAGTTCATGCCTTACATCGTAGTCGTTATCGACGAGTTCGGTGACTTGATTATGACAGCTGGCAAGGATGTGGAACTGCCCATTGCCCGCATCGCCCAGTTGGCGCGTGCCGTAGGTATACATATGATTATCGCTACACAGCGACCGACAACAAACATCATTACGGGTACGATTAAGGCTAACTTCCCGGCGCGTATCGCTTTCCGTGTATCGGCAATGGTCGATTCGCGTACCATCCTCGACCGTCCGGGAGCCAACCAGCTGATAGGTCGCGGTGATATGCTATTCCTGCAGGGAGCAGACCCGGTGCGTGTGCAGTGTGCCTTTATCGATACCCCCGAAGTGGCGGAGATTACGAAGTTCATCGCCCGCCAGCAGGGCTACCCCACCGCTTTTTATCTGCCCGAATATGTGGATGAAAATGCAGGAGGTGATTTGGGGGATGTGGATATGGGGCGTCTTGATCCTTTGTTCGAGGATGCAGCCCGTCTCGTCGTTATTCACCAGCAGGGTTCTACGTCGCTCATTCAGCGTAAGTTTGCCATCGGTTATAATCGTGCGGCCGCATCATGGACCAGTTGGAGAAAGCGGGGATTGTGGACCGGCGCAAGGCAGCAAGGCGCGTGAGGTGTTCTGTATAGATGAGAGCGACCTGGAAATGCGGTTAAACAATTTGCAATAAGGAATGGTTATTTATTAGAATGATGAAATTTGATAAGTTTTTACTTGGTGTGCTATTGCTGTTGTTTGCTGTGCCGATGTCGGCACAACAACCGGATGCCAAGAATATATTGGAGCGTACAGCCGAAGCCTTTCGGAAAGCGGGAGGGGTGAAGCTGGCGTTTACCGTGAACGAACAACAGGCTCTTATGCGGGAGTTCTCTATCTGGAAGGTGAGAAGTTTGTGGTTGAGACTGAGGGAATGAAGACTTGGTTTGACGGACATACGCAGTGGAGCTATGTGGCTTCGGCAGATGAGGTGAATGTATCGGAACCTACGCAGGAGGAATTGCAGACTCTTAATCCGTATGCTTGGTTGTCCCTCTACAAGCAGGGATACAGATTGAAGTTGAGCAGTGTCGGTGGTAAGCAAGACAAGTCTGTTTATTACATCACCATGACTGCTGCCGACAAGAGGAAAGACCCTGAAAGTGTCTATCTGTTTGTGACAAAGGATACGTATCGTCTGCATCAAGTGGACTTGGCACCACGGGGGAGTAAGTATATGACTACTATCCTTATTAATAACTACCAGACCGGACAATCCTATCCGGATAGTTTCTTTGTCTTTGACAAAAAAGCCTATCCCACGGCTGAAGTCATCGACATGCGCTAAATAGTAAATTGTAAATAGTCAAATAGTAAATAATATAATGATGGAAACAGAAAAAGTAAAATGTCTGATTGTCGGTTCGGGTCCTGCCGGCTATACTGCCGCTATTTATGCAGGCCGTGCCAATCTTTCACCGGTACTTTTATGCAGGATTGCAGCCCGGTGGCCAGTTGACAACCACTACTGATGTGGAGAATTTCCCCGGTTATCCCCAAGGTATCGGAGGTCCGGAATTAATGGAAGACCTGCGGAAGCAAGCCGAACGTTTTGGTGCAGATTTGCGTTATGGAGTTGCTACCGCAGCCAATCTTGCTGAAGCACCTTACAAGATTACGATTGATGACGAAAAGATGATTGAGGCTGAAACGCTGATTATTGCTACAGGTGCCGCTGCGAAGTATCTGGGGCTGGAGGATGAAAAGAAATATGCGGGGAATGGGTGTCAGCGCTTGTGCCACTTGTGACGGTTTCTTCTACCGCAAGAAAACGGTAGCTGTTGTAGGGGGTGGAGATACTGCCTGCGAGGAAGCTGTTTACCTTGCCGGACTGGCTGCCAAGGTTTATCTGATTGTCCGCAAACCTTATCTTCGCGCTTCCAAGATTATGCAGGAGCGTGTGATGAAGCATGACAAGATTGAAGTACTGTTCGAACATAATGCCGTAGGTTTGTTTGGAGAGAACGGTGTGGAAGGTGTACATTTGGTACAGCGTATGGGTGAACCTGATGAGAAGCGCTATGATGTAGCTATTGACGGTTTCTTCCTGCTATCGGCCATAAACCCAACTCAGATATTTTCAAACCTTATGTAGATACGGACGAAGTAGGTTATATCGTCACCGAGCCGGGAACACCGCGTACGAAAGTGCCGGGCGTATTCGCCGCCGGAGACGTTGCTGATTCTCACTATCGTCAAGCCATCACCGCTGCCGGAACTGGTTGCCAGGCAGCCATTGAAGCGGAAAGATATTTGTCTGCGAAAGGACTGATTTAGTGATTAGTGATTAGGGGTTAGATGGTAACAATGTGTTTTTATTATGCTAACCCCTAATCGCTTATCCCTTGTCACTTATTCCTTATCCTATCTTGCTGATTTTCTTCAGCTTTTCTTCGTCTATGATTTTGATTTTACGTCCGTCGATGGTGATTAACCGTTCTGTGGCAAACTGTGACAACGTACGTATGGCGTTGGAAGTGGTCATGTTTGACAAATTGGCAGATCTTCACGCGAGAGATAGATACTCAAGGTGGAGCCGTCTTCCTCCAAACCATAACTTTCTTTGAGGAACAGCAGGGATTCTGCGAGTCTTCCGCGGATATGTTTCTGCGTCAGGTTTACAGTGCGTTCATCGGCAATGCCCAAGTCAACGGACAATTGCTTGATGAAGAACATGGCAAGGTCGTTGTTTTGTGTGAGCAGAGTCATCAAGGCAGTCATGGGGATTTGGCAAACAAGAGACGGCTCGAATGCAGATGCTGCCGTGACATAGTCTGTTTTTGCAAAGTAAGGGCGGTAACCGAAATATTCGACAGGTTTAATCATACGGATAATCTGGCTTCTACCACCGACTCCGTCTTTATAGATTTTGACCTTTCCACTCAGCAGACACATCAAATGCGTAGGTGTCTCGCCTTCGCAATGGATGACTTCGTTTTTTTTGTAGTTCTGGAGTGTGAAGTGGTTGGCGAGGAATTCCCGTTGTTCGTCATTCAAGGGAGACCATATATCTGCAATCAACTCCGGAACATTAATATCAGACAAGTTTACTTTTACCATAACTGCTGCAAAACTGTGTTATACAGCACAAATGTAAAAAGAAAAAATTAAATATTGCACAAATATGACAAAAAGATGTCGTAGGGGGGGAGATAAAGGAAAATCTATATATTTACGATTAGACGATTTACGATTGAAGTTTGTATTGTTAAACAACTGCTCATTAGCAGGTGGGTTTATGATTGTATGAGTAACTCCAACCGTAAACCGTCAAATCGTAAATACGTTAAGTTAAATCCGTTTAAATTATTTTATTGTT
>ENA-OQCF01000567-OQCF01000567.1-human-gut-metagenome-genome-assembly--contig:-NODE-567-length-14142-cov-1.897681_pt1 | contig 14142 bp, 12 predicted proteins | sample MGYA00242756_ERZ504573 | MGnify/ENA primary metagenome ERZ504573 (study PRJEB26092, sample SAMD00036240) | human gut metagenome | host: Homo sapiens | study: EMG produced TPA metagenomics assembly of... | reverse complement strand
AATTAGGGACTCGAACCCAGACCCCCTGCGTGTGATGCAGGTGCTCTAACCAGCTGAGCTAATCCTCCATATTCTGTTGTTTTGTTTGGCGTTCCGAATTGGAACATGATTATTATAGCACGGTCCCGGGCAAATTGCAAGCCTATTTTCAAAAATTTCAATTTTTTTCGCGCGGCATTCCGGTTGCGCTCCGGGGCAAAATCGTGTATACTGAGGGCGGAAACGTTCCGCATGAAAAGAGGTTTTTAAAATGTTGACACTGCGTGGAATTATTACCCTGCTGGTGCTGGCCGTCCTGTTTGCACTGGCCGTTGTGTGGATTTCCAAGAACGGCGGCTGGAAGGGTGAGGGCTGCGGCGGCAACTGTGCATCCTGCCACAGCCGCTGCGAAAACCCGGAGCGCAAAAAGCCGTAACGCTTAAAGCACCCCCGTCTGCTCTGATATATGCCCCTATTCCGGACAACCGGAATGGGGGCATTTTCATGAAATAGAGATGCGAGCGCAAAAAGAAATGCATTGAATTACATCGACAAGCAACCGGTCGAAAGAGAAACAACATTCCCACAAAGGCGATGCAGATGATGACGCAGAAGGCCAGCACATACGCCGAGTGATTCCATTCTCCGAATATACAAAAGCCGCTGGCTTCCTGTTACAGAAACCAGCGGGAGTTGATGCTTTCTTGGTGCTTTTTCAGGCGCTCACGCAGAACCCTGCGTGGATTTCAGGACATCCGCCGGGGCGCTCAGCCAGGTCCTCGCCGTTGCTCTCGATGACCTTTTTGTACCACCAGAAGCTGTCCTTGCGGTAACGTTTGAAGGTGCCGGTGCCGTCATCGTGGGCGTCCACATAGACAAAGCCATAGCGCTTGCGCAGCTCACCGCTGCCGGCGCTGACCAGGTCGATGCAGGACCACATCGTGTAGCCCATCAGGTCAACACCTTCCTCCACGCTTCCTTCATGGCAGCAATGTGGCGTTTCATGTAGTCCACACGATACGGGTCGTGGAGTGGTGCCGTCTGTTTCCAGCGTGTCCTGTGCGCCCAGACCGTTTTCGATCACAAGCAGCGGCAGCTGATAGCGGTCGTACAGTTCATGCAGGGCACGCTTGAAGCCCACCGGGTCGATCTGCCAGCCCCATTCGCTGGCATCCAGATAGGGGTTTTTGATGCTGCCCATCATGTTGCCCTTTACGGTCGCATCCACTTCATGGGTCGTGATGCAGCTGGAATTGTAGTAAGAGAACGCCATGTAGTCCACCTTACCGGCCGCAAGGTCTGCTTTATCTTCCTCGGAGACATTCATCACGACGCCTTCCTTGTCGAAGATCGACTTTGCATAGCTGGGGTAGTAACCGCGCACAAAGACATCCGAGAACAGATAGAATCCCGCCTGCGCCTCCTGCTGCAGCTTCAGGAAGTCGTTGGGATCGCAGGTATACGGATAGCAAAGAATCCTGCACACATGCAGCCGACTTTGTTGTCCGGGTCGATCTGATGAGCCAGCTGCACCACCTTTGCCGAGGCCACCAGCTGATTGTGGATCTCTTCATAGCCGCGCTGCAGATCGGCCGTTGTCTTGTGGACCATCTTGCACAACATCAGCGGAACGTTGATCTCATTGAAGGTGTTCCAGATGGTGGCCAGACCCTTGTACTCAGTCAGGCAGACCCTTGCAAACTCGACGTATTCGTCGATCAGCTTCCGGTTCGACCAGCTGCCCCAGTCCTCGATGTAAAAAGCCGGCATATCGTACTTGTACAGCGTGACCACCGGCTCGATGCCATATTTCCGGCACTCTTTGAGCACATCGCGGTAGAACTCCACGCCTTTCTGGTTCACGCCCTTTTCCACACCGTAGGGGTAAATGCGTGCCCAGGAGATCGAGAGATTCAGCGCCCTGAAGCCCATCTCACCCAGCAGGGCGATGTCCTCCTTGTAGTGATGGTAGAAATCCGTTGCCTTGTGGTTGGGGTAAAAAACGCCATCCTTCAGGATGTACTTTGCCCCTTTGGGCAGCATGCCGCTCATCACCGGAACCTTGCCCTCGGTGCCGTCCGGCATCCGATAGCAGGCCACACGCATGCTGTTCTTATCTGCCCCCAGAAGATAGTCTGCCTCCGTGGGAGACTTGCCGTCCTCATCCCAGGCACCTTCGATCTGCGCAGCGCTGCTGTCGGTGTTTTTATCTTCTGCGGCAGAAAAAAACTCCCCCTGATTTCCGAAACGGGAAATCAGGGGGAGTTGATGCTTTATTTGTGCTTTTTCAAGCGCTCACACAAAACCTTGCGAAGATTTTTATGCAGCAGCCCCTTCGGCTTACTTCATGGGGACAGAGAATATCCGGGGCAGCGCTTCACAAGCGCAGCCTTTAGTGCAGTTCGGGCCAGTAGTCCTTATTGGCAACGATCAGGTCATCCAGAATCTCCTTGGCTACCTTGGCGCTGGGCACGGTCTTGCTCAGGGTCAATGCCTGCCACATCTTCTGGTAGCTGTGCTCGCAGTAGGCCTCGACCACCAGCTTTTCCACGGCGACCTGCTGGTTCATCATGCCCAGCTGGAAGGTCGGGATCTCACCCTGACACAGAGGCTCCGGACCATCGTTGCCCACCAGACAGGGCACCTCCACCATGGCATGGGGATCAAAGTTGCTGATAGCACCCTTGTTCTCCACAATGCAGAGCATCCGCTCGTGGGTGTTGTAGGCGATAGCGCGGGCCAGGTCCACGATAAAGCTTGCATGGTTGTCGATGCTGAACTCGTCACCGTGGAACTCCCCGGAGGCAGTAATGGCACGGGCAGCACCAAACACGGTCTTTTCACGGCCGTCGATGACCTCGTTGGCACGGGTGTAGTTGGGATCGCTGTGCTCCACCACATAGTCCGGGAACAGATAGTACTTCAGGTAGGTGTTGGGCAGGCAATCCGGGGTAACAGCCTGCAGGTCTGCCGCCTTGCGGTGGGTCTCCTGCCAGCTGGCATCCATGTGCTGGGTCTCAATGGCCTTCTGGGTCAGATAGCCGTTTTTGCTGACATAGTCAATGAGCTGGGGGGTGTAGTCGGTGCCGTCCTTGTCCTTCACGCTGGTCCACCAGCCAAAGTGGTTCAGGCCGTAGTACTTCACGTCCAGGTCCTTGGGGGTCTTGCCCACGATGTAGCTCATGCGGCGCAGGGTGCCCACCGGCATATCGCAGATGTTGATGATCTTGGAGTTGGGCCGCAGCACACGGCAGGCCTCTGCCACGATGGAGGCAGGGTTGGAGTAGTTGAGCATCCAGCAGTTGGGGCTGTACTTTTCCATGTAGTCGATCAGCTGCATGATGTCGGGAATGCTGCGCATGCCATAGGCCATGCCGCCGGGGCCGCAGGTCTCCTGACCCACTACGCCGTGGCGCAGGGGGATCTTTTCGTCCTGCTCACGCATGGGATAGCCGCCGCTGCGGATGTGTGCCATGCAGAAATCCACATCGGTAAAGGCCTCTTCGGGATCGGTGGTATAGCTGAAGGCCACATCCGGAGCAACTTTCTTCATGGCCAGCGCCACAGCATCGGCAATGACCTTCTGACGCTCGGGGTTATTGTCGTACAGCTTCAAGCTGCGGATCGGGAACCGATCCAGACTGTGCATCAGCATCATAACGATACCCGGCGTATAGGTACTGCCGCCGCCGGCGATCACAATAGAAAACTTTTTCATGGAATATTACCCTCCCTCTTACTGGATGTTTTGATATGGGTGTTGGAATGCAAGATTTTATTCTTCGCCGCTGAGGCCCAGCTCAGCGTCCACTGCCTTGCGGACAGCGTTGACCTTCAGGCCGTAGACCACCTGGACATTTTTGCCCTTGTGGATCACGGCAGAAGCACCGGTCTGGTTTTTCAGCACATCGTCCTGGACCTTGTCGGGATCTGCCAGCTCGGTACGCAGACGGGTGTAGCAGTTGGTGACCTTCAGGATGTTGTCCTTGCCGCCCAGAGCCTCCACGATGACAGCAGCGTCCACGGTGTTGTCTGCAGCAGGGGCAGCAGCGGTGCCGTTCTCAGCAGCCACCTTGGCCTTGTACTCGGACTTGGAGTGGAGCTTCATCTCCATGCCCTCTGCCTCACGGCCCAGGGTGTGGAGGTTCATCTTGACGATCAGCACGCGGAAGATCACATAGTACAGGAAGAAGTACAGCACGCCCACAGCGATGTAGACAGGCCAACGGGTCTTGGCAATGCCCAGAGGCAGGTTGTACAGCAGGAAGTCGATGAAGCCGTTGGGGCCGATGGCACGGCAGCCCAGCAGGTTCAGCACCACAAAGCTGGAACCAGCCAGAACGGCATGGACCACAAACAGGATGGGAGCCACGAACAGGAAGCTGAACTCGATGGCTCGGTAACGCCGGCAATAAAGGAGGTGACCGCAGCGGTGATCAGCACAGGCTTGATCTTTTCGCGGTTCTCAGGACGTGCAGTCTGGTACATAGCCAGGCAGGCACCGATCAGACCAAACATCTTGGAGATGCCGCGGGCATCCCAGATGACGGACTGGCTCAGCACAGCAACGGAGGGATCTGCGATCTCGGCGTAGTAGATGTTGCGGGCACCCTCCAGCACCTGACCGCCCACAGTGGCAGTGCCGCCCAGAGAGGTGTACAGGAACGGGGTGTAGACCAGATGGTGCAGACCGGTGGGGATCAGCAGACGCTCCAGCGTGCCGTAGATGAACAGGCCAAAGTTGCCTGCGCTGCGGATAAAGCCGCCCAGCGCATTGATGCCAGCCTGTGCATACGGCCACACAAAGGTGAACAGCACAGCCATGACCACCATGACCGGAATCAGCACGATGAACACAAAGCGGGTGCCGCCGTAGATCTGGAAAGCGTTGTTGAACTCGGTCTCGCAGAAGCGGTTGTGGATGTAAGCCACCACGATGCCCAGCAGCAGGCCGATGAACACGCCCATATCCAGCACCTGAACGCCCAGAACCATGGCCTGACCGGTACCGGAAAGGCTGCCCTCTACCAGCATGCCGCGCATATTCATAAACTTGTTCATGGCGTTGAGGAACACCAGGAAAGCCAGCAGAGAGATAAAGCCTGCCTCAGACTTTTTCTTGTTGGCCAGGCCCACGCTGAGGCCCACGCAGAAGATGACGCCCAGGTTGCCCAGGATGGCGTTGAGCGAGCCGGACAGCAGCGTGCCGAAGCCGATGGTGACCGGGTTGTTCAGGAACGGCAGCACCGCCTGCAGCCGGACATTGGTGAACAGGTTGCCCACAGCGATCAGAATACCGGCAATGGGCAGGATCAGAACGGGGATGAACATTGCTTTGGAGAACCGCTGCAATGCATCCATTACCTTATCCTTCATGGGTTGACTCCTTTTCATTTACGATTCCAAAAACCATTCTCCTGGGATGCGTCCATCCCCTGGGACCCGGCCGGGTCTGTGATACTACTATCCCACAAACCAACGCAACTGTAAACAATTTTTGAACAAATGAAAACGCGTTACCCAAAACAGTAACGCGTTTCTATTACTTTTGTTTAAGAACCCATGATTTTTTTGTGCGAAATGCACAGACATTCTTACTTGATGCCGTTTTCCATGCACAGACGGCGGTACTCGTAGGCGATCAGCTCGATGAGCATCATCACCTGCGGAAAAAAGGTATTGGGCATGGTGTTCTGGTCGTCCAGCTTCCACTGGTTCTCCACCCGGAACCACAGGTCGGCGTACCGGCCCACGCTGTTCTCCTGCTCCCCGGTAATTGCCACAGTGCACACGCCGTTTTCCTGCGCGGTCTTGATCTTGTCGCGCACCATCGAGGTCTCGCCGGATTTGGAGATGCAGAAAAACATCCCCATCCGCTCCAGCGTATTCTCAAAAATGCCCACGGAATCGCCGCCGGTGGCACTGAAGCACAGGATGCCCATGTTCACCAGCTTCTGAGTCAGGTAGGTGGCCACCGTGCCGGAAAATCCGGTACCATAGACAAAGATCATCTTGTCCCGCTGCTCCAGCAGCTTTTCCGCACAGATCTTCAGCTGGGTGTAGGTGTTGTAGTTCAGCAAGGACTGGGTGCTGAAGCCGTTGAGGAAATCTTCCTCCTCCTGCATGGTCTGATGCGGTGTCTCGGTAAAGGAGCGCAGCTTGTAGCACATATCCACAAAGCCACTGTAATTCATCTTGCGCGCCAGCCGCATAATGGTGGAGGTGGAGGTATAGTTCGCCCGCGCCACCCCGCGCACACCCTCGGTCTGTACCGTGTCCAGATGGTCCAGAATGTACTCCAGCACGGTTTGCTCCGTATCGGTCAGATTTTTTCCCTGCGTGATTTTTTCGATGTTCAAAAAAGCACCCCCTGTGCCGGTTTATCCTGCATCGTTCGCCAGCTCTTTTTCTGCGGTCTTAATGGTATCGTACCGCTTATTCATGTAAACGTCAAGAACAGATTTCCGGACGATAGGATTGTTGCCAACAAGGCTTACTGGCCGGAGTTGCACTGATATAGAACGAATGGGTGGCGTTTGCAAGGAGCAATCATGCACAAAACGCCCCCGGCTTCCTGTCATGGAAACCGGGGGCGCTGCGGTTTTATGGGAAACGCCTCAGGCGCTGCAAAGCCTCAGTGCAGCAGAGAGCTGACCCATGCCCGGGCGGCCGTCTTGGCCTGGAGCTTATTGTACATCTTCAGGGTGGTGTTGTACACCTTCTGGCTCATGGCATTGCTGGCGTTGGTGGCGGCAGCCTGCTTGGCCTCAAGCGTGTCGGCGGCGGCAACGGCGGCCTTCATATCGGCGTAGTCGGCCATGATCTCCTGCTGAAGCGCGGCATAGCTGGCCTTGGCTGCTGCCCGATCCTTTGCGGTGACCTGATTGCCATTGCTGCCGTAGGTCAGCAGGTTGGAGAGGGCGTCACGTACGCCGTAGAAGGAGTCGGTCCAGTCGTCCGGGTAGGTGTAGTAGCGGCCCTTGGCATCCTGATACCAGACGCCCTCGGTGGGCTGCTCGTCGGAGCGGGTGACCTTATGGACCGAGACCTTGTAGACATCTGCGGTGTCGGTGGTCAGCATCGGATAGTAAGGGACAAAGGCGTTGTACACGTCGTCGTCAAAAGCGGTCCACTCGGTAATGGCGGTGTTCAGATCGCCGGTGGCGCTCACCTGGAACAGATGCGTCTCCACATTGCCCGTCTTGCCGATGGGCTCGGTCTGAAAGAAGTGGATGGAATCCTCCACCGAGAACTTCTTGGTCAGCTGGATGTTGGAGTAGACCGGGACGATGGCACCGTTCTCGCCGACGTTGCTGATAGCAAAGTCGGTCTCGCTGTAGTTGTCCTTCGTAAAGGTGTCGGTGCCGTACAGGTAGTTCAGGCCGGCTGCCATGCGGTCCGATGCGATGTCGCCGTTGTAGGAGGCATCCAGATCGATGACATTGGCAGCGGCGTCGCCCACAAAGGTACCGGCCTTCTGGGCCACGGAAATCAGGTTGGCAGAGGCCACCACATGGTCGGTGTCATCCAGATCGATCTTGCCCATAGCGGCGATGTTGGGCTGCATGAAGACCACGCTGGAGGAGAGCTTCAGGGCAAGGTAGGTGTGGCCCGTCAGGTTCTCCACGAACCAGGTCTCGTTCTGGTCGGCAATGAACACGCCGGAGCCGCCGGCTGCACCGGCGTTGTCGTAGATGGAGGTCAGCAGGGCAACACCCTCGCGGGCCGTGGAAGCTTCGCTCAGCAGCACCGTGGTGATCTCAGCTTCCTCAATGCCGTTGTCCACATAGGGGTCTACGCTCAGCACGGCGTCAGTGCCGTAGAGAGACTCGGTGGCAGAGACCATGACGCCCTTCTCGTTGGTGCCAGCCTCCTCATAGGGGGTGTGCTCGTGGGTGCTGTCGCAGTCCGGGCAGACACCCAGACCGTTGTCGTCCCGGCGGGCGGTGTAGCGGTAGCTGTCGTGGGTGAAGGTGTAGGTAAAGCCGTAGCAGCCCTCGTACACCTCGCCCGCGGTGTGCTTCCCGGCGGGGCTGATGTTGAACAGCTTGTTGTAATCGTTGGTGCCCAGATCCTCGATCCGGCCAAACATGGTGGTGCCGTCCTCGGTGAGGTCGCTGCCGACATAGAGTGCCGTGCAGGCGAAGGCGGAAGGAACCACGGCAAGCGCATCGCACAGGCGATGAAAGCCGCAGCAATTTTTCTTCTTCAAAGACATAATAGTATCGATCCCTCTCTTGTTGATTGTCGGCATTTCGTCGGCAGGTGTATAATACACCCACTTTAATGAAAATACAAGTATTTTCCCAAAATTTTAGCATATATTCATTTTTATATGGTATATATTCATACTGCGTTCTTCATCTGCCCCTCCGTGAGCGCAAAAAACCGCCCCGGCTTCCTGTTACGGAAACCGGGGCGGTTCATATACTTTATTGGTGCTCTCTCAAGCTCTCACGCAATTACTTGCGGGGGTTCTTGATGGCAGCCTGGGCAGCGGCCAAAATTGCAGAGCGTTCGGAACAACAGTATGAAATTCAGGAACTACTGTTTTCGCCTTTTGCAATTGCTTCAACCTGATACTGTAATAGGTCCTCCGGCAACATTGAACACTTCTTCTCATCAAGTGTTTTGCGTAGCTTTTGTTCCAATTCCTTAAACAAAAGGTCTTGAAAACACCATGGGCTTGTGCTATTCGAGTACTCTTTAGCTTTTCTCTCAGCCAATGCTTTTTCTTCTCGTAGTTCAGCAATTTTATCTTCCAACTTTGGTGCCCGGCCTATGCACTCTAGCAAACCCTCCAATCGTTTGATTTTCTCTCCTTTTGTATAATATTCTTCAATCATGCTCGCCGCATCCCGTTTCAATGTAGTCTTTGAACGTCCTTCAAATTTAGGATCTGCTGCACACCAAGCATATAACTGATTTAAAAAAATCGCTTGATTTGCAGAGCTTGTATACCATTCAAATGTAGCATTTTCCCAGCTTTGAATCAAATACATCCTTTGAGGATTTTTTTCTAGAGACTCAATGCATTTACAAAGCATTTCATAAGTCTCCCCCCCTAATTCTTCTAAGCTTTTTAGAAGTACTGCATAGTCTTCCGTCGTTGTTGGTTTTTCTTTTCTTAGGCGGTTCTGCACCCATTGATCGTATTTTTGTTTCTCAATGTCGTTTGTCTCTTCGGATTGATTGTGCGCCCAAGCCGTTCTCAATGCTTTAATCGTATCAACACATGCCCTTAAATCTTCAGATGCTTCACACGGATACTCATTATTCTTCAACCAACCTTTTTTCGTTAGTCTTGCGAATAATACAGCTGCTGTCTATTACCGCCTTATACAAATTCAAACAGCCTGCCACAAATTTTGCATCTTCACTAAATACATCCACACATGGCTCATAATGACATATCAGAAAAAGATGCTCTGCTATTTTTGTTCGGACAAGTTTATTCAACTCTTCTGCAGGAGTATTTGAAAACAGAATATTTTCCATTTTTTACCTCCGCTCCTGCCCATTATCTTTATATGCCGAGAATCCATTATAGCCAATTCCCAAAATCAGCCCACGCAGATATTCGTTTTCCCGGGGTGGATTGTTCATACTGGTTACACCAACCATACGGTAACGAACCTTGTGCATCCCACTCAAGTAAGGGTCATCTGTTTCCAAATGGATCCAAGCTGTCCTCCCTTCCAGCTTTTCAATCATACCATTATAATGAATTGGACCATCCTGGTCACAATAAATAAATGGAACTCTCATTCTAGGAGATCTAGTAAAGAGATCCACTCCAATACCTTGAATAATCTCCTCACATTTTTTGAAATCGCGAGTACATTGCAATACCGCCAGCGCTCGAATCAATGAAAAAATCGGCCGTGCGCGATTTCCAACAGTGTTGCTCTGCGCAGCTTCACAGCACAACTCGCTGATATGCCTTATCTCTTTCCATTGAGTTGGTAAGAGTTTGAATTTTCTGTCCTTCTTTTTTCCATCAGGCGGTAACCTGTGGCGTTCATCCATACCGCTCTTAGGAGAAGACTCAGTGCAAAGTAATTTCCCTGAATGCATGTTTTATTAGGTTCCTCTTGCATAAATTCTGCAACTTTTCGGCAAGTATTACGCTGCTCTTTCGTAAGTTCTAAGTCGCCAAGCTTCCTGTTTTCTCCCGTAACACCTGCCGCATCCAGTTCTTGCTGGCAAACAAATGTAACCGCCGTTGCCTGATTCGTTTCAATCATCTCATGATATAGCTGTGCAAACTCCGGTTTCATTGTATTTTTCTGAACATCTCGAATTGTAACTTTGTACTCCGTAGCGAACTCTTGAATTTTGAGAAGGTGTTCTTGGATCTCATCGTGGTCATCCGCACCCCTGTTTTGAATCTCAAGAACTGCACAATCATCTGCAATTAGCTTTGTTTCACTTAAGTATTTCAGTTTTTGCTGTTCATTCAGATCTCCGTGTTCATATACTTCCTCAAATGCATCAAAGAGTGCATTATAAACATGGCCATTCTCTGGACTATAAAAGATTGCCTTATAGAGTTGCTCATAGATATCTCTATAATTCAATCCCGCAACATGCCCATGGTTTTACCAAACTTATCGCGATATCTTCGATAATTTTTCTGTAGCCAAATATTGCAGCGAGTTATTTCAACAATCAAACCGTTTTTCTGATCCGAAAGGTATTTTTTCTTCTCTGGTACCTGTCGGCACTTCATCAATTCCTCGTTCAAGATATTCCAGTTGACGATTTGCAAAAGTAATGGTCTCTTCCAACTCTTTAATTCGCTTTTCATAACTTTCTTCTGGGTAAGTCTCCGGCTTAGACTTATAAAGTTCTTCCCACTTTTTTCCATAATATTCACGAGAGTATGTTACTAACAGTGTAGCAAATCCTGCATCCCTGTCCGGAACAACATGGCATACCGTTCTCAATGTTTGAACAATTTTTTCACTTTGCCGTAAAATGTCACTATGTTCCTGCCTTTTTTCACCGTTTTCACGAAATGCTGTATACTGTGAGTTCGGCCCCATCAGTCGGATAAGTTGCTGTAGGTTTCGTGCAAAAGAAGACGGAAGTTCTTCCCAATGTTCTTGATATACTCTCAGAATTTCGCACAGCAGTTCAACCTGTTGATTTGCATTAATTCCATTCCGACTCAAAAAAATCTCTGCCTCTAATGGGTTACGGAAGCTAAATGCGTAATCACTTCCATCTTTCATTTCACTGTAATGAATCCATGGAATTCTTGTTGTAAGAACATTATACAGTTCCACATTGATAGGTTTATCTTTTTCATAACTATTTTCTTTTAGCATCCATACCGCAATCGCATATGGAACTTCCAGTTTAAACCGTCCAAACAGCGCAATGCACGCATTAAATTTTTCCAAGTTATATTCGCTTGAACTTTCCTCGGCCTGTTTTTCAATCCGTTGCCGGATACTTTCCATTTCCTCCCTCGAAAGCCCCGCTTCTATAAACGCCTGCGCGATTGTACCCAAATTATTCGTGTTTTCTTGTGAGAACATCTTGTCCAGTTGTTTCACCACATAATGATTGACCATTAATTCTTCTCGACCAAGTGCTCTTTCCAGATTTGGTCGTAGCAAATTTATGATTCGATAAAAGCATTGGAAAATGTCCATCTGATCCTGAAGATTTTTCTTTTCCAACTTGTAATTTCTGATTTTCAATTCCCTGAGTATGTCTTAATTTTTTCCCAGAAATCATTTTTTTCCTTGGTATTCATTTCACGGTCAGTGTTAATATAGCAACAGCCATTCTCCAAAAACATTTGTGATGTCACATCTGTACTTTGCACAAAAATGTTTTTTTCCATCCTCTATATAAGAGAAACATCTTCTCTTACTTGTTTTCTCAATAGGTGTTTCATATGCACTGCATACCAAAACAAACCTCCGCCCTCGATTCAGTAGCATCTGTGAAAGATGCTGTGCGTTGGAGGTAACATTTCGATACGATGAGCAATCCCAAATCAAAAGAATTCGGGCATCTCCATCACAAGCATCAATTTTTTCCATCAAAGTTTTCAGCGCATCACCTTCTTCGCTTTTATCAGAGAACAGTAGCGTGTCATTGTCAATAAAGATAACAGGATTATTATGCTCACTATAAATTTCATACGCCAATGCTGCAAGAGCAACACTTTTACTGCTACCAGGCGCTCCACACAAAATAATAGGCATTTCCTTATCAGCACCAACAATTGCTTCTCCTAACAGTTCCCGTTTTACGGCACACTTTAATACTATTTCAAATTCTCGTGAAACATGAAAGTCCGAATTTTTCAAATAACCATACCACTGTGGTCCATCCGCAGAACTTCTTATCAAGAAATTATAGAACCATTTTGCTTGCATTACCTTTCCATAAGGTCGCACTGCAAAAACTTTCTGCTCGGTCAAAACAAATGCTAGTTTTCGATATGGTAAGAATTCTCGGCTAGAAATTGTAACTGCCTTTCCATTTTTATAGAAAATTTCATATTGCGCATCAGAGTCGTTAGATTTCACCTCGTCAGATTGATTCCATTCATATCTCGCCTTAAGTACTTCATCCAGCGACTCCGTATGAAATTCTATTCCTTCAAATCTGCTTATTTTTCAGTTTTGTTTCTTCACTTTTTTCACTCCAAAACTGAATATTGTCTGCAATTGCACAATCATTATAGACTGCTGTAGCAAAGGCGCGATACGCATATCATTGTCTGTTTCTGGGCATATCCAACAACTACCATCGCGTTATGATTGTCAATCATTTTGCACAGTCTCTTCATCATTCCCTGCGCACGCCGAACACGGTATTCTTCTTCACTCTCTCCAGTAATTTCAAGCGTTTGGCATTCTTCCTCATTTAACGACTCATCTTTTTTCCAAACGTACACAACCGGAAATTCATCATTTTTCCATAGATTTGCCGCCGTAATGTCGCCTTCATCGCTGTAGATCTTAATATGGATACCTTGAAGTTCTTCCAACGGAAGTGTGTTTCGACTTGTTGCAATAATTTTCCAAGGGTACAAACCTATGATTTGTCTTACTACATCCTCTTTCATATTCCGTCCAATGAACAGGATTGCGTTTTTCATTCTTAACTTGCCTTCAAAATCCGCAGCAAGTCCCACAAATTGTTCTTCACCAAGAGCCATTAAAGGTTCTCCTTTCGTATAATGATTAATCTATCTTTAATTTTCTCATCTGTCTCAAAATCGCATTTTTCGTACCATCATTCAAATAAGCCTCGTTCAGTGTTTTCTTAGTATAATTCAAATACGTTCTAGAAGTTTTTTCTGTCAGAAGTTCTGTAAAGTAACGCTCCCAACTAAAAATATTTCTTACTATCGATGTATCAGACGGTGTCTGCAAAATCTGTACAATCTCTGCATCTTTTAGAATTCCAGAGGAAAGTATCAGCCATTCAAAAGATTCTGGCAAATATAGTACTAAATTTTCTCTTGTCTGTACCAACTGCAATACTCTGTCCATCTCCGGTCCAAATACTGCACCGTCTGCAATCACCAGAATCTTTTCATCCTTATGTGCTTTTAAATAAGAAAACACATTTGATTTTCCATTTGCAGTATCACACCGCATTTGATGTTCTGAGCAGACCGCTTCAAAAAACTGATACCCTGAATTGCTGTCCTCCGTCAGGATCTTCTCCGGTTTAATATTTTCAGTCGTACTATCAGGGTAAATTCGATAGAATGAGTGGTAACTCTGCTTCAGAGAACCATACTTACCAGAAGTCCTAATACCATAAACTTCTTCCACACTGTATGGCAGAGCGACAACCCTTCCCGCGTTACGATAACATAATAGTTATCTGTCTGCTGAATCGCACGTGCAAAGTCTTTGGTCTTGACAAACTTATTTCCTTCGTCGATAAAAACAATGCTATCCTGAATATTGCCAAGCTGTCCCTTCCAAAGATTTCCTTCTACCACGTAGCAACTTTTATCACAATTGAGAGTGACCGGTCCACTGTCTCCATCGTTCATATGCGTACGAACCATATCCACCAGGGTCGTTTTACCTGTTGCGCTATCCCCACGAATAATGGTTAAGTTGCGTCGCAGGTCAAACTCATATTTCAGGTACTTTGTGCTGATGACAACTTTATGAA
>ENA-OQCF01000566-OQCF01000566.1-human-gut-metagenome-genome-assembly--contig:-NODE-566-length-14145-cov-6.402768_pt1 | contig 14145 bp, 16 predicted proteins | sample MGYA00242756_ERZ504573 | MGnify/ENA primary metagenome ERZ504573 (study PRJEB26092, sample SAMD00036240) | human gut metagenome | host: Homo sapiens | study: EMG produced TPA metagenomics assembly of... | reverse complement strand
CTTTGCGGGCTGGAACGAGGGCACGATCACCGGCGGCAGCATGGCGGCGTCCCTCGGCAACCGTGAAACCGGGTATACCTATCTGGGCGGCGTTGCGGGCGTCAACGGCGGTCTTATTCAGTCTGCCTACCGGCTAAAGACTGCGCCGTGCGCGGCGACAGCTGTGTCGGCGGCATTGCGGGCGTCAACCTGGGCAGTGACGCTGCGGCAAGCAAGGGCCTCATCATCTGCACGGGGAACAACAACAGCACTGGCGCGGTGGAGGCCAACCGGTATGCGGGCGGCGTGGCCGGTACCAACGTCGGCAATATCTCGCTGTCCGGCAAGCTGCAAAGCAGTGTCACCGCCACCGACTATGCGGGCGGCGTGGCCGGTATCAATACGAAGAACGGCATATATACAGGCCGCATTTACGGCGCTGAAAACGCCAACGGCGCGGTCAGCGGCAGCGTCACTGCCGCCAACTACGCGGGCGGCGTGGCCGGTACGAACAGCGCCGAAATCACCCGTGTGGAGAACCACGCCTCGGTGCGCGCCAGCACACAATATGCGGGCGGTATTGCGGGCGTGAACGACGAGGGCGGCATGATCAGCGCCTGCTTCCATGCCCAGAATCAGGTCTACGCCACCAACGGCGAGGTGGGCGGCATCGCGGGCAATAATAACAGCGGTGCGTCCATTGAGAATGTGCAGGTCAGCGCCGCCGTCACCGCGGCCAACGGCACGGCGGGCGGCGTCACGGCCACGAACTTCGGCATCATCGGCCAAGACAGCGGGCTGGAAAAAAACAGCAGCGTAAGCAGCTGCACGATCACCGGCACGTCGGAGAGCATCGGCGCCATTGCGGCGTACAACGGCAAGGGCGCGACCATCCGCAATGTGAAGCTGGCGGAAAACGCCAAGGTGCAGTTCAGCACCCCGGCGGTCACCATCGGCGCCTTGCGGGCATGAACGAGGGCGCGTCACCGGCTGTCAGGTTGAAACGGCGCGCTGGCGCTGAACGACGGCCTGCGCGCGGGCACCAACACCGTCACGCTGGCGGCGCGGTGGGCCGCACCACGGAGGACGGCACGGTCAGCAGAACCGGCGTTCTGCTGGACCTTACACAAAATCTTGATAAATATACAAATTTGGGCGGCGTCGCAGGCCAGAACGACGGTACCCTGGATCAGTGTACCTATTCCGGCACGATGGGCGGCGACGTGGGCGCGGACGGCCTTGTCTCCGTCGGTGCACGCAGCACCGGCAGCACGGTAGGCGGCATTGCCGGTCTGAACAACAGCACGATCACCGGCTGTGAGGTCAAATACATCAAACTGCAGGTCAGCGGTATCAGCAACATCACCACGACCCAGACCGCAGACGAAAAGCTCGCCAGTGCCAGCCATGTGGGCGGCATTGCGGGCCGCAACAATGCCGAAATCGTCAACAGCTATGTCGCCACCGAGCGCAGCAGCGGCGCGGGCAGCATCATCACGGCGCGTTACGGCTTTGTGGGCGGCGTTGCGGGCTCCAACAACGGCACTATCAAGGCAGCGGCAGCAAAAAAGCGCTGGTCAGCGACGAAGAAGCAACACCCGCCCTTGTTACACAGGTTGATAATTGGCTGGGTGCGGCAGATGCCAATACCGGCATCAACAGCATGGCGGCAGAGCTGACCACAGGCAAGACCTACGCAAATCTCATGGGTGTTGACACTGTGTCCAAAGAAGGCTGCGGCTATAGGAATGTCTATAGTCAAAGCGGCCTTGCCGCCAATGATCTGCTTGTCGCCCTGCGCGGCAGCAACAACAGCGAGACCGTCCGTGCCGCCGGTTATCTGGGCGGTCTGGCAGGCTTTAACTCTCTCCGCGGTACAATTGGCACTTCTGCCACCGGCAAGTGGTTTGTCTATTCTGACAATGCGACAACGGCGTCCACCGTCGGCGGTATTGTCGGCCAGAACGAATCCAACGTCACAGACAAAAGCGTGCTGGACACTGTGGTAAACTGTGCCGCTGTGCGCCGCTTTACGCGCGTGTTTGAAACGTGGGCATGGATTGGAAATCAAAATAAAGACGATACAGACAATGAAAACATTTACAAAGGCGGCAGCCGTGTTGTTGTCCATGTGGGCGGTGTCATTGGCCAGCAGCAGAACCGCAGCGATGACCGGTGGTCTGTCAGCAAGGTAGTCAACTGCGGCAGTGTGTTCAACAGCCGCTCGGCCAATGTGGGCGGCGTGATCGCCTATTGGCTGGACTACGGCGGAACCGTGCAGAAATGCTTCAATTTTGGCAAAATCACAACAAACACGAACGACGGAAACCCGGGTTACGGTGCAGTCGGCGGTGTTGTCGGCTTTATTGACCAGCCTATTTCCGGCGGCACCACAAATGTGCTTTCCTGCCGTAACTACGGTCAGATTTGGTATAAATCAAACGGTGCAAATGACTGTGCGGGCATTATCGGTAAAATCGAGATGAAGAAGGTCACCGATATTATGACGCTGAACATCATCGACTGCGTCAATAGCGGCGCAATCAAGGCAGCGTCGCAGGCAGTCGGCATTCTGGCATGGATCGGCCCGTACGACAAGGGAAATATTGATTATGTTACAGTAAATATTGACCGCTGCCGAAACCTTAATACAGACTTTACGTGTAGCAGAAAAGTCGGCATTGTCGGCAGCCGCGGCGACGGTAGAGGGTCGAATAAAGCAACCAATGTCACAAACTGCTTTGCCACGGTTGGTACAGATTGGTATCCTATTGCCTATTTGCGCCAGAGTTACGAGAATGTCACCGGCCACGGCAACTATTATATTGAAAATTCCGAAAGTGCAGGCAAGAGCTTCTTTAAGAAAGATTCCCGTAAACTGACCACGACAAAACCAGCCGAAAAAACAGGTAACTGGAATTCGCCTAACTATGACTCGGCCTACAATGAAACAGCGTGGTATCCGTCCTCGGAAAAAGTAAAAGCACACCGTCTGTACATAGGTTATAACGTCACTGATGAAGCAACCGATCCTTATATTGCGTTCCTGCCCACTTTGGCAGAGGATGAGAACGGTGCAGCGTACAGCCTGTGGTGGATTAGCGGTCTTACATCTGCGGGCCCGTCTGCCCAACCAAACTCTGCCTATATCAAGACCGTCGGTCAGAAAGCCTACATTTACGATGATACCGGCGCGGGCGATGATACCAATCCCGGCAACCAGAGAGCGACTGTGATGCTGCGATTCGGCGAAGCTGCGAATAGCAAGGTCACAAACGACGTTGATATTACCGACATCACCGACGAGGTCATCCAGAACTACTATAAGTACGTGCTGGACAGCACCAAGCCCGCCCAGCCGGGAGAAATCAACGTCAAGGCCAGCCAGGTGCAGGACGCGGACAACAACGTCTATGGCCGTTATGAAGTGACGTGGAGCGAGCCGAACGACAAGACAGCCAGCCCCGCCGCTTACTACCGTGTTGAGATTCTGCCTGCGACGCTGCGGGTACTGTCGCACCGGATGCAGTTCCCTATCTCAAAGCTGACGTCTACCAGCGCAGCTATACTTTTGTGGCTGATAAAGCGTGGACGGGTAACTTCGTCGTGCGTGTAACGCCCTACAATACCAACGACGACCCGGCGCAGTCCGTCAACCCCCGAACCAGCGGCGTGCAGACCTTTATGCACGCCCTACCGACACCGGAGATTGAGTTCCGGCTGGTCAAACGCGAGAACGGCGGCTTTGACTGGAATCAGTGCCAGACGCCGCATGACGAGTGGGCCGCATTCAAGTATGAGGTTGTCGCGGTGCTGAAAAACTACACCGAATACCCGACAGACGAGGCATGGACCGTCACGCTGACCGATGGAACGCACAATTATAATTTCAGAAGCCTAGAGAAAAAGCAGTACATCCGCCTGACTAAAAATTTGGAACGCACTTTGACGCTTACGGCGCTGGCAACCCCGGGCAACAGCACAAAGTATCTGCGCTCGGCCCAGTACAAGTCAGAGACCTATCTCCCTTCCCAGTGGCGAGACCACAACGGTGACTCCGGTAAGGACGAGGACGGTCTGCCGCTGGGCACGCTGAACAAGGACGGCGACACGGAGTATGTGACCTACACCGGCCAGACAGCGGAGAGCTTTGAAGCAACCGTGAAGTTTAGCTTTACCCCGAAGGTCAAGAACGGCAGCGAGCACGGCAGCCCGACCTACCGCGTCATGCTGCTGGCAAAATATCTGGGCAATGACGAAGTCAACGGCGTATCTTTGAACGGCCAGTACATCACGCTGGCCGCGCGGGAAAGCATTGTGACAGAGTCTCCCGTCACCTTCAACCTGAACAGCCTGCCGTCGGATGCTATGTCCAACTACACCGACTTCCTCGTTGTCGCGATGCCCGTCACCAGCGGCAAGGGCGATATGAAGTATCGCTGGGATGCCACGGCGGAGGAAGTGTCCACAGCCATCGCCAGCCATGCGAACGAGACAAAAGACACCAACAAAGAAATCTGGTGGAAGAACGGCTATGAAATCGTCCGCACGGGCGAGCACAGCTATACCTATGCCCATCTGACGCCGCTCTGCTTCTCCGACGTGAGCCGCACCGATGACACGGAATGGGCTAAACAGGCCACGCAGACGACCCCGCAGATCATCTTCAAGCAGCTGAACCTGAATGTCCTGAAAGCCCCGACGCTGGCGGAAGATACCGACGGCGGCGTGGTGAACCCGGCCAACAATCAGCTGACCTACACATTCAAATGGACACAGGGCGACATGGAGGCCACTGACGCAGCCCCCGACTACCAGATCAAGCTCTACGGCCTGTTGACGGACGAGGACGGCAATGTGACCGGTCAGGAGCAAATTGCGCTGAAGGACGGCGTAAATCTGGCCAATGAGGTTCAGCGCAGCGGCAACAGCTTTACCCTGCCTGTCAATGTGGATACCATGCTGGCCAACGGCAGCGACAGCTGGCGCTATGACAAGGTCCGGCTCGAGGTCACCCGCGTGGCGGCAGCCGGCACCGATGAAATCGCGCGTCCGCTGTGGCAGATTACAGCGTTAAGCAGCGCCTGCCCGGCATCAGCGCGCCGAGCTCCATCACCCGCGTCAACGGCGAGACCGACAACGCGGATGCCCTGCTCTACACGGTCGGCTGGTCGCCGTCCGACGACGTGCGCATTGACCACTATGAACTGTGCGTCGTCGATGACGGCGGCAAACCTGTGCTGACGCTGCCCACCACGGACAACGTCGGCAGCCTGACGCTGGATCTGGAGCAGTATCAGGGCAAGGCATTGCGCTTCCGCGTCATTGCCCGCCGCGAGGCCAATGACGATAGCTGCTTTGACGGCCCGGACGGCGCGTTGAGCCAGTCCGAGACTATCGTCCGCCGCGCCGCTGCACCCACGGTTACGGCCAGCAGCTTTGCGCCCGCCAGCCCGAATCAGGAGACGTTCCTGAACGACCTCAAGCTCAACATGACGCTGGACGCAGCCGCACAGGGCAATGTCTACTTTACCGGCTATATCTTCAGCGATGAGGCGAAGTATACAGAAATTGCCAAACTGGCCGAGGTTTGGCAGAATACCCCCACCGGACAGGATAAGTACACGGCCCAGCAGGAGTTGACCAAAGCATTGGACGAGATGCTGAACAATGGCAACGCCGAGCTGGTCATCCCGAAGGACAGCCGCACGGTGGGCGGGAGCGCCAGCGTCAACGGCACCACCGCCAGCTATACCTTCGTGCCCGACGGCAACGGCTTTACGCTGACGCCCGACCATGCAAAACAATACCTGCTGCCCGCGGTGCGCGTTATGCCCACCGACGGCACGACAGCGTCGAACTGGTTCTACTTCTTGCAGCAGGATGCCGCAAAGGCGCAGCTGCCGGCCATCACGCTGGACGCCCCCGTGGACACCGCTGAACCGGAACGCGCGCTTGGCAATGCCGTTTACACGCAGGAGGTCAACCTGTACAACGACCCCGAGTTTAAGACCAGTCGCGGTACGGCCCCGCTGGAGCTGCGCCGCTTTACGGTGGAGTGGACCGCGGTGAACAAGTACACCCAGGCCGACGGCACGGTGCGCAACCTGACCGACAGCTATACCTTTACCGTCACGCCGTTGGGCGAGGACAAAACGCCCTACAGCATTACGGTGACGACCTACGACAGGGACGAGACGGACGCCGACGGCACGATTCACCCGCGCGGTGAAATCAAAACCGTTACCAAGACCTATAACGACATAACGACGCCGCTTGACAAGCAGACCACCGTTGTGGACAAGGAGACCGGCAAGACCCGCATCTGGTACGACCTGAGCGTTGAGCCTGTCTACGACAAAGATAACAACCTGACCGGCTGGAAATCGCAACCCTATGACGTCACCGGCACGGTGGAAAAGGACGGCGGTACGCTGTACTACAAGGCACAGACGGTTCCCATGCTGGAGCTGGTGCAGGAGGACGGTGCCGAGCCTGTTTACCGCATCACCCTGCTCGAGCTGCAGGAAAAGGTGCAGGACGACTCGCTCAATCTGCAAAAGTTCACCGCAAGTGTGACGCTGCAGACGCTGGCGCACTCGGATGACAACGGTAAGACCGTTGCGTCCGGCAAGGTCAAGGTCCCCGTCAACGAGACGAACACCGCCGATGCGGCGGAGGATGCCCAGAGTATGGACTCCGCGGAGAGCGTCGCGCCCGCCGAGACTGCAGAAAGCACGGCGGCGGAAAGCGCCCCCGCAAGCGTGCCCCCCGGTCCTGATACGGCCCGTGCGGCACTGCCCATGGCGACCCCGGAGACCGCCGCTGCCCCGGATGAGACGGACGCGGCGGAAACCACGCCCCCGAAACAGACGGAAACAAGCGACGCATCGTAATTTTATTTCAGGAAAGAAGGTGGCATTATGCACCGCAGGGCACGCAGCATTCTGCGCGGGGAGCAGGGACTTTCGATGATACTGGTCCTCTGCATCGGCGCGCTGTTTGTGGCGCTGTCGGCAGCGCTGGTCTATGCGGCCTCCGTGCTGACGGCCAATGCCAACCGCCAGCTGCCGGAACAGGAAGCCTACCAGCTGGCAACCAGCTTTTCCGACGTGCTGGAAGGGGAGCTGAACAAGCAGGACAGCAGCTTTGCCAAGTTCGTCAATGAGCAGTTCATGTTCTCCCAAAGCTACGGCAAGGACATCTATGATTTGGAATCCCAGCCCAAGGAGTTCGCCTGGAAACCGAACGGCAGCCAGCCTGATGGCGGGGCCGAGGCCATCACGGTAACACTGCGCCGCCGCCCGGGCGACGGTGCCGACAAGCTGAACCAGACGGCGAACAGTACCAATGCCACAGACCTGCGCAACCTGCTCGACACACTGGAGGGCGAAAACCGCAAGGGCATGGAGATCGTCGATTTACAGCTGGATATTACAGTGACAGTCACGAAAAACGGCGAGAGCTTTGCCTTCACGCGGACGTATGACCGCACAGTGAAGTACGACAGCGACGGCAGCCAGGCAAAAAGCAAAAAATTACCAAAGGCGTACTACACAATAAACGACGGTCCAACAAAGTATTACCGCATTAAAGCCCTGACGTTCTACGCCCCCGGCAGTCCTGACCTGACCATTACTGACGACAACATTGGCAGCTACCGCCTGACGTTCCATTGCGACACCAGCCAGCAGCCCGATTCCATCACCTACACCCGCGGTGCCAAACAGAGCACCGGCACAACACAGGAGTGACCCGCTATGAAACATACTTTACAAAGTCAGCGCGGCGAGACCATTGTGGAAGTGCTTGTGTCGTTCCTGCTGCTGATGATTTTCACGTCGATGTTCGTCGTTTCGCTGCGGTACGCCCGCGCCATGTCCCAAAAGGCCGAGTCGCTGCGGGAGACAGCCTATGCCTTCTGCGCCGGGCTGTACCCGGCCAATAACGCGGCCCCCAACTGGGCGAAGGAGCGGGATGGGCTGAAGTTCTCCTTTGGCGATTACGGTGAATTTACGGTGGAAGGCGTCGAGCTGGACAGCGTGGAGACAAGCGCAAAAGTTACGGAAAACGGCCAAGAAACGACGGAACAGCACAAGTTTTACCGCTACAGCAAGAGCACGGCAGAAGGGACGACCAACCCATGAAGCAGCGTTTGAAAAACCAGAACGGCACAACGCTGGTGGAGCTGATCGTCTGCATGGTGCTGCTGGCAATCTTTACGCTGGCGGCGGTCACGCTGATACAGCCCAGCGCACAGGCGTACATGGACATCCAGCAGCAGACGCGCGCGCAAAATCTGGCCGATGCGCTCATTGAGACGATCCGCGGCGAGGTGCTCGAGGCGAACGGCTATATCCGCTTCACCGACGGCGCAACGGACCCTAAAAATTTGGACAGCGTTTTTGCGTCCAAGGATGACTACAGCGAGGGCACGGCATTGGAATTCAGCGTCTACCCCAACCACATTGAACTGATCGACAAGGACTGTGTGCCGATGCTGACAAAGACAGACGGCACAGCGCTGCTGACAGCGGAACAGGCCAATGCGCTGAACGGCTACCTGCACATGCGCTTTTACCGCGATGAACTGAATGGCGCCGGCACTACGGCAACCCGCAGCACACAAAAGAGAACAAGGCCGAGGACGGTACCGTGACGGTCACACGGCCCTACGTTGCCTACGGCTACACAACGGCCTATCCCCGGGATGCTATATGGGGCTGTTCATCAGCGATCTGCATTTCTACGCCCGCAGCTGGACGCAGGACGGCGACGAAACCAAAACCCCGCGCATTACGGCTATGACGGTGGTGCTGACTGTGGCCAAGCGGGACGCCAACAACCAGATCGTGCCGCTATGCACCCAAAAAGCCATTGTGCAGTTGCCCGGTGAGCCGGTCATCCTGTATGAACCCGGCACCTGGGACGGCAAGGCATCGTCGGAGTCGTGAACGGTGCTCGCCGGGACTATTTTTGAAAAGTTTATTACAATCCCGGCAGATGTACTGGACAAATTCAAATGGATTCGTTATACTTTAAAACATGAATACCTGTGTGCCGGACAAAAATGCAGGAACGTCATGGGCATCAGAACAGCGAGGATGACTAGGATGGCAACAATTGAAATCAAAATGCTGGGCGGCTTTGAGATCCGTGTGAACGGCAAGCCCGTGCTGGCACAGCTGGCGCAGTCCCGCAAGGCAACGGCGCTGGTGCAGTATCTCGTTTTGCGGCGCGGGGAGCGCGTCTCCCACAAGGTACTGACCGATACCCTGTGGGCAGGGGAGCGGTCCACCAACCCGGACATGGCCCTGCGCGCCATCTTGCATCGCTTCCGCAATATGATCGACGCGGAGGGTCTGGATGAGATGGAGGGCTGCATCGTGACCAGCCGCGGTACTACCAGTGGAACCCCCATCTGGACTGCAGCGTGGATGTGTTTGAGGTCAACGACCTCTCGGAGCTGGCCCGCAAGGAGAGCGACGCCGAGAAGCGCAGCCGCATTTATGAACAGATCGTCAACCTGTACGACGGGCGCCTGCTGCCGCGGTCTGCGTCCGAGCCGTGGGTCGAAAGCGTCAGCGTGCGCCTGCACGGGCAGTACCGCACAGCCATTTTAAACCTGCTGGAGCTCTGCAAAAAATGGGGCGAGAGCACCCGCATCGTTGCGCTGTGTACCCGCGCGCTGGAGCTGGACCCCTACGAGGAGCGCCTTTATCTGGAAAAGATCGTCGCGCTGGAGACGCGCTGGGCCGCCACGAGGAGGCGCAGGATCTGGCACGCCGCGGCAGCGCCATGGGCTGCCTGCATCATACCATTGAGCCGGGCCGCGCAGGCTCTGCCTACCGTCAGATGCGCCAGGCAGACCGCAATATGGAGAGCGAGGTCTCCAAGCTGCTCTCTGCTCTGCCGGATACCGAGAACACGGGGGCCTGTATCTGCGACTTTGAGACGTTCAAGGAAATTTACCGCGTACAGCGCGGCGTGCAGGCCCGCTACGGTCTGCAGGTATTCCTGGCGATCCTGACCGTGGCTCCCAGCCAGAACACCGATGCTGCCGAGACCGCTCTGATGGTGGAGCAGCTGGGCGATCTGATCCACATGAACCTGCGCCAGTGCGATGTGGCCGCCCGCTACACCGATATGCAGTATGTTGTTATGCTGAGCGGCAGCACCGCCGAGAGCGGCACCGGCCCGATGGAGCGCATCAAGGCCGCGTTCTACCGCATCCCTGCCCATGGCCGCTACCTGTTGAGCTATAGCCTCTATGTTCCGAGCCAAGGCCGACAGCGGGCGCGCCCGCCGCCGCAAAAAGACGGCGAAGAAGGAAAAATAAGTGAGCCGTTAAGCCGTACAGTGAAAGCTGTGCGGCTTTTTTGCTGCACGGACCGGCAAAGAAACGCTTGGTAGGGGCGGGCATTGCCCGCCCGTGCCCGTTTGCCCTGTGATAAATTTTCCCGAAAAGACGATGCTGCGCCAAGTTGGCGGGCGAGCAATGCTCGCCCCTACACTCGCTGTATGTCGAGGAACGATTTTTTACACTTTCCACAATCTTTTGCCTAAAAATTTTTACAAAAAATCCGAAAAAACTGTTTAAATTTCCACAACAATGTGGTAAAGTAGTATCAAACAGGCGGGAGTGTTCAAAAATCACTGCGCCGCAATGAAATTCTACGCCGCAGGGCTGCCGGAAGCAGCCCCGGCGCGAAAAGAGGTTTGACGATCCATGGGCTACGCAAGCAAAGACATCCGCAACATTCTGGTGGCCGGCCACGCCGGCTGCGGCAAAACGACGCTGACCGAGGCACTGCTGTACATGAGCGGCGCTTCCGAGCGTATGGGCCGTGTCGAGGACGGCACCACCGCCAGCGACTTTGACCCCGAGGAGATCCGCCGCAAGGCATCGCTCAACTCGAGCGTTGTCCCCGTCGAGTACGAGGGCATCAAGTACAACCTGATCGACGCACCGGGTCTGTTTGATTTTGAGACCGGCGCTGCCGAGGGCATCATGGCCGCCGAGAGCGTGCTGATCTGTGTGTCCGGGCGTTCCGGCGTGACCGTCGGTGCCGAGAAGGCGTACCAGCTGGCGCTGAAAAACAACAAGGCGCGGATGATCTTTGTCACCAAGCTGATTTGGAAAACGCCGACTACTTTAAGATCCTGGAGCAGATGAAAATTAAGTTCGGCCCCAGTGTCTGCCCCTGCGTCGTGCCCGTCCGTCTGGACGACGGCACCGTCGCCTACATCAACCTGTTCAGCCAGAAGGCCTTCAAATACGAGGCGGCAAGCAGGTCCAGATCGACCTGCCCGACATCGGCCACCGTTTTGAGGGCCTGATCCAGGCCATGAGCGAGGCCATCGCCGAGACCGACGAGGCTTTGATGGAAAAGTTCTTCGAGGGTGAGGCTTTCACCACAGAGGAGATCGTCCAGGGCATGGCCTCCGGCGTGCGCAGCGGCCAGATCACGCCCGTGTTCTGCGGCTCCGCCGTCAACGCGCAGGCGCTGGATATGCTGCTCTACAACATGAACGTGCTGCTGCCCGGCGCGGACACCGCGTCCGCCGTGGGAGAGTCTGGCGGCGAGCCGGTGGAGATCACCGCCGACCCCGCCGCCCCGCTGTGCGCCTACGTCTTTAAGACTGTGGCCGACCCGTTTGTCGGCAAGCTGAGCTTTATTAAGGTGCTGTCCGGCAGGCTGACCGCGACGAGCAACGCCGTCAACGCCCGCACCGGCCAGCCGGAGCGCCTGGGCAAGACGCTGACCGTCTGCGGCAAAAAGCAGACCGATACGCCCGAAATCGCAGCCGGTGACATCGGCGCAGTTGCCAAGCTGGCCACCGCCAAGACCGGCGATACCCTGTGTGACCCCGCCCGCGTCGTGGCGCTGCCCGCACCTGTGTACCCCATCAGCAGCTACCGCATGGCCGTCAAGGTCGCCAAGAAGGGCGACGAGGGTAAGGTCGGCAGTGCGCTGGCCCGCCTGATGGAGGAGGACCCCGCTATCCGGTTCGTGGTCGACCCCGAGACGAAGCAGCAGATCATCAGCGGTCTGGGCACCCAGCATCTGGAGGTCGCGCTGGCCAAGCTGAAGAATAAGTTCGGCGTCGAGATCACGCTCGAGAATCCGCGCGTGCCGTACCGTGAGTCCATCCGCAAGAGCTGCAAGGCGCAGGGCCGCCACAAGAAGCAGACCGGCGGCCACGGCCAGTTCGGCGACGTGTGGATCCAGTTCGAGCCCATCGAGGGCGAGGGCATCGAGTTTGCCGAGAACGTGTTCGGCGGCAGCGTGCCGAAGAACTTCTTCCCGGCAGTCGAGAAGGGCGTCCGTCAGGCCGCCGAGCACGGCGTGCTGGCCGGTTACCCGATGGTCGGCATGAAGGCCACGCTGCTGGACGGCAGCTACCACCCTGTTGATTCCAGCGAAATGGCGTTCATTATGGCCGCCAAACTCGCGTATAAGGCCGCCATCCCCGAGGCCGGCCCCGTCCTGCTTGAGCCCATCGGCGCATTGAAAGCCCACGTCCCCGCCGACAACACCGGCGATATTATGGGAGAGGTCACGAAACGCCGCGGCCGCGTGCTGGGCATGAACCCCGATGACGACGGCCTGCAGGTCGTCGAGGCCGAGGTCCCCGTGGCCGAGATGCAGGACTTCACCACCTTCCTGCGCCAGTTGACCCAGGGCCGCGGCTACTTCACGTTCGAGTTCGTCCGGTATGAGACCCTGCCGCAGATGCTCGAGAACAAGGTCATCGAGCAGGCAAAGGCATTGGGCAACTTTGCGGATGAGGATTAAATCGTAAATAAAAGCACCTGCTGACCGGTATGCGTGTGACCGGTCAGCAGGTGCTTTTTGGTTGAGATATTGAAAGCTTCTTTGCTTACTTTCTTCTCGAAGAAAGTAAGAGATAAGGGAGCCTGCGGAAACTGCCCGGCCCCTACAGCGCAGCAAAATGAAAGCCCGCAGTCACCACCGTAGGGGGCGGAGTCCTCGACGCCCCGCACAGCAGCACACTCCCCATCACGTGATCTTCAACGCCCGCTGCACGCGGTACACAATGTACTTGAACAGCCCGGCGATCAGACTGCATTCCACCCAGACATAATTGGGCAGGTTCCGCCACTTGAATTTCGGTTTGTTTATCTTCGGCAGTGCCGCCCACGCCTCGCGGAAGCCCTTCGCGTAATCCCCGCCGAAGCCGCGCAGCCGGAACATAAGCACTTTGAGCAGATACCCCAGCAGCATCGGGATAAAATTCAAAACCAACATCAAAATCGGCTGGTTCTTGTAGGGCAGCAGAATGCTGTTGCGCCCGCTCTGGATGCTCTTAAACGGGTTGTAGCGCACCGCGCCGGTGGTCGCGCCGCAGATGTGGCGGCAGCGGGCCGTGGGGCAATAGACGTTCCTGTAGCCGAAATTGTTCGCACGCCAGCTCAAATCGACGTCCTCGTAATACGCGAAAAACAGCTCGTCAAACACGCCGATCTCGTCCAGAATCGACTTGCGGTAGAGCGCCGCGCCGCCGCACGCGCTGAACACACGGCAGGGCTTTGTATAGCGGCTGGCCTTTAAGCCGTCGCCGCGCTTGCAGGCAAAGCCAGGATCGTCACGTAGTCGCCCGCGTCGTCGGCCAGCTCCGGCTCATAGTAGCGCAGCATCAGGCTGCTGACCGCAAAAATTTTCGGGTCGGCGTCGGCGGTTTTGATCAGCTCCGCCAGCAATCCGGCTCCGCAAAGGCGTCGTTGTTGAACAGCGCCATGTACTCGCCTTTGGCAATCGCAATGCCCTGGTTCACCGCATGGGAAAAGCCGGTGTTCCCGGCGTTTTCAATTAAAGTGTAGCGGTCCCGCCCGCAGTAGCTGCGGGCGATGTCCAGGCTCTCGTCGGTGGAGCCGTTGTCAATGACGATCAGCTCAAAATCCTGCTCGGTCTGCGCCCAGACGGACTCGATGGAATCCCGCAGCCAGCCCGCGCCGTTCAGGTTCGGATGATGACAGATGCTTTCATGGCGCCTCCTCAACGGTAATAGTAGTAGGCCAGCTGGCTGTGCAGCGCGGCGGTAAACACCATCGCGGCCACAGCCACAAACAGGATGACCAGCCCCGCCACGACCAGCGCACGGATCAGGTACGCCCGGGGCCAGCCGCCTGCGGGCAGGGTC
>ENA-OQCF01000564-OQCF01000564.1-human-gut-metagenome-genome-assembly--contig:-NODE-564-length-14156-cov-2.145912_pt1 | contig 14156 bp, 13 predicted proteins | sample MGYA00242756_ERZ504573 | MGnify/ENA primary metagenome ERZ504573 (study PRJEB26092, sample SAMD00036240) | human gut metagenome | host: Homo sapiens | study: EMG produced TPA metagenomics assembly of... | reverse complement strand
CCGGCAGAGATGGCAAACGCCATATAATTAGCATAGCCGGCTCGGGAACAATGATTCATCACCCGGATTGAGGCAAGCCAGGAAAGAAAACAAGACCGCCTCCGAGCCGCCGGAAGTGATGATGATGTCGTCTGCAGTCAGATTGATATTGTACTTCGCATAGTAACCTACCAACTTCTCGCGGTAACTGCGATACCCCGCACTGGGACTGTATTCCAGAACTTTCCGGTCGATGTTCCGTATCGCTTCAATCGCGACTTCCGGAGTAGGCAGGTCGGGTTGTCCGATGTTCAGGTGGAATACATGTATGCCCCTCTGCTTGGCAGCATCTGCCAAAGGAGCCAGTTTTCTGATAGGAGATGCGGGCATCTCCATTCCGCGAATAGATATTGTTGGCATGAGGTTATTTACTATTTGACAATTTACAATTTACTATTTAATAGACTATTTATAAGTGATATTGCTATCACTTTATCATTAAAGTTGCAAATGTAGCGAATTATTTGAAACCAAAAGGAAGGCAAGACCATAAAAACTTTAAAAAACTTATCTATCGTAAAAACTCTATGATATGTAAACGGAAACTTGTATCTTTGAAAAAGCAAACGAACCAAGCTGGCTCAATTGTAAATAGTAAATAGTCAAATTGTAAATAACACCATGGTCATCAACCTTATAACTTTTGCTTCCATACTGCATAAACAAGCATCAGTCCGTAGCTCCCACGAAGTGATATTGACTGAATTGGAAAAATACTTTACCGTCAACTTCATTGATTACAAAGATATAGACAAGTTATCACCCGATGACTTCAGTATTATATTCATTGCCACCGGAGGTGTGGAACGGCTGGTAATCCAGCATTTCGAATCCCTTCCCCGCCCCGCCATCCTCCTGGCAGACGGCATGCAGAACTCACTGGCCGCCGCTCTCGAAATATCTTCCTGGCTGCGCGGCCGGGGAATGAAAAGCGAGATTCTTCACGGAGAGCTCCCCGAAACCATCAAGCGTATTTTTGTCCTGCACAGCAATTTCATGGCACAACGCAGCCTTTTCGGCATGCGCATCGGCGTAATGGGCACTCCGTCCAGTTGGCTCATTGCCAGCAATGTGGATTATCTGCTTGCCAAACGCCGCTGGGGTATCGAGTACACAGACGTCTCATTGGACCGCATTTATGAATACTACGGACAGATAACGGACGACGAGGTGGGCGAAGCATGCGCCGGACTGGCAGGAAAAGCGCTTGCCTGCCGAGAGGCAAGCCCCGAAGACATGATAAAGGCCATGCGCTGTATCGAGCCATCAAGAGGATTGTAGAGGAAGAGCGACTGAGCGCCATTACCCTCAGCTGCTTCCGTCTGATAGACCAAACGGGAACCACCGGCTGCCTTGCCCTTGCCTTGCTGAACGACGAAGGAATCATTGCCGGATGTGAAGGCGATTTGCAATCCGTCTTCACCATGCTGGCCGTAAAAGTGCTGACAGGGAAGAACCCTTTCATGGCCAATCCTTCCATGATAAATGCCCGTACCAATGAAATCATATTGGCACATTGTACCATCGGTATCGCACAAACGGAGCAGTTCATCATACGCAACCATTTTGAGACGGAAATCGGCATCGGTATTCAGGGAATCCTGCCGACAGGAGATGTAACCATCGTGAAATGCGGGAACGAAAGTCTGGACGAATATTACCTGAGCACCGGCACGCTTGTTGAGAATACAAACTACATCAATATGTGCCGCACCCAAGTACGGATAAAAATGAACTCCCCTGCCGACTATTTCCTCAAGACACCGCTGGGCAACCACCACATCATGTTACACGGCAATTACGAGGATATATTGGAGGAGTTTCTGCAAGCCAATGCCTGCAAACGGATTGAATGATTATTCGTTCGCATCCGGTATCACCACCTCGAAACGCGTTCCTTTTCCCAACTCTGAGGAGACCGAGATAGAACCATGCAAGCGGTCTACGATGGTCTGGCAAATGCTCAGCCCCAAACCGGCACCCTGCGTAAAGCTGTCTTCTTTGTAGAAGCGTTCGAAGATATGTTTCTGGGCGTCTTCGGAGATACCGCTTCCCGTGTCTTCGACAAAGATGGTGGTATATCCTTCCCGGTTCGTGACGTAGCCGAAGGTAATGCTGCCCGTTACCGTGAATTTCTTGGCATTGTTTATCAGGTTGTTCACGACCTGCTTCAAGCGGACGGAATCGGTGATGACCAATTTGTCTTCCCCTTCCGGAATCTTTATACGTAGCTCTACATCCCGAGGCATACTCAGACGCTGGGATTCATGGACTTCCTGCATGATGAACGCCAGATTGAATGCTCCGAACTTAAAGTCCATCGTGCCCGATTCTATGCGCGAGAGGTCCAGAATATCGTTTATCAACGCCAACAGCAATGTACAGTTGATGTTGATTGTTTCGACGAACTGCTTTACCTCTTCCGGAGAAAAAGCGTCCAAATCCTTCAACAAATCCGAGAAGCCGACAATGGCATTCAAAGGGGTGCGTATCTCATGGCTCATATTGGCAAGAAACGCAGATTTGAGCTTGTCGGCCTGCAAGGCACGGTCACGTGCGGCAATCAAGGCCTCTTCCGTATCCTTGTAACGCTGGATGCTCTGGCATACTCCCAATACCATGTATGGGGTATCAACCGTCAGTCCGTCATAAGCGGTACTGCGGAACTCCCACCATTCATAGCTCCCATCCGCACTCTTCAACCGGAAACTCATCCGTGAATTGATTTCATTGCCCAACAGAATGGCATCAAAATTCCTGCGCGTATGTAGCAAGTCTTCCGGATGTATAAGGGTGTCCATCTCATCACGTGCCAGCAAGTCCGTATCACCGGTATACCCGAAACGGCGCAGCAATCCACCCGGGAAATGGAAACGGTTCATATGCATGTTGTACTGCCACGGATAAATGGAGCTTTCCTCCACCGCCATATTGAAGAAGCGTCTCTGCATCTCTTCTTCGGAGATATTGCGGCATACAATCGCCATTCCCGTCATCTTTTCATTGGCAAAGATAGGTACTACCTCGCCGGAAACGGGGAAATACGTTCCCTGATGGTTTTCCTGCATGAAGGCTTTCTCCGGAATAGAAATAGGTCTCTTTCCGGTACGTACTTTCTTCAACAAGTCCTGCAGGATGTTTTCTCCATTCATGTAAATCCTGAAAATGGAGCCGGCCATCTGCTCATAGAAACGGGACGTATAGGTTTCGGAAGAAAGTCCCAGCATCTGTAACAACGGACGGTTGACAAAATGGATGCGCAGGTCGGTATCATACGTAATCAAGCCGTCGCGAATGGAACAGAAGATATTGTCGAACTCGTCGCGCTGCTCCACCAGGCGGTGCTGTATCAACAAGCGGGTCTGGGCATGTATGCGCTTACGCGATCCCTGCGGTTGGCACGGAAAAGCCAGGCAACCAGCAGCACCAATGCCCCGACAATCAGCGAATAGAACAGAATGAACCAGACACGGTAACGCTCCATCAACGGTATATTCAAAATGATGCCCTTGCTCTCCGCACGGTTCGTGTCCACACGGAAAAACTGCAACTGTTTGTAATCGAACAGCAACTTGCCCCCAAAGTCCTTTACTCCCAATGAGGCGGGTGACTTGCCCTTCAAAATACTTGCAGCCTGCCGGCCGGCAGCAAAGGCATCCTCTCCGGGAACGGCATCATACACACACAGCACACCGTTCGTCATAGCCAGGTTCTGGCTGGTAAACACGGGAGCCTTCAACTTCAAGGAAAGAAAAGGAATCCATTTGGGAGCTATAACAATATGCTTGTAGGCATTGTAGTCATAGCAAATGGAAGTGATGATAGAGTTCAAGGACTTGGCCTGCACGTTCAGCACTTTCAACTCATGCTCCGGATAGTTGCTTTTTATGCGTTCCCAAGAGTCTTCCACAGCCCTGACCCCTTTAAGGCTCAGGAAACTGCTGTCGGACAGACAAACCAACTCCTGCGGGAAGGGAACATACGGACAGCCGCATCCAGCAAGACATCGAAATCCGTTTTCGAAACATGGCCAGAGACGTTGGGCATTCTTTCAAAGACCCTCTCATCCGGGTATTTGATGCCCGAAACCACCACCGGTATCTGATAAGGCAGGGAATCACCGCAATGGGTCAATGTGAAGAAAGCCTCATCGCTGGAAGTCACAATCAAGTCCGTTTTCCGTTGCCTGGCACGCTGGCAAATGCGGCGCATGATGAAACATTCGGAAGCGAAAGACCAGTAATCGGCATTCAGATATTCGGTAATGATATTGGCTCTAACTCCCCCCTTTTTCAGTCCGTTCTCCAGATTTTCTGTCAGGAGGCTGTGCCAAGGAGTATTTTTTGTATAAGACTGTAATGAAAAGTACATTGTACGTACGTTCCGCAGCCGAAAGTGTTCCCGACATCAACCACAACAAGCCTGCAAGCAATGGAAAGAAAAGGCGTTTCATCATAATATAGATTTTGTATACTCAACGCAAAAACTCTTATTCGTCACGCAAATATACAAGTTATATTGAGAATGAGTACAGATTACTCAAAAAAAACTCATTCATCATGCAATGCTTCGGCAGGCTGCACCTCCATGGCCCGTGAAGCCGGATACCAGATTCCTGCAATCACCATTAGTGCCATCAATACCCAGACAATAGAAACGCATATGACAAATCTCCCCCAAGTGGCATCCGTGGCTTCTGTAAAAGTGACATCTGCCATAACCATGTTAATACATATTATCAAAGCCGGGATAGAAGCAAGCGCCAACAGCAGCAACCCTTCACCCAGCAATTGCCAACGTATCCTTCCACGGCTGCTGCCCATGGCCATGCGCAAGGCAATCTCGCTGCGACGATGGCGGGTACGGAACCAGAAAGTTCCCATCAGCCCAATGAATACATTGAAAACGAAGAATATCACAATGAGCCTTGCACTACGGATATATGGGGTGATTCCTTCGGCAGCATCCCGTTCTATCTTCTGGTCCTTATAGCTCTGTATGTCGAAAAGATAGAATGGAGCGACCTGCAGCTGCGACGTCATATCCTGATAGAAACAGGCTGCAAAATTATCCGTATCTGCCTCCGGACGTATCCGTAGGGAGATGAACGGAAGGTACTGGGCCTCATAGAACCAACCAGGGAAAGGAGTCAGGACAAAAGGTCCGTAACGGGCGTAATCATCCGTCTTCTGCAAGGCACAGACTGCAGAGACACGGTAACGGAGACCTCCGCTGTAATAATCCAGGAACTCGCGGCCCACCGCCCCAGTACTTGCCTGAAAAAGGCTGTCTGCCAGATCACAGGTCACCACGGCAGGCAAAGGACTGGCAGTGGAATTCCAGTCTACGACATTCCCCTGCAACAACGGAATGCGCATGACGTCGAAATATTCTGGAGACACATAGCGTACTGTAGTCTCGACAACATGTACGCTGTCCGTCGTATACCCCTGGTAAACACGCCCGCGGGTATAGGTATCGGTACCCAACCACATGGCCGCACTCTCCACAGCAGGATATCGCCTGATACGCCGGAGCACCTCCTCCATCGGTTTGAACCAGAAGGTCTGCAGACTGTCTTCCGACGTGCACGGCACTATCTGTGTGGGGTTGCAGGAAATCCTTATCTTATAGACATGCTCCAAATCATACCCCTTAGGCTGCCGTTCTGCATAGGTAAAGCCATAGAGCACATCCACACAATACCACATCAATGTAAATACAATCAACAGCTCGGCAAACAGCCAGCCATTACTGCGGCGCTGGTTCCATATCTGATGTAAAATAGAATGTATCATACTCGTTACTGTTTTTTTAATTTGGGATTCGTTTATCCGTTCATTCTCCACCAAGAACCTCGGCTATGGGACGGCGGGTGGCATGCCAGGCCGGAATAAACACAGAAAGCAGGTTGAACAACAGGCACACCACCAATACAGCCACGAAAACCGTGGGACGGAAGAAAAGCCAGACACTTACATCAAAATTCGTTCCGGGAGCGCCATAGCCAAGCATCCAATCCTTACCCAGCCATAGGAATATGCATGAAAAGAGAAAACCGAGCAATGCGCCGGCAAATGCCAAAGCCAGATTCTCACGGAGCAACTGCACCATTAAAGTAGAACGGCTGGCACCGTATGCTTTCCTTACCGCAAGCTCAGCCATGCGACGGGACATTTGCGAAGATATAAGTCCGCTGACATTGATAGCAGGTACAATCAGTAATATCAGACCCAGAATTATGCAGGTTACGGCAGGGCTCATCGTATCATTACGGAAGAACTGCGTTCCGTATAAGTGCTGAGATCGGGAAGTTCCAGTTTATACTCAGTCAGTGTCTCGTTGAAGCGGGCAAGCGACTGTTCTATCTGCCGCTTGAGCTCCTCTCTACCGACACCGGGCCTGACAAGGGCCACAGCCTCGAAATCTCCCGTAGCCCTTCACTGCCCAAATCGGAATTCCGGGTGGAATAAGGCATCCACAACTCTCCATAGGCAAATGTGAACAGAGAGCTCACATCTTTGGTGACCCCCACAATGCGTTTAGGGCGAAAGTTAACAAAATAATTCTTGCCAATGGCTGCTTCGGCAGACCCGAAAGCTTCGCGGGCAAGCTGTTCACCTATAACCACAACATCCCGGCAAGCATCGAACTCTTCGGTACTGAAAAGACGACCTGCCACAAGAGGGATGTCGTAGACACGCCAATAGTTCAAATCCACCTGACGAACCGTGCGGCGCATTCCCCGCGCTGGCGACTCCCCACAGTATCTAAGATAGGTAGGTCCCAGATAGGTGACAAGTTCTGCTCCCGGAAGTTCCTTAAAAATAGCGTTGACAGCCCGATAAGACATACCCGTATTGGAATTGCTGCGGTCGGACTTACGGTAAGAATATCCATAAGAAGAATATACCATACTACTGCGGTGCGACTCGGGGAGCCAAGTCAGCCGTCTGGATGTCATACACCATGTAAATGACCATGACAAAGGTGATGCTCACTGCCGTACCGATGACGGAAACAGCACTGAAAAAGGGATTCTGGCGGATAAGAGCTAAAATTTGTTTCATAACTTTCTATTCATCATGTAATGCTTCGGCAGGCTGCACCTTCATGGCACCTCTTGCCGGATACCAAATACCTGCAACAATCATGACAGCCATAAGCGACCAGGTTGCCACAACAGCTGCCAGAAAACGCCCTCCGCCGAAAGGAAGTTTCTCAACATCCACCAACTCCGCCATTCCCACATTGAAGGCAATAATGACGGCAGGAACGGCTGCAAGGGTAAGCAGCAATATACCCTCCGACATCAGACGGAGGAAGACACCTTGACGCGAACTTCCCATAGCCATACGGAGTGCCACTTCACGGCGACGCTGCTGTGTACGGAACCAGAAAGTGCCGATAACGCCCAGAAAAATATTCATCAACAGAAAGCCGAGCACACAAAGCTGGGTTTTGGCTTCATTCATGTCCTCACGTTCGCATATCTCGCGCAAATCCTTGAAAGAAGTTACATCGAGCAGATAGAGATTCCCTACTTGATAGAGGCGGTCAGCATCCTCCATAAGCTTCTCCATAAAGCCGGAATCGGCATCAGGACGGACACGAAGACTGAGAGTGATGTATCGTGGATTTCCATATTCTTTCAGTCTGTCAAGGTTAAGATGCAAAGCTGCATAAGTACCTCCCCACTCTGAAGAAGTATAGAAGTGCGACCAACGTACGGGTGTGCCGACAGCCCCTACGCGGCACCGTTCATCACTACCGAAATTCAACAGTGTAAGTTCACGGTCTTGTAAAGAAGCTGCATTGTTCAGGTGCAATTCAGGATAGGCTGCAAAAAGATTGGAAGAAACGACCATATGGTCATCCCGTATGGCAGCGGCCATGTGGGTCAACATCTCCTCATCCGAGCTACCATAACGGAACACACGGAAAAAATCAGGTTCCACCCAAAGCAGATGAACATTCTCCGATATAGTATCCAGCCCCAAATTGAGACCGTTGCTACCGTCATTATAAGGAAAGCAATTCTGAGAAAGTGCCACAGCTTCCACACCTGGACGATGCCTCAAACGTTCGGCAAGTTCCACAAGATGCCGCATATCATCGTCCTTGGTCAAATCGAAATTATAAGCAGTAGACTTGAGAGTAAGCTTACTGACTGCAATATTATAGCAATGTTCCGTATCAAAACCCATCGGGGCATTGTAAACACGAAGAGTAACCAGTGTCCAGTCCACAATGTACCAAAGCACCACAAAGACCAGCAGCAGTTCCGTAAAAAGGAAAAGGCTGGAACGCCATTCATTCTTAATCTGAACCAATATATTCTTCATATGTCATTCCCCCCTCTGATTGATTGCATCCACTATATTCATCCTCGAAGCCCTCCATGCCGGGATACCGGCTGAAAGCAAATTCATCAGCAAACAGAAACCGAAAGCCGACAGAAAAGCCCATGGAGAAAGTAACATGCCAGGTGTCAGTGAAGTGTCTCCATTTAAATAGGCATTGGCGCTATTGCCAAAGAGGAAGCCGTTCAATAAAAAAGTAGCACCGTAACTCAAAGCCAGCCCCAGCATACCCGCCAACAGAGAGAGCAGCAGGTTTTCGAAAAACACCTGTCTTACCAGTTCACTACCCGTAGCGCCGAAAGCTTTGCGTACCCCGATTTCACTCATACGCTTCCGCATCCGCGAGAGGGTCATGGAAGAAAGGTTGATGGCAGGCACCAGTAGCAAGATGGTGATGACAAGCGCGTAACGCAAAACAATCCCCTTCATATCCGGCAAATGGTCCCATTTACGATACAGATTGGCAAACACCCCATCGGGTTGGTCACGATAAAAGGTTTCCGCTTCGGATAGACCGGCGTTATACGCAAGGCGCAATCTCTCCGCCTCTTCACGAATAGCCGGAAAATCGGCCGACGAATGTGCTAATATCACAGCCTTCATCTGCCCCATCGTATTTTCCCACCAGGCAAAACCAGCAGCATCGGTCGAATTATAAGGTACCCACACTTGCCCGTATGCTGAAGTGGCAAGCATGGAAACATCGGCCACGACACCTGAAACCCGGTAATCCACATGATTCAGTTGCAATGTCTGCCCCGTTACCTCCGTAGTGCCGAACAACCGACGCGCCACGGTAGCCGAGATAACGGCACAAGGTATTCCGGCATCGCTGTCTGCCTTGCTGAAACCTTTACCACTCAAAAAACGGAAACGGAAGATGTGCCAGAACTGTTCGTCCGTCTGCACCATATCCGCTGTCAGCTTTGCTCCAGCGAGCAACGACACACGCACTTTTTCCGGTAAAGATATAAGCGTGACGGCCTCTGCCGTAGAAAGCTGTTTAAAACATCCCTTACCCGTCTGTACAGACATGTGCCCATATGCCCCATGGTCAGTTCCTTTATACCTTACTGCCATGGTAGAAACATAAAGCGAACGCGAGCGGTTTATCTCCGGCTCACAATCTACCATACGTACTTGCAGGGTGATGACAAGCACCATAATCATGCAAATGGCAAGAGCGGTACCTATCACGGACACCCAAGTGATAATGGGATTCTCCCGCAAATGGTAGAAGGCTTGCTGAAAGTAGAGACGTATCATAAATAATTAAAAATTGAAAATTAAATTATTCGTCGTGCAGAGCTTCGGCGGGCTGTACCTTCATCGCCTTGCGGGCGGGGATGCCGATGCCGATAATAATCATGAGGGCTATCAACACAAAGCTGATCGCGGCACAGAGCAGCAGACGGCCCCACTCCAATGTCGTACCGTTCCTCCAGGAGTTCAATTCCAGATTCGCCAGATTATAGTCGATGAGCAATGCAACAGGAGTGACAATTGCCAACAATAATATCCCTTCACTAAGCAGCCGGATGAAGATGGCACGGTCTGTCGCTCCATGCGCTTTGTGCAGCGCTATTTCCGAACGGCGTTGCTGCGTACGGAACCAGAATGTTCCGAGCAAGCCGAGGAAGATGTTCAGCAGCAGGAATCCCATACCCATCACATAGTTACGGATATCATTGGTCCATGCCTGCTGGAAGTTGCGGCGGATGTCCTTGAAAGAACGTATCTCCGAAATGAAGATGTTACCTACGCGAAACTGGCTCTCACTGTCTGCTTCAACCTCTCAATGAAGTCATTGTCCTGCCCTTCACGGACACGGACACAAAGTTCGAGACCGACATAGTAGAAATTCTGCTTCACCATCATGGAATATGAGCTTCGTGCCTGGTCGTAATCGTGATAGCGTACATCTTGCAATGCGGCACCCAGCCGGTAGGTCTTCGTTGTGTCCCCAAAGAGATGGAACCGCTGGCCCACAAAGTCGGTCATCCTACGGTCATACTTACTAAAAAGGTTGTCCGAAGCCATGAAATCCCCGCGTTCCAACATTTCAGCCAATTGTTCGGGTGTCTCGCCACGCGTGCCCCGATAGCGAAATACACGGGGAAAATCCGGTGTCACCAACCTCCGGATAGTCCAACCGGGAGAACGCAACGTATCGTAGCTCACTTCAGCGCTTGAATTGCTTCCATTGTAAGGGTACGAATTCTGTGAAAGGCTCACCGCCTCTATCTCTGGCCGGTGGCGCAGACGCTCCAGCAACTTGGCTATGTCATCGTGGGTCTGCTGAGAGGTATGCCCGGCTATGTAGTCGGGGCTTTTGGGTGTCAGTTCACCCAACTCGATGAGGTAACAATGCTCGATATCAAAGCCTTTCGGCTCCAGGTAGGTAGCGGCGCGAGTATAGAGATAGTCCACCACGTACCACATCACTACGCTCACCACCAGCAGCTCCAGCACCAACCATAGGTTTGAGAGCCATTCATTCTTTATCTGTATAAGAAGTTTCTTAGTCATTTTCTTCAGCGATTAATGTTTAGTGACACGGGATTATTTATGCAAGCGTCCACCCAATGCATTTACAATGCCTACCCTCGATGCACGCCATGCGGGAATACCGGAACTCAATAAGTTCAGCACAAAGCAGAACAGCAGTGCCCAGCCAAAAGTAGAGCCATGCAGCAATATACTTGCATCCACGGCGGGAGGGCTCAGCGTCTGGCTGAATTCCTGGGCAAACAGCAGGGTATTTCCCAAATAAGCAAACACGACGCTCAGTAACAATCCCAGAATCCCTGCCAACAGTGTCACCACCAAATTCTCTGCAATGATTTGCCTCATCAGTTCCAGTCTTGTTGAACCGAATGCCCGGCGTACACCGATCTCAGCCACACGCTGGCGCAAACGGCTCTGTGTCATCGAGCTGAGGTTGATGGCAGGAACAATCAGTAGGATGATGAAGATAATGAGGCGCTGTCTGCGCGCCTGGTCCACGTCCGGTTCGATGTTGGCAGCCATGCCCGCGGCACTCTTCTCCTGGTCGTAGGGACGGTTGCGGTAAATCAACGAATAACCGTTCTCACCGATTATCGTGTTGTACTCCTGACGGCGGCGCTCCGTTTCCTCGCGGATGGCTGGAAAATCTTCGCGGCTTTTTGCAGGATGGTGACGCTCATCATCCCCATGTGTTCGTCGCTCCAGGTATCCTTCGTTATCTCAGTAGAGGTATAGGGTACCCATACCTGCGCGTAAGCTGTGTTGGCTAAAGTAGAAACATCCTTCACTACGCCGGCCACTGTATAAGGAGCATGGTTCAAGAAGAATTCACGGCCCACGGCCTCCGTTGTCTGGAACAGCCGGCGCGCCACACTTTCCGTAATCACTGCCACGGGCAGTCCGGCGTCGAACGTAGCCCGGTCATAGGCCTTTCCTGCAACAAACGAAAAATCGAATACATGCCAAAAGGTATCATCTGTCTGCAACAAATCGATACCCGTTGCAGGTTGTCCCAGCAGATTCACGGGGGTAGAAACCACCATGCAGGTATAAATCGTTACCGCTTCCGGTGTCTTCAGCGATTTAAAGCACTCGAGCGCCGTCTTTATACCCATCGGTCCGTTGCTGGTTCCATCGCCCCAACTCTTGTTGGTAATGCTCATATAATGGGCGTGCAGAAAGCGGTCACGGTTACTTTCAGGGGCAAACGGGGCCACCTTCACCTGCTGCATCATCACCACCAGCATGATGAGGAAGATGGCAAGTGCCGTACCGGCTATGGTGACGGCACTAATCATCGGTTGCTGCCGCAACTGTGCCCAAGCTTGTGTGAAAAATTGCTTTATCATCTCAACGGCCTATTTTCAAATTATCAGTATTTACCTCGCCTATGCCTCCTTTAGAAATGTCAGCATGCCCGGCAGTTCCACTCAAAGTAATTTCACCGACTCCACCTACTTTGGCAGAGAGATAATCGCAAACTACATGGATGTCGCACTGCCCACACCACGTAAAGCCACCCTCAGGTCACGGCAAGTCAAATCCTTCACATGTACATCACCCACGCCTTTCACTTCAAACTCCAGCTTATCCAGTTTCAAGGGTTCCTCACAGTTGAATTCACCCACACCGATAAATTCCACCATCTTTAAGTCCGGAGCCGAGAGACGGATGGTAACACCGTCATTTTGGTTGCGCATCTTCTTATCCTTGAAGCCGATGGTGAGATGACCATCCTTCACTGTGCTCTCCGTATTCTTCACGTACTTCTCCCGTCCTTCAATCTGTAGGGAGTAACTGTCGCTCTGTGTGAAATAAACCGTACCCACAGAAGTTATCCTGATGGATGAGAATGCCTCCACCTTACGTACTTCACTCACTTTGTTATCTTGTCCCCATGCACAAATTACGCCTGCAAATGCCAATGCCAATGCGATGATAACACCTATAATATTTGTCTTCATATTCTTGCTTATTTATTACGATGATTACTTACTCAAAAAACAGATAATATATTTAGTACGAACGGATGATATATTTGCCCCAAACAAGTGATGTGTTCGATACAAACAGATGATACGTTCTTTTTTATCGTTGATATTATTTTCTTATTCTTCATGTAACGCCTCTGCCGGCTCTATCTTCATGGCTTGCCGGGCCGGATACCAAATACCCATCATCACCATCAGTGCTATCAACAGCCAAGCACCTAATGAGCCTATCAGGAAACGTATCATGCTCCACTCTACCGGCCAGGTCGCAATCAATGCAGTACGTCCAATGGTGAATTCGCCGACACCTACGTTGTAACATACCAGCATAGCAGGCAAAGTAACCAATGCCAACAGCAGTAACCCCTCCCCCATAAGAAGGGAAAAAACCTGATGCTTGGTACTACCCATAGCCAACCGTAAGGCTATTTCCGAGCGACGACGGCGCGTACGAACAGAAAGTGCCTATCAGCCCCAAAAAGACATTACCCAAAAGGAACAATACCACTATTGTCTGACTATTCACTTTGTCCGTATCTCCATACATCACTTCAAACTGTGCCTGCATTTGCGTGTAAGGTTCCGCATCGGCAACAAATATATTGTCCGTATCCAGCCTCGGTGCTATCTCGCGGAGAAATTGTTCCCGATAGTCCGGTCCGTCGGCTGCAGGCTTTACACGGAAAACTATCTGTGCCTGCTGACTGCCGAATTCCTCACGCATAAGTTGCTCGCCCAGGCGCATAAAAATCCAATGAGCGTCATTACCATAGCGGTAATCGCGGAAACTGCCGACAATGCCACCTTGAGTAACAGTATTCACAGTATCTCCACGCCATTTCATCGGTGTGTTGAGTGAAAATTCCGGTAGCCGTTCCTTGAAGGCATCGGCAATAGCCTGACTCAACATCACATTATTGATGCCGATAGGCAAAGCGGCAAAAGTCCGTCCTTGTTCCTCCTGCATATGGAAAACCCGGGTATATCCACCGGTAGCATAAATCATACGCCCGTTCTGCCCGATGGTATCTTGTACAGCCAGCGAGTTATAACTATTTGCGCCACTCATAGGCAAACTCCAATAACTCAATGAAGCGGCCTCTACAGTCGGTTCTTGTTCCAGCCTTTTCAGGATATTCAGATACTTGTCGGCATCGAGCAATGCAGTATCACGACTCTCGCCTCCCTGAACCGTAGTAAGACGATAAACATGGTCGATATCATATCCCAACGGACGATAGAAAGTATATTTCAT
>ENA-OQCF01000563-OQCF01000563.1-human-gut-metagenome-genome-assembly--contig:-NODE-563-length-14158-cov-4.366688_pt1 | contig 14158 bp, 19 predicted proteins | sample MGYA00242756_ERZ504573 | MGnify/ENA primary metagenome ERZ504573 (study PRJEB26092, sample SAMD00036240) | human gut metagenome | host: Homo sapiens | study: EMG produced TPA metagenomics assembly of... | reverse complement strand
GTCGCGCAGGCGCTTTCGCGGGCGTAGGTCCAAGCGGGAGTATCGCCGTGGAACCGCACGCTGCGCCCAGCAGCTCGGTCAGGTCTGCAGTTTGCAGCTCAGCAGCTCCTTCGCCGAGGGCACCGAGCTGCGCAGGGAGAAGCGCAGAATGGCTTCCTGCTCGTCCATCTCGGCAACGCCAGATTCAGCGAGGTCTCCACAAGGCCCGGCACATCCATGCTCATGGCCTGCACGCCCCATGGCATCAGCAGCAGGGCCTTGCGCAGGCGCTGGGTGGAATCGGCATCTAATGCGCTGAACGCGCCGCAGCCCTGTTCCGTGAGCTGCAGGCAGATGGCGGGGTCTGCCGTGCCATATTCGGCCTGCACCTGTGCGGCGAACTGAGCGGCAGCAGTGTGCACGCCCTCGGTGATGCCTGCGGGCAGCACCAGCGTGATGCTGCTTTCTTTGGGAATGACATTCTCCTTTGCGCCGCCGGACAGTGCCAGAGCGGCGTAGTCCACGCCATTTTCGGTCAGCAGTGTCAGCCAGCGCCCCAGCAGAGCGATGGCGTTGGCGCGGCCTTTGTGAATCTCGGTGCCGGAGTGCCCTCCCACAAGTCCCGCGATGTCCGCCTTCACGGCGGTGCCGGTCACAGCCGCACGGGTGATGGCAGATGGCACTCGACGCGGCGTCCGCCCGCACAGCCTGCGGTGAGCACGCCTTCTTCCTCTGAGTCGATGTTGAGGAGCAGGCGGCCCTCAAGGTCGGAAAAATCCATGGCAGACGCACCCAGCAGGCCCACCTCCTCGCAGACGGTCAGCACGACCTCCAGCGCAGGGTGGGGAATGTCCTTTGCATCCAGAACAGCCAGCGCATAGGCCACGGCAATGCCGTCGTCGCCGCCAAGGTCGTGCCCTCGGCGCACACATAGCCGCCGTCTACGACCGGGTGGATGGCATCCTTCTCAAGATCCAGCGGGCAGTCGGCGGTCTTGTCGCCCACCATGTCCAGATGGCCCTGCAGGATCAGGCCCGGCTCCTTCTCGTATCCGGGTGTGGCCGGTGCCTTGATGAGCACATTGCCCATCTCGTCCTGACGGCAGGCAAGGCCGTGGGCCTTGGCGAACTGCACGCAGTAGTCGCTCAGTGCCTTTTCGTGGTGGGAGGTGTGCGGAATGCTGCAGATCTCCTCAAAGTAATAAAAAACCGAAGCTGGTTCCAGATTGGATAATACGCCCATAATGTTCCCTCTCCTTGTGCTGTATTTTAAGAAAAAAGACCGGCAAAGCTGTGAACCATGCCGGTCTTTCGGGTCTTTACTCTGCCTGACTCAGGCAGTCGTCCATGGCGGTGAACACAGCGTCGCTGGTCATGGTAGCACCGGCAACAGCGTCCACACCGCTGGTGGAACCGGCCTTGGTCAGCTGGTCTGCCAGAGTTTCAGCAGCGATACCGCCCAGTTCGGGAGTCTCGCCGGATGCATCGATCTCCACACCGGTCACCCGGCCGCCGGTGACGGTGACGGTGACGGTCACATCACTCAGGCAGCCCTGAGCGCTGGACGTATAGATGCCATCCGTCAGGCTGGCGGCGTTGTCGGCAGCGGGCACAGTGCCGGTGTACTTGATGTACAGGCCGAGCACAACTGCCATAATGACAGTGACAACAGCCATGATGATAACATTCCGGGTGAGTTTCTTCATAAAAGATCAAATGCTCCCTTTGACGTGATATATTTTTTACTTTGCGGGTTTGAAACTGTCGCGCAGGGTGACGACGCGGTTGTAAACGCCGGGGTTCTTGGAGTCCGGGGTAAAGAAGCCGGTGCGCACGAACTGGAACTTCTCACCGGGCTTTGCGTCCTTCAGGCTTTCTTCCAGCTTGCAGCCCTTGCACACAACAACGCTTTCCGGGTTCAGGTAGTCCTTGTAATCGCTGCCCTCGGGGATGGCGTTCATGTTGGCCTCGGTGAACAGCTTGTCGTACAGGCGCACCTCGGCATCCACGGCATGGGCGGCACTCACCCAATGGATGGTGCCCTTGACCTTGCGGCCGTCGGCGGGATTGCCGTTGCCGGTCTCAAGGTCGGCGGTGCAGTGGATGGCGGCAATGCTGCCGTCGGCATTCTTCTCCACGCCGGTGCACTTGACGATGTAAGCGCCCATCAGACGCACCTCACCGCCAATGGTCAAGGCGCTTGAACCTTGGGAGGCGGCACCTCGGCAAAGTCCTCATTCTCGATCCACAGCTCTTTGGTAAAGGCCACCTTGCGGTGGTGGTATCGTTGGCTTCGCGGTTAGGGTTGTTGGCTACATCAAAGTACTCGGTCTTGTCCTCCGGGTAGTTGTCTACGATCAGCTTTACGGGGTCCAGCACGGCAATGCGGCGCTGAGCGGTCAGGTCCAGCTCGCTGCGGATGCAGGCTTCCAGCTGGCGCATGTCGATCAGGTTGTCGGATTTAGAAATGCCGGCCTCCCGCACGAAGGTGAAGATGGAGGTGGGGGTGTAGCCGCGGCGGCGCAGGCCGCACAGGGTGGGCATGCGGGGGTCGTCCCAGCCGTCCACAATGCCCATTTCCACCAGCTCACGCAGGTAGCGCTTGCTCATGACGGTGTTGGTCATGTTCAGGCGTGCAAACTCGCGCTGCTTGGGGAAGGCAGTGCCGAAGATGTTCTCGATGACCCAGTTGTACAGCGGACGGTGGTTCTCGAACTCCAGACTGCACATGCTGTGGGTGATGCCCTCAATGGCATCCTGAATGGGGTGTGCGAAGTCGTACATCGGGTAGATGCACCACTTGCTGCCCTGACGGTGATGCTCGGCGTACTTGATGCGGTAGATAGCCGGGTCACGCATGTTCATGTTGGGGCTGGCCAGATCGATCTTGGCACGCAGGGTCTTTTCGCCCTCCTGGAACTCACCGGCACGCATCCGGCGGAACAGGTCAAGATTCTCTTCCGGGGTGCGGTCGCGCCACGGAGAGGGACGGGAAGGCTTGCCGCATCGGCACCGCGGTACTCGCGCATTTCATCGCGGGTCAGGTCGTCCACGTAGGCCTTGCCCTCCATGATGAGCTTTTCGGCATACTCGTAGCACTTGTCAAAGTAGTCGCTGCCGTAGAAGATGCCGCCGTTGGGGTCGGCGCCCAGCCAGTGCAGATCCTCGATGATGCTGTTCACGTACTCCTCACCCTCGCGGGCAGGGTTGGTGTCGTCCAGACGCAGGTTGAACTTACCGCCGTACTGGTTTGCAATGGACCAGTTGATGTAGATGGCCTTGGCACTGCCAATGTGCAGGTAGCCGTTGGGCTCGGGCGGGAAGCGGGTATGGATCTCGCTGATCTTGCCCTCGGCCAGATCAGCGTCGATGATGTCGGTCAGAAAGTTTTTATCTGCCATGTGTTTTCCCCCTGTCAAAGGCACAAAGTGCCTATATATTCCATAATACTATATAATACACTATTCTGCCGATTTCTTCAAGAGAAAACCCTCTCAGTCTCGCATACGCTCGCCAGCTCCCCCGAGAGGGGGAGCTTAACTCCTCCAGTCACCTTCGGTGCCAGCCCCCTCAGAGATGGGGCCCTTGGCAGTACGGTAAAGCTTTCTCTCTTTGCCAAAGGCTCCCTCCCCGAGGGAGCTGGCAAAGCCGTCAGGCTTTGACTGAAGGAGTTCTCTCATCCGAAAAATCCCCAATTCATGTTGTTTTCCACAACTTTTTCCCTATCCCTTGACACCGCCGTGCAAGGAGAGTATATTTTTGCATGGCATACAGCGCATTTTGCCGTGTTTAAAATAGGAGGAACCCCATGAACAGTTTAAAAGAAGCGTTCAGCAGGAAAAATATGCTGAAGAATTTAAATTTCTTCGGTGAGCTGAATCTCGGCCTGATCCTGACGGCGGTCGGCATCGTTTACTTTAAAAATCCCAATCATTTTGCATTTGGCGGCACCTCGGGCCTGTCCATTCTGCTGGCAGACCTGTTCCCTAAGATCAACGTGGGCGGCTTTATGTGGATCATCAACCTGATTCTGGTGGTGCTGGGCTTCGTCTTTCTGGGCATCAAGACCATGGGCTGGACGATCTATTCTTCCTTTGCGCTGTCCTTTTTTGTGTCGGTGTGCGAGTGGCTCTATCCCGTCAACGTTTCCATGAGCGGCGATGCCATGCTGGATCTGGTGTTCGCCGTGTTCCTGCCGGCTCTGGGTGCGGCGATCGTGTTCGACATCGGTGCATCCACCGGCGGTACGGATATTGTGGCCCTGATTCTGGCAAAATATACCTCTATGGAGATCGGCAAAGCCCTGATGGCCAGCGATATCCTCATCGTGCTGGCGGCGGCATGGCGGTTCGGCATGGGCACCGGCCTTTACTGCATCCTTGGTCTGATCGGCAAGAGCTTTGTGGTGGACGGTGCCATCGAGAACATCCGCCTGCGCAAGGTGTGCACCATCGTGACGTCCAACCCGCAGCCCATTCTGGACTTCATCATCAAGGAAATGAACCGTTCCGCTACCGTGGAAAAGGCTTACGGCGCTTACACCCACCACGAGTTGAGCGTGCTGGTGACGGTGCTGACCCGCCGTCAGGCCCTGCAGCTGCGCAACTTCCTGCGGGAGAACGACCCCCGGAGCTTTATCACCATCGTCAATTCCAGCGAGATCATCGGCAAGGGCTTCCGCTCCTTTAATTAAAGGCACGGCAGGGCCACGCCGCTATTGACGAACCGCTCCAAAAACGATATACTATATTCCGGCGGTGCAGCAGTGCCGCCGGATGCCGGGGTGTTGCGCAGTTGGTAGCGCGCCTGCTTTGGGAGCAGGAGGCCGCGAGTTCGAGTCTCGCCACTCCGACCAGACAAAAATAATCCGAACTTGTTTCCGATAGGAGATGGGGTCGGATTTTTTGTTTTCTTCGGAAAGTTCAATAGAGGTTTCCGACAGAAGCTGAAATCCGAAATCATAGATTGACCGAAACAAATCAAACACTGATTTCAGGAGGACACGATTATGAAGTACGATGCAAGAGCCTGTTCGTTCAACATGGATACTGGCTGTGTGAAGCTGCTGCTCCGGGATGGCAGAAAAATTTCCATCGACTGCACCGGGGTCGAAGATGCGCTGGATGTTACCATTGCGCAGCGGTCTGAACTGGACTACCTCATCTATAATGACCCGCTGGCGTATGCTGAGCTGATTCTGAACGGCGAACCGGGGGAATATTTGAAGAACGTGGCGGGAAGCCACGGATTAGAGGACTAAACACAAAAACAGGGCGCGTCCACCCGGACGCACCCTGAAAAATCCACACACGATAAGTAAGGCAGGGAGTTCCCCGACGGGAACTTCCTGTTTTTCTTTGGTTGCAATATGAGCCTGTTCCGCCTGCCATGCAGCAAACTCCCGTTGACCTTCCTCGCTGTTCCAGCAGGCAAGGATTGCCGGTAGAATGCCCGTGCCAGACGTTCGATGGCTTCATCGGGATACGGGGAAAGATTTGTGGATTTTTTCTTCTTGTTCAAACGCACACTCCTCTGATCGTCCCACTGCGGCGAAGTCGGGCGGGAAAATCAGGATTACATGTTATATCAGGCGCAAGGGGCGGAAGTTTTCTACCCTGCACTTGCTTTTGGTGGATTTGTTGGTGACGTATAAGTGCCTTCCGTTATGCGGTCTTTTCTTCTTCAAGGGCTTCTGCAAGAGCCTTTTCCAGATAGGTTTCGATTTCAGTCAGATAGTTAGCAGGCCTCTGCATTGCGAAGCGGAGAACCTTCTGCTTTTCCGGGTCAGTGAAATAACTGGGATTGTTTTTGAGCGTTTTCTTCCATGAGTTTTTCATCATTTCGGTCGCGCGGCTCAAGGACTTGTAAACCTTCATAAACTCGTCCGGTACATGATAGCACCGGAATTCTTCTGTTTGTGGTGTGGGCATGGAAACAGGTTCCGCTTTTTCAGGTTCAAACTCTGCGCTGGCAGATTCCAGTACTTCCAATGCCTCTGGATGCAGGATTTGAGCAAGAACATCTAAACGATGCTCGGCACTTGCCTGCACGAGCTTGGACATTTCTTCGTTCGTGAACTTTACCTCGCCGGAAAAGACTTTCTGCTTGATGCCGGGAGAAAGCGTATCTGCGATGTCGATGCCCCGTGTATAGTGGCTGGCACGGAGAACAGAGGCACGGCTGACACCGTTTTCCTCTGCGATCCGGTCGCAGGTTTTCTTCCCGGAGTGGTGGTTATCATCGTGAGCACCACCACTTTTCTTTGCTAAAGTGTACTGGTTGCCCCGAAAGATTTTTGCAGCTTTCTTCTCGGCTTCGTACTGTTTGCCAATCAGATAACGCTTCTGTTCGGGACTCAAGTTGCGCCGCCCCAACTGATTTTTGCAGATCCATGCGAGGACTTCTTCTCTGCTTTCAAATCGGAGCGGCATGGTGGAGAAGTAAATCTCCGGGTGCTTCTGGAGGATGGCATAACGGTTGTGGCCGTCAACGAGGGTGTTTCCCCAGACGATCAAAGGAGAAAGCAGCTTGCCTTCCTTGAGGATGTTTTCTTCAAGCTGCTTGTACTCATCGTCCGTCAGCGGCGGAATCTGATTCTGGAACTCCGGGTCGATTTTCAGATTGATCATACGCACACTCCTTATCTCTCGTGATGCTGCGTCTGTTTTTCCTCCCGGAAGAACAGGGCAACATTCTGTTTTGCGTCTTTCAGTTTGAGCAGCTCGGACTTGGCTTCCTTGTACTGCTCATAAAACTGGGCCTTTTCGGAGGCAAGCGCGCAGTATTCCGCTTCCAACTTGTTCGGGCTGGGCAGGCAGGTGATGTTGTTTGCCTTGAGATAGGCTGCTGCCGCCCGGTATGCTGTCAGTTCTGCACGGTACTGATCTTCAAAGGCTGCGGGGGATTTGACAGCGTTCCGTTTCTGCGTAAGCGGTCGATACTGCTTGTAGGCAGCAGCGTAGCTGCGCAGCTTCTGATTGTCTGCCATGCGGGTTTCGAGGTCGAGCACGACTTCCTTTGCACTGTCGTACTGCGTTTGCAGTTCATCAATGCGCTGGTCAAGTGCGCCCTCGTTGAGCAGACCTTTCTCCTGCAAGAGAATCAAGGTCTGGGCCATGGCTTTGAGGTTATGCTTCTTCGCCCAACGCTCGTAGCCAATGCTCTTGCCCTGCTTCAGCTTCGCCTGAATGTCCACCAGTTTCTGAATCCTGTCGGGCTTGTCTGTTGCGATAGGCTGGATGGTCGGGGCAAGCCGGATGTTCTGAGCGAGTGCGGCGAGCACCTGCTTTTTCTCAAACTTCTTGCTCAGCTTCCGGGCGGTGATGAACTTTACCCGATTGGGCGGGCAGTAGCTCAATCGCCCTCGGCTCTCTTTCACGGCAACGCCGTGTTCCTGCATGAGCAATGCAGAAAATTCCTCGAAGGTGGTAGCCTTCTTCAGAACAGAGTCGATTTGCTTTCGCAGCGTTTCCAGTTTCGTCTGGTAGACAGTCTGTTTAGGCTTCTGCCCCGCTACGATCAGTCGTGCGTTGGCTTGGTCAAGCCGTTTCTGTCCACGCCGCCGCGCCCAGTATTCCCGTTCAGAAACACGGTTGCCTTGTGCTTCCAGTAGGTTGATCTGGTGCAGGTCAGCGCATTCGCACATTTCCGTGACTGCGACACGCAGGTGCCGCATGGTCTGGGCTGTGCTGGAGTGCTTCATGCCCTCACGCCAGTCACGAGGCTTCTGCATATAGGGCTTGCGTTCCACTTCTCGTGTGCGGATGCTGCCGATCACGATGTGGACATGGATATTTCCCGAATGGTTATGCCCATCCGGGTGGGTGCAGACGATGGCAGGATGACCGGGAAAGTTTGCTTTACAGAAGTTCAGGCCGAGAGCCTGTGCTTTTTCCATGGTCAAGCCGTTGTCGGCTGCATCTCTGGGGTCAAAGCTGATGATATACTGGTGGCTCTTAATATCATCGGGGTGGTTGTTCTTGTTGTACTTTCGGTTTGCCAGCAGGCAGGCCGTTGCAAACGAGAAATCGCCGCATTCAAGCGTATCCAGAATGTACGAATCCCGCAGCATGGGCCTGCCTTGTTGATCAAGAAGCTGCTTCCCGGTGAACTCATCGTGCTGGTAAATCAGGTACGCTTCGATGGCGGAGTAGTCCGAATTCTTAGAGGCGATATGCTTGAGCGTTGCCATACAGTTCACCAAGAATTTTCTCGGCGTTGAGCCGGAAGGCAGTCAGGTCTGTAAGTTCGTCAAGAAGTTTCGCCCGGAGTTGTTCGGTATCTGCTCCACCGGAGTTGAAGTGTCGTGCGAGTTGGTTCAGGTTTCCGCCCACCTTGCCGCACTGGGCAAGCAGAGTGGAAACGGCGTTCAGGGTTTCTTCTCCGCCGCCGGCAACGACAACCGTGCGCTCGATCTTTGCACTGTGCAGCGCACGGCGGATGAGAGTGGACAGGGAGAGATGAAGGAGTTTTGCGGTATTTTCAAGTTCCAACTTTTCAGTTTCCGTCACACGGAACTTGATGATGTGCGTTTTGTTGTTCGGCGTGTCGTGGCGGTGGGTCGTGCTTTTGTTCATTGAACCTCCTGTCGTCTTGCTAGCTTCTCGGTGAAGCTATGTAAGCACGACACGCCGTTCTTTCGCACCGCAAGGTGCGAATATGAGCAGGGTTTGGGGCAGGCACGCCCACAAGATCACTTCGGAAATGCAGATGCATTGAAGAGTGAAGTCCCGGTGGAGCACAAGATTTTCAAGAATTGAATTTGTGGCCACGGGACGGTTCTTGCCCTCTACCGCTGCGCTCAAAATCAACTTTCGGCAAATGTTTCCGAATTGTTAAGACGCAAAAATAAGTAGAGGTGGTACTGCTCATGTAAGGGGATTACCGTTTGCTCCGAACGAAGTTCCTGCCCCTGTTTTGCAGCGGCGTTGTCCGGCTCGCCCACAGAAAGTGTGAGGTCATGGCACGATATCACGTTCAGACGGCTTATGAAGGATTCAAGGTTCAGTATGAAGAAAGCCGGACGTAGTGCGGACACTACAACCTACTTCTTTCAAGCACAAGAATAACACTTTGAAGTTGTTTTGTAAACAACCAAAAACGATTTTCGGAGATTTGTACAACTACATAAGATTTTATTTGTTAAAAAGAAAAATACCGCCCACGCAGTACAGGCGAAGGATTTTGTCGGGGTGAAACGGCGGCAAAATTGATCGGGTGTGTTGCGGGGCGGTACGTTCTTTCTGGGCAATCATCCGCTGAAAGTGGTGGTTATCACGGTGAGAACCACCACTTTTCGGCAGGATTTGGAATAAAGGGTATCATGGAAGCGTGGGTGCGTCAATATGGTTTTGCAAAATTTATCACGGTAAAGTGGCGATAGTAGGTGGTGTATAATTGCGCCCTTGTCTCCGTCAAGGTTTTCGCCCTCGTCCGCTTCCTGCGTTTCTCTCCGGCTCTCAATCAGCAGATTCAGCTTCTTTTGAACCGCTTCGCTCTGGAAGATGAAGGTCAGCGGCTCCATCACATCCTCATCGGTCAGGACGGTCGGCTCTTTCAAAAAGATCTCCAACATTCCGGCACGAGTGCAAAGCCGATGGGTTCTCTCGCTTCTGGTCAACCGTTTCAGCTCGCTCTGCAATCGCTTCTCCTTGTGCTTGGCTACCCAACACAATTCCCGGACAGTGAAATACCGTCCGGGAATTTCTGCGTTTACGGCTCAGATGGACTGTCCATTGGTGGCGGCAACTTCACCGTACCAGAATGCGCTGTCTTTCGGGATGCGCTGCCCGGTGGCGTAATCCACATACACCAGACCGAACCGCTCCCGGTAGCCGCTGTGCCACTCGAAGTTGTCCAGCAGACTCCACTGGAAATATCCCCGCACATCTGCACCGGCATGGATGCCCTCCGACAGCTTTTCCAGATACCGTGCCAGAAAATCGATGCGGTCTGCATCGTGCACCTTGCCGTCCCGGTAGACCTTATCCGTACAGGACAAGCCGTTTTCGGTGATGAACATGGGCAGACCGTACCGCTCCTGCATCTGGCGGGGACCCCAGTTCAGGCATTCCGGCTCCACCGGCCAGTTCATGGCGGTATGGGCGTACCCGGCGGGGCGCTCTACATAGCTGGGACCGTTTTCGCCCATCTGCGCCGGGGCAGCGTTGTAGATGTTCAGCCCCACCATGTCCGGCTTGCCCAGAGGCAGGGCATCGTTGATGTACTGCGGCACAGCGGCGATGCTGGCGGCAAGTCTCGGTCCGCAGATGTCCGGTTCCGGCCAACGGCCCAGACAGACCGGGTCCAGTGCCATGGTGTGGGTGAAGGCCCAGTCGTCATCCGGGCAGGCGAAGGTCAGGACCCGGGCAGCGTCCACGTCTGTTTTTGCCTCCGACACCGGATAGCAGATGCGGCCGGTGGAAACAAAGCCCACCTTGTTTTCCGGGTCTGCATGGCGCAGCTCCTGTGCGGCAAGGCAGTGGGCGTAGATAACGTTCCGCCAGCAGGTAAACTGACCTTCCAGCGGCAGTTTCAGACCCGGGGCGTGCTCTCCGGTGCCGTAGCCCATTTTTACGATGCAGGCAGGCTCGTTGAAGGTGAACCACTGATGTACCGGCCTTTGAAGTGCTCTGCCATCTTTGCGGCATAGCTTGCAAACGCGCGTGCCGTTTCCTCACTGCGCCAGCCGCCCTTTTCTTCCAGCGCCTGGGGCAGGTCCCAGTGATACAAAGTTACATAAGGCTCGATCCCGGCTTCCAGCAAGGCATCCACAAGGGTATCGTAATAGGCAAAGCCTTCCTCGTTCCAGTCTGTGCCGCCGTTGGGGGCAATGCGGGTCCATGCCACGGAAAAGCGGTAGGCTTTCAGGTGCATGGACTGCAGCAGTGCAAGGTCCTCTTTCCAGCGGTGGTAGCTGTCGCAGGCAACGTCACCGGTCTCGCCCCGGTAGGTGCAGCCCGGTGTGTGGGAAAAAACATCCCAGATGCTCAGTCCCTTACCGCCCTCTGTGGCACCGCCTTCGATCTGATAGGCCGCTGTTGCAGCACCCCAGACAAATTCTTTTGGAAATTCAGCCATAATAGTTTTCCTTTCTGTCATTCAAACTTGTGTGCACAGGCATTCCACTGTCATGGTAACGTTAAAGCAAAAGACCAGAGTTGTAAAGCCTTTTGACTAAATAACTCTGGTCTTTTTGTTGGGCTTGTGCAACAGCCCCATTGCATTTTCACAGGAGGGGCTTTGGCGCCGGTCGTAATTTCAGCCCTTGACGCCGCCCAGAGCCACGCCGCGGACGATGAACTTGGACAGCAGCAGGTAGACGATGATGACCGGCAGAATGGCGATGGCTACCATCATGTACACCTTGCCCATATCGAACTTCAGGAAGTCCGCGCTGCGCAGCTGGGCGATCAGGATGGGCAGGGTCTTTTTGTCGGCGGTGTCCAGTACAAGCGCCGGAATGAAGTAGTTGTTCCAGCTTGCCACGAAGGAGAAGATAGCCTGCACAGCCAGCGCCGGCTTCATGATGGGCAGCACGATCTTATTAAAGGTATAAAATTCGCCTGCGCCGTCAATGCGGGCAGCCTCCACGATCTCCATGGGAAGGGAGGCATCCAGATACTGCTTCATGAAGAAGAACACGGTGGTGCCGCAATGCTGGGAACGATCAGAGGATGAAGCTGTTTTTCAGCCCCATCTTGGAGATCAACTGCAGAAAGCCCAGTGCGGACACCTGTGTGGGCATGGTCATGATGAGCAAAATCAGAGCAAAGGCGGCCTTTTTGAACTTGAAGTTATAGGCGTAGATGCCGTAAGCCGTCAGTGCCGAGAAGTAAACGCTGAGCGCTGCCGAGCAGGCGGACACCAGCAGGCTGTTGCGGATACCGCTCATCACGGGGATGTTGGCATCCGTAAGCACGTTGCGGAGGTTTGTGACGATGGACTTGCCCGGCACAAGCGAGAACCCCTTCTGGATCTCGAAATGGGTGCGGGTGGAGTTGATGACCAGCACATAGAAGAAGAACAGGCACAGAAAGCTGATCAGCACCAGCACCAGATAGCACCATGCACGGCGGGCGGTCAGGATCGCCTTTTCGGACTGGTTTTTAGGCGTATGTGCCATACTTATTTCCCTCCTTTGGCAGCAGCCTTTTTGGTTGCCTTCAGTTCCTTGCGCTGCGCCTTTGTCAGGCCGTCATCCTCCTTGGTCAGCGAGAAGTACACGACGACGCACAGCACCGCACACACAAGGAACAGCACCACAGACACCGCACCCGCCATGCCGTAGTTCTTGCTGAACAGGTGGTTGTTCAGGTACATGATCATGGTGGTGGATGTGCGGTCGGGGCCGCCCTTACCGTTGGTCAGGATCTGCGGCACATCGAACATCTGCAGGCCGCCGATCATGGAGGTGATCATGACATAGACCAGAATGGGACGGATGAGCGGCAGGGTGATCTTCCAGAACATCTGGTTCGGGGTGCAGCCGTCCAGCTCCGCAGCCTCGTACAGGGTGGGGTCCACACCCATAATGGCGGCCATCAGCATGATGGTGGTGTTGCCGAACCACATCAGGAAGTTCATCAGGCCCACCAGACCACGGTTGCCCCACACAGTATTCAAAAAGCTGATGGGGGTCTTGATCCAGCCCATGCTCAGCAGCACTGCGTTCACCGGGCCGTTATCCGAGAACAGGGCGAAGAACAGCATGGCAAAAGCCGAGGCCATGATCAGGTTGGGCATGTAGATGACCGTCTTGAAGAAGGTCTGTCCCTTCAGCTTCAGTCGCAGGTCGGTGAACCATGCCGCCAGCAGCAGCGAGACGATGATCTGCGGGATAAAACCGATGATCCAGAGGATCAGCGTGTTGCTGAAATACTTGGGCAGATCGGTCGCGAACAGGGTGATGTAGTTTTTCAGACCCACAAAGCTGGGTCCGATGATCTTCAGACCGCTGCGGTAATACTCAAAAAAGCTGTAATAGATGGTGGATGCCAGAGGGATCAGCTGGAATACCGCGAAGATGATAAAGAACGGTGCAATGAAGATATAGCCCCATTTCGCGTAGCTGATCGACCCTTTCTTTTTTGTTTTCTCTCCCATGAGATCCTCCTCCTGCCGGGTCACAGCAAAAGCAAAGGGGCGGGCGAGATACGCCGCCCGCCCCTTTGCTTTGGATTTTCAGTTCGGAGTAAAACCGCTTATGCGGGCCAGACCACCTCGGTCAGCTCGGGGTACTTCTCCTTGATGGCGGTCTCGAAGTTTGCCTTGGCGGCATCCTCCTTCACGTTGCCGGTGAAGTAATCCTTGAAGGCGGTCTGGAAGCTCTCGTTCAGGCCCTGATCGTAGGGGCCGGCGTGGACATATCGATCTTGGCTGCAGCCTCTGCAAACAGCGCGATGTGGTTCTGGCCACCGAGGAAGTCGGACTTGAAATCGCTGTTGGCAATCTCGTTCATAGCCTTCTCGTTGTTGGTGTAGTCCTGCGTATCCATGGTGATCTGCTTCATGATGGCTTCATCGCAGGTCAGTTTCAGCATGACGTCCTTGATGGTCTCAAGGTTGTCGCTGCCGGCTGCGCCGCAGATCCAGGTTCCGCCCCAGTAGTAGGGCTGAGGGCCTTCGCACACAGCGTAGTCGCCGTAGATGCCGTTTCCAACCTCTTCCTTGCCACCCTCGGAGGTAGGCGTTGCCAGAGAGTTGCCCAGCAGGGTGAAGTTGATGCCCCAAGTGGAGTAGAAGAAGCCGAACACCTTACCGGTGGGGCCCTGATCGGAAGCCCACTGGCTGTCCCACAGGCTGGACTTGTTGTTGTAGCCCTTGTCTGTATACTCCTTGGTCTGGTCCACCCACTTCATCAGGTTGGGATCGACGGTAACGGTAGTGCCGCTGACCCAAGGTGCGGACACGTTATTGGAGAAGGTGCGATAAGCATCGTCAAAGCCGGACAGCATCTTGTAGCCCTTGGCAGCAGCCTTGGCCGCTACATCGTTGAACTTATCCCAGTCGGACAGGCAGCTCTGCACCTCGGTGGGGTCGTCGGTGCCAGCACTGCCTTTGCAATACTGCGGCGGTATGCAAACAGACCCGGCGTTGCCTGCCATGTAGTGCCGCGCTGGCTGCCGTCCACCGAAACGATATCCTTGGTGTACTGGTACTGCCCGGCCAGATCGGAGTCGG
>ENA-OQCF01000561-OQCF01000561.1-human-gut-metagenome-genome-assembly--contig:-NODE-561-length-14186-cov-2.452379_pt1 | contig 14186 bp, 15 predicted proteins | sample MGYA00242756_ERZ504573 | MGnify/ENA primary metagenome ERZ504573 (study PRJEB26092, sample SAMD00036240) | human gut metagenome | host: Homo sapiens | study: EMG produced TPA metagenomics assembly of... | reverse complement strand
TATTTATTGCGATGTTCATCCAATAGGTCTATCGCAGCCATCACCATGGCATATCATTCGATACCTAATTCAGCCTTTTATCAATCTTCGTCATCACCCAGATTATCTACACGGCCCTGGCCTTTAATATAAAACGGCTCGCTGCCGCGCATGCCTTGCTGGCCCAGCGGCGAAGTAGAAATCGTGATGTTCAGGTTCATCTTTTTCTCATTGCTGACCAGGAACGGGCGCGCTGCATCGCCTGCGGCTTTGAACAGTGCATCGTCCTTGGGTGCATCCAGAACCAAAAGATAACTCTTGGTTGCTCCGTTGATCACCATGATCTGCAGGTATGCGGCTCCCACCATCGGGTACTTTTCCAACTCGGCACACAGCGGGTTGACCAATTCATCCGGGTATACCGAAGGCTCCACGATCGTCACCTTATCGCCGGGCTTGATCTGTGCATTGCGCTGAGCTGCCTGCTGCGCGGCGGTCTGCTTGATTTTTTCCAGCATCGCATTGCGCTGTTTCAGCAAAGATGCAACCATATCCGAGTTAAAGCGCAGGTTATCCGTGAACGGGTTCAGCACAAAACCTGCCACATGGTCGTTACCGTTCAGCATCCGGGCGTAATCATCAAAGCGCAGCAGCATAACCTGACCAGCGGCTTATTCTGCCACTTATCCAGTTCTTCTGCATCGGTGAATGCGGTAAAGAAAGACTTTCCATCACCAGATTTCAGCAGCGCAAAGGTCACCTTGGTGTCTTTTGGCAGCTGGATTCGTCCATTTTCATCCGGTTTAGGAGCGTTTTCGCCAATTTCAATCTTAGCCGGTGCAAGGAATACACCGCGCATCATCAGGTTGATAACCGCATTAAAGTTCTGCGGATTGTTTTCCTCACGCAGGGCCGCAGCAGCCTTTTTCAGCGCTGCATTATCAATTTTCGGCGGTTTGGGTGCTGCCGGGGCTGCATTCTGTGCCGGGGTCGTATTCTTTTCCTGTTCGCTCATGATATACTCCTCTTGGTTTGGGTCGCTGCCCATACCTTATTATTTATTGATTTTGATTGCATTGATGGCTTCCCGCAGGTATGCAACGCCCACCAGGCGCAGCCCCGGGAATTGCGCAGCATCCAGCATGTTCAGGTTATGTTTGGGCACAATGGCGGTATCAAAGCCCACGCGCTGGGCCTCCCGCAGGCGGGTTTCCAGGTGCGGCACGCTGCGCACTTCCCCGCCCAGACCCACTTCACCAATGGCCAGTGCTTTTTCAGGTACAGGCAGATCCAGCAGACTGGACGCCATTGCCAGGCAGACCGGCAAATCGCAGGCAGTCTCGTCTAGTTTCAGACCGCCAATGATGTTGATATACACATCCTGGTTGCCAAACACATAGCCCGCGCGCTTTTCCAGCACGGCCAGCAGCAGATACATACGGTTATAGTCAAACCCGCTTGCCGTGCGTCGTGGGCTTGGAAACGCCGTTTTCGTTACAAGTGCCTGAATCTCGCTCAGTACTGGCCGCGTACCTTCCATCACGCAGGCAACGCAGGTACCGGAAATGCCAATCGGCCGCCCTTCCAGCATGACCTGCGAGGGGTTTTCGATTTGTTCCAATCCCTTGCCGGTCATATCAAACATGCCGATCTCATTGGTGGAGCCGTAACGGTTCTTCACGGCGCGCAGCACGCGGTACGGCAGGGTCTTGTCGCCCTCAAAGTACAGCACAGTATCCACAATGTGCTCCATGACTTTGGGACCCGCAATGGCACCGTCTTTGTTGACATGGCCGACAATAAAGGTCGGTATCTCATTCGTTTTTGCCACATTCAAGAAGCGTGCCGAGCTTTCCTTGACCTGGCTGACCGTGCCGGAGGACGACGCTACATCCGTGCAGCGCATCGTCTGGATGGAGTCGATCACTACAAGATCCGGCTTCATCTGTTCAATCAGCCCACAGATTTCGTCCACATCGCTTTCCGCCACAATGGAGATATTATCCTGCGGCACATCCAGCCGAACGGCACGCAGCTTGATCTGCCGTACGGATTCTTCGCCCGTCACATACAGAACCGAGCGCGTCCGGCTTACTTCGCCGCACAGCTGCAGCAGAATGGTAGATTTGCCGATGCCCGGTTCGCCGCCAATCAAAATCACACTGCCCAGCACAATGCCACCGCCCAACACGCGGTCCAGCTCTGCAATGCCAGTTACAATGCGGCTTTTTTCTTCGGTCGTGCTTACGTTTTTCAGTTTCAACGGTTTCAAGCTGGTCTGACCCGTCACACGTACCGGCGCGGCAGCGCGGCCGGAAGAAGACTTTGCCGGTTCTGCCACCACATCTTCGGTCATCGTGTTCCATGCACCGCAGGACGGGCAGCGGCCCAGCCAGCGGGGACTGGTTTCGCCGCACTGGTTGCACACATAAATTGTTTTCAGCTTATCTTTTGGCATGGTTGCTCCCCCGACCGCATTTTTCGTACCCTTTTATTATATCCTAAATCTCGTGTAGGGGCAAGGTATGCGCCAAAAATAAAGCGGCAGGCTGCGCCCGGTGTGCCGGGGATGCAGCAGCCTGCGCGCTCATTTTATAAATTCAGACAATCAAAGCATTACCTTGTGGTAGGTCTTTTTCCCCTTTTTGATCACAACACCATTCTGGAGTTGCTCAACCGTCAGACCAAAGGTCGGGTCGGTCACTTTCTCGCCGTCCACCAGAACGCCGCCCTGCTGTACCAGCTGGCGGGCTTCACGGTTGGAACCGCACAGCTTGGCGCCAACCATGGCAGCCAGCAGGCCAACCTTACCGTCTTTGACCAATGCGGCATCCAGCTGGGTGGTAGGCATGTTCTCGTGGTCGGCTACGCCGCTGAACAGCTGGCGGGCTGCACTCTGGGCCTTTTCAGCTTCCTCGGCACCGTGCACCATGCTGGTCAGCTCGTAAGCAGGATTTCCTTGGCCTTGTTCAGCTGCTCGCCTTCCCAGTGGTCCATCTCATCGATCTGCTCCAGCGGCAGGAAGGTCAGCATGCGGATGCACTTGAGTACATCAGCATCGCTGACATTGCGCCAGTACTGGTAGAACTCGAACGGGCTGGTCTTGTTGGGGTCAAGCCAAACGGCGTTGCCGGCGGTCTTACCCATCTTTTTGCCCTGGCTGTCGGTCAGCAGCGTGATAGTCATGGCGTAAGCATCCTTGCCCAGCTTGCGGCGGATCAGCTCGGTGCCGCCCAGCATGTTGCTCCACTGGTCGTCGCCGCCAAACTCCATGTTGCAGCCGTAATTTTGGAACAGGTGGTAGAAGTCGTAGCTCTGCATGATCATGTAGTTGAATTCCAGGAAGGACAGGCCCTTCTCCATGCGCTGCTTGTAGCATTCGGCGCGCAGCATGTTGTTCACGCTAAAGCAGGGGCCAACTTCACGCAGCAGCTCAATGTAGTTCAGGTTCAGCAGCCAGTCAGCGTTGTTCAGCATCATGGCCTTGCCTTCGCCAAACTCAATAAAGCGCTCCATCTGGCGCTTAAAGCACTCGGCGTTATGGTCAATGTCCTCTTTGGTCAGCATTTTGCGCATGTCGGTACGGCAGAAGGGTCGCCGATCATGGTGGTGCCGCCGCCAATCAGGGCAATGGGTTTGTTGCCTGCCATCTGCAGGCGCTTCATCAGGGTCAGGGCCATAAAGTGGCCGGCGGTCAGGCTGTCGGCTGTGCAGTCAAAGCCGATGTAGAAAGTAGCCTTGCCGTTGTTGATTACTTCCTTGATTTCTTCCTCGTCCGTTACCTGGGCAATCAGGCCACGGGCTTTCAGTTCGTCATAAATGGTCATGGGGTTGCATCCTCCTTGGTTTGTGCGGCAAGAGCAAAAAATAAAAACGCCCCTGCCAAATGTTGAATTTGGCAGAGGGGCGATCAAATACGCGGTACCACCTCTGTTTGCCCGTGCCTCGCGGCGGCGGGCCTTCGCGGGTGCGGCAGTCAAAGTGTACAACTGCGACACCCAAACGCTGTAACGTGCGCACGCGGCCCAGCCTAACAGCCTTTAATTAAAGCGTTCAGCCTGCTGCTCAGGGATGTATTCACCGCTTTGCCTGCCAGTCCCTTACACCAACCGGGGCCTCTCTTTCGCATACAGCAAAACGGTTACTCGTTCCCGTCCTTGCATTTAACTGTTTACTAAATTAGCATATGTTTCCGCTTTTGTCAAGCGTTTGGCAGCAGCTTATTTTTCGATCTGCTTTTCATAGAACGTGATGGACAGCGAAACGCTGATATCATTATTGACCGAAAGATTCTCGTTGGCCGAAACCGCGATCTGTTCAATCGCGCAGCGAAAGCGGCAAAGGAGGCAACATCCTCAATCATGCCGTCCTGCGGCAGACCTGCACCTTCCAGTTTGATGATGCGCTGGGTTTCGCCGCGCACTAAGCCCGCATAGTTGACCACGCGGGCCGTACCCTGAATGTGGCTGACCAGCATCATGATAAAGAAGAACAAAACAATCAGCACAACGGTAAGCACCGTCATGCCGACACGAGATACAAAGGAGGCCTTTTGACCTTTTTCTGGCATCCGGTCAAAAATATGGCAGCAGACATTCCCGCCGCAAGCAGCAGAGGACATTGTTTTTTATAGTTCAATTCCTCCTATTTATCGCAAATTTGCGTATTTCCTCGACGATATTATTGATGGCAACAGGTTTATCAACGATGAAGTCCCCAAGAAAGACTCCGGTCTTTCCCCTGTTTCTATCAGCGTTGGAGTTGCTTTTACTGACCGCAAAAAATCGAGCAGATTCATCTTCAAGGATGCTGACAAAGCTCTTTATCTAGTAAAAGAAAACAGCAGACGCGGATGTGCAATCTATTAACGTCTCCTTTTCATTATCATTTGCTCCCAGCTGGTACAAGTTGGGAGCTTTTTTCTTCGTTCAAACATAAAAATTCATATCAGATGTATCTTTATACTGTATTTTAACGTACGCTCATAATATTTCTTCATGAATCTTGTCGAAACATATTGATTTTGAGTATATTTTGGGTTAACATTGTAAATAGCTTTTGTTGTATTTGCCAGGCCCCATACATTTCAGAAAGGTCGATGCCGCATGTATCATTCGGCTATGGAACCCCGCCCCGTCAGCTGCTCATCTTTTGTACCTTTACTGCGCAGGATGAGCTATCTCATCCTCAAACGCGGGTTTGATCTTGTATTTTCTTTGGTTCTGCTTGTTACCTGCGCGCTGCTCATGGCTGTGATTGCGCTTGTTGTTTGGCTGGATTCCCCCGGCAAGATCATTTACACACAAATACGGCTTGGATACGGCGGGAAGCCTTTTACTATCTACAAATTCCGTTCTATGCAGCAAAGCACTGCCCCGGATGATGCGAAGTGGACCAGTGAAAACGACACACGCATTACCCGTGTTGGCCATATTCTGCGCCTGACCCACCTGGACGAACTGCCGCAGCTGCTCAACATCTTTATGGGCGAAATGAGCTTTGTTGGCCCGCGCCCCGAACGCCCCACTGTTTATGACGACCTTGACGGCAAAGTGAGAACTTCCGCAGCCGTATGCAGGTTATGCCGGGCCTGACTGGTTACGCGCAGGTCAATGGCGGCTATGATTTGAACCCTGCAGAAAAGCTCAAATATGATTTGATCTATATCAATCACTGCTCTGTACTGTTTGACCTTTGGTGCCTGCTAAAAACAATACCTGTTGTTTTTACAATGAAAGGCGCAAGGTAATATATTTTTTGCCGGAAAGCAAAACGCCCCGTAAGCATTTTGTTATGCACGCTTACAGGGCATGAGACTTTCATATCGTCACTTATTTTTATGGGGAATCAACTACCGCACAAAATCCAAGGGGCTATATACAGAAAAACTCCCGCGAGCGACCTGCCTGCGGGAGTTTTGGAGGTGACGGCAGATTTGAACTGCCGAATGAGGGTTTTGCAGACCCTTGCCTTACCACTTGGCCACGTCACCATAATAAGCAAAAAGCCGGCGTAAACCGGTTCCTTGCTGTTTGTCTGGAGCGGCCGACGAGGCTCGAACTCGCTACCTCCACCTTGGCAAGGTGCGCTCTACCAGATGAGCTACGGCCGCATACTGCAGTTTCTTTACCCTGAAACTGCAAAACAGGTGGTGCCTCCGATCGGAATCGAACCAATGACACGGGGATTTTCAGTCCCCTGCTCTACCGACTGAGCTACAGAGGCATAATGGCGACCCGGATCAGGCTCGAACTGACGACCTCTAGCGTGACAGGCTAGCGTTCTAACCAACTGAACTACCGGGCCACAGAGGAAAGAGCCAACCTGATTCGCCTGCAAAGCCTGCACAAGGTGCAAACCAGCTGCCTGAAACCAAATCTCCGAAATGGAGCGGCCGACGAGGCTCGAACTCGCTACCTCCACCTTGGCAAGGTGGCGCTCTACCAGATGAGCTACGGCCGCATGGCGGAGAGTTTGGTTTTGTCGCGCTCTCTCCGGGCGACGAATGCTATTATATGGCATTCGATGTAAAAAGTCAAGCTTTTTTCGCCCATTTTTTTCAAAAAGTCATACGTTTACTGCTTTTCTACGGTGTCCGGCCAGTTTTTCAGCAGGTCATTCAGGTCTACTTTGTACTGTTTGCCGCAAAACTGGCAGTTGACCTCGGCAATGGGGTCTTCATCGCGCAGTTTTTCCACCTCTTTTTTGCCAAGGCTGCGGATGGTGCGCTCCACGCGGTCCAGGCTGCAATCACAGCAATAGTCAATGCGGGTGGAATCCAGCAGTTCGGGGTTAAAGCCGTCCAGCGCCATATTCAGGATATCGGGAATACTTTTACCCTGCTGCAGCAGGGTGGTAATGCCGGGCATTGCGCCGATATTCTTTTCCAGGCGGGTGATCTCATCCTCGGTTGCGCCGGGCATGAGCTGCACGATAAAACCGCCCGCGCACTGCACCGTCAGATCCGGGTTGACCAGAACGCCCAGCGCGCAGACCGTTGGTGTCTGCTCACTGATGGCAAAATAGTTGGTGATATCCTCGGCAATCTCACCGGAAACCAGCGGCACCTGGCCGATATAGGGTTCCCGCATACCAAGGTCGCGGATCACATCCAGCGTGCCATCCTTACCAACGGCAGCGCCGACGTTCAGGTGGCCGTCCGCGCGCGGGGGCAGCTCCACGATGGAGTTTTCGACATAGCCTTTTACATCGCCCGCGCCGTTGGAAACGGCCAGAATACGGCCCGCCGGGCCGCCGCCCTTGATCTGTACGGTGACAGAATCAGAATCCGATTTGAGCATCTGGCCCATCATGGCAACACCGGTCAGCAGGCGGCCCAGGGCTGCGGTGGTAACGGCGCTGGTTTTGTGCAGCTGCTCCATTCGGCGCACAATGGCGGTGGAATCAATGCCATAGAACAGGATGCCGCCGTTTTCCGAAATGCCGCGCAGCAGGTTGCTGCTGTTTTCATTTTTTGTTTCACACATAGAATCAATGACCTCCCGAAGCAGGGGTGTGGCGGTTAGGCCGGGGTGCCGTCTGCTTCCTGTGTATACTGCTTGACTGCCGTGATGATCCAGCGCTGGCTGTCCGGCCGGACAGGGCCAAAGCTTTCGCCATCAGCAATTTTGACCGGGTCAAAGCCGTATCTGGTTAGCAGCGCTTTGACGGTATCAAGCGGGTAGCTGTATTCCGAGAAAGATTCATGGAAGTCTTCCCCGGTATCTTTATAGTGGATATCAATGCTGAGGTCCACGCGACCTGTCTGTGGGTCATAGCGGTTGCTCCAGCGGCAGGCGGCGTCATCCTCATCAAAATCAAAAGTCTGGCCGGAAAGCACTTTTTCATGCTTATAGGGTGTGTTCAGGTCAAACACAAAAACGCCGTCTTTTTCCATAAAAAACGCGGCTTTTGCGATGGCCTTTTCAAAGTTTTCCTGCGGACCGATGTGGTTATAGGTATCGAAAGTGGAAACCGCGGCGCGGATGGTCCCGTACAGGTCCAGCTGCAAAAGGTCCTGGCACAGTAGCATGGGGTTGGTCAGCGGCAGGCCAAGGGCATCGGCTTTGTCCCGCAGGACGCTGAGCATCTCTTCCGAAACGTCAATGCCGATCATATCGTACCCAGCCTGGGCCAGCATCAGGGTCAGCTCGCCGGTGCCGCAGCCGAAATCTGCCACAATGCCATCCTGGATGCCGTGGCTTTCAGCTCCCCGGTCACATAGGCGAACAGCGCATCATAATCGCTGCGCCGTTGAACTCGTCATAAAAATAGGCAAAATTCCTGATACGCCATGGTTTAGGCCTCCGGTGCCAGGCAGGCATCCAGATACTGGCGCAGTTCTTCGACCCCGGTCCCCTTTTCGGCGCTGGTCAAAAACACCTGCTTGCAGCCATAGGGGGCGCAGGTGATGCGGAACTCTTCCAGCTGGGCGGTCATCTCAGATTTTTTGAGCTTATCCGCCTTGGTCAGCGCCACAACAAAGGGAATCCGGTGGAAGTGCAGGTATTCCATCATCTGCACATCGTCCGCGCTGGGGGCATGGCGGCTGTCCAGCAGCTGCACCAGCACATTCAGCGCACGGTCCGCTTCAAAATAGCTGTTGATCAGCTCGTCCCAGCGCTCACGGTCCGCATTGGACACCTTGGCGTAACCATAGCCGGGCAGGTCCACAAAATAGGCGGTATCCACACGGTAAAAGTTGATGGTTGCCGTTTTGCCCGGCGTTGCGCTGACGCGCGCCAGATTTTTGCGGTTGCACAGCCTGTTGATCAGGCTGGATTTACCCACGTTGGAACGGCCGGAAAAGACAAATTCCGGGCGGTCGCTTTCCGGCAGCTGGCTGGAAAGGCCATAGGATGCCTGAAATTCACTGCGATTATAATTCATAAATACAACTCCCTTTTCCGGCTTTTCCGCGTTGGTCACATCACGGCAGCAGGTTCCTTGACGGTGCTCTGCTCGGTTGCGATCAGCTGGGTACTGCGGCATGGTGCGTTTGTGGGCAGCGGATGCTGCGGGCAGGATGAGTGCATGTTTGAGCACCTGAGAAAGGTCACTGACGGGGATGAACTTGACGGCCTTTTTGACCTCCTCATCCACCTCGTACAGGTCGGGCTTGTTGGCTTCAGGGATGAGCACGGTGGAAATGCCCTCGCGGAAGGCTGCCATGCTCTTTTCTTTCAGGCCGCCGATGGGCAGAACATTGCCGTGCAGAGTGATTTCGCCCGTCATGGCAAGGTCGTGGCGAACCGGAATCTCGGACAGCGCAGAAATCAGCGCGGTGGTCAGGGTGACACCGGCGGAGGGGCCGTCCTTGGGTACAGCGCCTTCGGGGGCATGGATATGGATATCGGTGTTCTTGAACTTATCCGGCGCAATGTGGTAGGTTTCGGCATGTACGCGGGCATAGGTCAATGCCAGGTGAGCGCTCTCTTTCATTACATCGCCCAGCTGCCGGTGATCTCCACCTTGCCGGAGCCGCTGGGGATGATGGAAACTTCGATGGGAAGCATCTCTCCGCCCACGCTGGTCCAGGCCAGGCCGTTGGCAATGCCAACAGCATCGGTGCGGGAAATAAAGGTCGGCTTGACCTTTTCGGGACCGAGCATTGCTTTGACCATGGCAGGGGTAACATTGATCTTATCTTTCTCCCCTGCGGCGATCTTTTGAGCGCACTTGCGCAGCACGGCGGTGATGGTGCGCTCAAAAGTACGCACGCCGGCTTCGCGGGTGTAGCCGTCAATGATCTCATACAGCGCCGCCGGGGCCATGGTAACGCGGGATTCCAGGCCGTTATTTTTGAGCTGTTTGGGCAGCAGATGGCGGCGGGCGATGTTGAACTTTTCCACGCGGGTATAGCTGGGCAGTTCAATCACATCCATACGGTCATACAGCGGGCCGGGAATGTGGGAAGCATCGTTGGCGGTGGTAATGAACAGCACGTTGCTGAGGTCAAACGGGATATCAAGATAGTTATCCTTAAAAGTCTTGTTCTGTTCAGGGTCCAGCACTTCCAGCAGGGCACTGGAAGGATCGCCGCGGTAGTCCCCTGCCAGCTTGTCGATCTCGTCCAGCAGGATGACCGGGTTGGAGGACTTGGCGGTATTGATGGCGCTGATGATGCGGCCGGGCAGTGCGCCGATGTATGTACGGCGGTGGCCGCGGATCTCGGCTTCATCATGCACCCCGCCAAGGCTCATGCGGGCAAAGTTGCGGCCCATGCAGGCGGCAACGGAGCGCGCAATGGAGGTTTTGCCGACACCCGGAGGGCCGACCAGACAGATGATCTGGCCCTTGACTTCGGTGTTGAGCTGGCGGACGGCCAGAATTTCCAGAATGCGCTCCTTGACCTTTTCCAGACCATAGTGGTCATGGTCCAGCACCTTGCGGGCATGGGCCTGGTTCAGATCATCCTTGGTAAAGGTGTGCCAGGGCAGGCCAATGACGGTATCCAGATAGCTGCGAATCACGCTGATTTCGGCCTGATTGCCGGCCATTTTGCAAGCGCTCGCATTCTTTCAGCAGCTTTTCCTCGCTGGCGGCATCCAGGTGCAGGTCCTGAATCTTCTGGGCATACTTTTCCGCTTCGGCGCGGGTATCCTCGGCATCGCCCAGTTCCTCACTGATGATGTGCATCTGCTCCCGCAGGTAGTAATCGCGCTGGTTTTTATCCATCTGGACGTTCACTTTATCGTCCAGTTCTTTCTCAATGGCCAGCACTTCACATTCCTGGCGCATCACAAGCAGGAGCTTTTCCAACCGGCTGGGGATGGAATTTTCCTGCAGAATGGTCTGCTTGTCCTCATATTTCAGCAGCAGGTTGGCCGGCATGTATTCGCTCAGGTAGAGCGGATTATCCGAGGAGACGATGTTATACACCACATCCTTGGAGATCTGCGGGCTGTAGGAGAGATACTCCTCAAAGCACTCTTTCAGGCTGCGAACCAACGCCTCGGTCTGGGTGCGCTTATCTGGTGCCACACCGCGCACGGGAGCGGGGCGGACATCAGCCTGCAGGTATTTACCACTGGCATCCAAGTCCAGCAATTTGGCACGGGATTTTCCCTCTACCAGTACCTTGACCAGATCTTCGGATACACGCAGCACCTGCTTAATTTCCGAAATGACGCCATAGGCATACAGATCCTGGGCCGTGGGCTCCTCTGTCTCCATATCCTTTTGCGCAATCAGGAAAATATTGCTGTTGGCGTGCATGGCGGCCTCGATGGCGGCAATGGACTTCTGTCGGCCCACCTCAAAGTGGACCACATTATTGGGGAACACCACCAGCCCGCGCAGTGCAACCACCGGCAGGTGCATGGCGTTATGGGCCACACGAACCCTTACTTTTGCTTCTGACATATCTTTCCCTCCCCGGGCCAGCTGGCCGCGGATTTTATTTCAAGTACGGCAATCAGCGCTTTGTTCTGGCGCGTTTGCATGGTTTTATTTTGCTTTTGCCTGCATCGGGCATTCGTACAGCCCACGGATGACCGCGCTGCCGCAGGCAGGCCGCGGCAGCAGCACATTCAACGCAGATGGCAGAACTTCCGCTTTCAACTCCATCACCGGGGCACACTCGCCATCAATTGTGGCAATGATGGGGCGGTTGTCCAGCACCTGCATTTCCACGCTGCGGGCACGGTAAAAGGTCATAAAGCTGCGGAACTCCGGCACGATGGTATCGGCATCCTGCATGTGCCGCCCGGCTTTGTATTTGGCCAAAATTCCCGCAACCTGAATGCGGGAGATGGGTTTGACCAGCACAATATCGAGCAGGCCGTCATCCATGGCTGCATAGGGCGCAGCCTGATAACCGCCGCGTAATAGCCGCCATTACAGATGGCCGCCATCATATAAGTACCGGTATACTCTTTGCCGTCGATCGCAACGCACAGCTTGTGGCCGAAGCGGCTGAGCATAGCCTGTAGAATCGAGAGCGTATAGGCTGCTGTTCCCCCGCATCCCGGCAGCCGCCGGAATTTTGGGATGCCATATGCCACCTGAGCGTCCAGCCCGGCGGCGCAGATATCGATTCCGATACCAAGGGATGTTTGCAGCAGGTCCACCCGGCAGGGCTGTGCCTGCAGCTGGGCGGCAAAATCTAAAAAAGACGCTTGGCCCGCCGCGCCGAAGTTGCGCACATAGTCGTTCCCGCTGCCGCAGGGCACACAGCCGACCGCTACATTCGCGCTGCCTGCCGCGCCCTGAACCAGCTCGTTCAGCGTGCCATCTCCACCGCAGGCATACAGCGCCACCGGGGTACCGGATGCCGCATACTGGCGGGCTGCTTCGCGGGCCTGACCGGCATACTGTGTGACAACAATTTGAGGCTGGGGCAGCTGGAGCTGGCGGGCCGCCGCCTGGATCCGGGGCACAAGCTCTGCGCTTGCATCCCGTTTTCCTGCAACGGGGTTGATGAAAAATACCTGTTCCACCGCGGTGCTCCTTCTGCCCAATGGGAACCGCTTAGCCCATCACGGGGGCAGCGGCTCTTATTTCTGGCTCCAAAAATACAGAATATATTGTATCTGGTTTGGCTGTAAATAGCAAGTGCTTACTACAAGATGTTACAATTTGTGCGGATAAAATTCACAAGATGTTCGATTTTGTCCGATTTGTCCGCTCCATTTTTGCCTGCTGTTATTCGCGCGGGCGGGCCAGGGCATCGCGGCGGAACGCCTGCATGGCGGCTTCGTCCTCAAAGCTGGCAATGTACAGCTGGTTCCCCATTTCGCGGGCCAGAACTTCCGGCAGGCGCAGAGCCGCGTTCAGGCAGGAGCGGTACTTTTTCAGCAGCTCCTCATGCGGCATGCGGTAGCGCAGTTCATCGTGGCGGCCCGCACAGCAGCAGTAGCGGTGGTAACGCGCCAGCGGATGGTGCGCAGCGCCGAACGCCACCATATCGGCCCAAATCTGGTACAGGTCCAGCCCGCCGGCATAGTTGAGCATATCCACCGTATAGCCGCCGGCCGGGCGCATGTTGACTTCCAGCCCCAGGATATCCCCCGCATTGCCCAGGCTGGGCTTGGCGGTTTTCAGGCGGAAAAATTCCAGGTGGAAAAAGCGGCTTTTGGCACCAAAGGCTTTCAGGGCAGCTTCGCCCATTTTGCGCAGTTCGGGGCTGATTTCCGGTGCAACATAGTACACATCGGCTTTTTGCCATGGGCAATCTCCATGATGCTGTCCGGCGTAACATGCTGGCGGCATAGATCGCTCGGCATTTGCATCGGCCACGCCGTCAAAGGTCACGATCTCACCATCCACAAATTCTTCCAGGATATAGTTGGCCGCATTGGGGCCCTCCTGCTGGAAAAAATTTGTTCAACTCGGTTTTATTCTTGAACTTATGGGTGCCGTTTGCCCCCACGCCGTTATCTGGCTTGGCAATGACGGGCCAGCCGACAGTTTTGGCGAAAGCCTGGGCCTCCGTTACATCTGCCGTCACACACCAGCGGGCGGTGGGGATACCGGCTTTCTGGTAGTAGGTTTTCATCACGGATTTGCGCTTAAACTTTTCGATCTCAGCGGATTTAATGCCGGTGGTGATATTAAAATCTGTCCGCAGGCGGGCATCCTGTTCCAGCCAATATTCATTGTTGCTTTCTACCCAATCGATCTTGCCATACTTGAAAGTGAAAAAGCCCATGGCGCGCAGCATTTCATCATAGTTTTCCATGTTGTCCACACAGTAATACTCGGTCAGTGCGCTTTTGAGCAGGGCGGGCAGCGTTTCGTAAGGGGCATCGCCAATGCCAAGCACATTTACGCCATTGGCACGCAGGCGGTCACAAAAATTCCAGTAATTTTCCGGGAAATGCGGTGAAATAAAAACAAAATTCATTTTTCCTGTACCCCTTTTCCGGCCGCCGCAACGGCATGAAACTTTATTATTTTGTATAATTTTACATTATATCCACTGTTGCGGCGGGATGCAAGGTGTTTTTCGCCCACGGTGGGTTGCTGCCATGCCCGGCATGGGGCAGATATGGCATGGTTTACGTTGATATTTTACTGCGTGTATATTATAATAAAGTTGTTTTATTGTTTGATATTTAGGGCAACACCGCACAATTCCCGCCTGACGGCTTAAGCGCCGCTCCGGCGGCTGCGGCACGGCATCTGCGTTGCCAAAATGCTCGATAATGTCGGGTTGCGGTACCCGCATCGTGCTTCGGGGGCAAAAGCCCCTCGCACTCTGCGAC
>ENA-OQCF01000560-OQCF01000560.1-human-gut-metagenome-genome-assembly--contig:-NODE-560-length-14280-cov-1.953861_pt1 | contig 14280 bp, 16 predicted proteins | sample MGYA00242756_ERZ504573 | MGnify/ENA primary metagenome ERZ504573 (study PRJEB26092, sample SAMD00036240) | human gut metagenome | host: Homo sapiens | study: EMG produced TPA metagenomics assembly of... | reverse complement strand
GCCGTCCGCAACCGAACCACCGGCGTGCCTATAGTGTGGCTGGATGAGCCGTCCATTGGCCTGCATCCGTCGAACATCGTGGGCCTGACCGGCGTGATGCACGACTCGTGGCCGACGGCAACTCGGTCATTCTGGTGGACCACGACACCCAAATCCTGAAAGAGGCCGACTGGGTGATCGAGATGGGGCCGGAAGCGGGAGCTAAGGGCGGACATGTCATTGCCGAAGGGACGATAGATGATTTGGAGGCAAAGCCGGAGTCCCAGATCGGGCCGTTCCTCTCCGGAAAAGCTGAGACGAAATTGCGCCGGTGTGCCAGGGAAGGAGAGATGTTCGCAGAGGGGGCTATCCATCTCTCCACCGGCAGCATCCACACGGTCAAGCCTTTGGAGCTGGACATTCCCAAGGGGCGGCTCACCGTGGTAACGGGCGTGTCCGGCTCCGGCAAAACGACGATGGTGCTGGAAAGCCTCGTACCGGCGCTGGAAGCAAAGATAAACGGCAGCGCCTCCCGGCACATATCCGGGAGATTCACGCCGAGGGTATCGCGCACGTCAAGCTCATCGACGCGACGCCCATCGGCATCAATGTGCGCTCTACCGTGGCGACCTACGCGGGCGTCCACGACGAGCTGCGGAAGCTCTATGCCAAATCTCCGGACGCCAGGCAAAAGGGCTTCAAGGCCAGCGATTTTTCCTACAACACGGGCAGTCTGCGCTGCCCCGGCTGCGACGGCACCGGTGAGGTGAGCCTGGACGTGCAGTTCCTGCCGGATGTGAACATCGTCTGCCCCGACTGCCGGGGTTCCCGCTACGCGCGGGCGGCTTACGGCGTGAAGCTGATGAACAAGGCGGAGCAGGCCGTCTCCCTGCCGGAACTGATGGATATGGACGTCAACTCCGCCCTTGAGTTCTGCGGCGGATGAAGACAGTGAGCCAGCGCCTGCAGACATTGCAGCAGCTGGGTCTGGGCTACCTGACACTGGGCGAGGAAACGCCCAGCCTCTCCGGCGGCGAGGCCCAGCGCCTCAAGCTGGCCAGCGAGATCGGCCGCACCCAGACCGACTCGGTGTTCGTTTTCGATGAGCCCAGCATCGGCCTCCACCCGCTGGACGTGCAGGTGCTGCTGCGGGTGTTCCAAGCCCTGCTGGACAACGGCGCAACGGTCGTTGTCATCGAACACGACCTTGATGTCATCCGCAACGCGGACTATGTCATCGACATGGGGCCGGGCGGCGGCGAGAGCGGCGGCCGCGTCGTGGCAACAGGCACGCCGGAGGAGATCCGGGAAAATCCGGAGAGTATTACCGGAAGATATTTATAACAAAAAGGGGGCAGATGCTGCATGGCATCTGCCCCCTTCGTCAATATTCTTATTTGCTTTCCGGGACACCGCGCAGTTCGGCACGGAAGCGCTCGGGAACATCTTCTTCCCGGATATTTTTGACGACTCCCAGAAGCTTTGCGGTTTCGCCTACGGGATAGACCATGATGCACTTCTGATGCTTCGCTGATGATCAAACAAAAAGTTAATTCTCGGAAGAAATATCCTGACCGAAATACTTCTCGCCCAGCTCCTTGAGGGTGCCGTCAGCGCGCAGCTCGTCGATGGCGCTGTTGAGGGCGTCGAGGAAGGAAGAATCATCGCTCTTGACGATAGGAATCGCAACGTGAGAAGCATCTTCGGTCTGGGCGACCAGCTTGAAGTCGGCGTCCGGATGGACGTTCAGATAGTCGTAGAAGGAGACGTTGGCGTTCAGGGTGGCGTCGATGCGGCCAGCGGTCAGCAGCTGGATGGTCTCTTCCAGCGTGTCGATGCCCTGCACGGTCGCGCCGTAGCTCTCGGCCAGCTCCATGTAGGTGGAAGCGAGGCTGTTGGCCGTGGTCTTGCCGGCAAGGTCCTCGAAGCTCTTGATGTCCTCGTTATCCTTGCGGACGGCGAGGGCGGTGTGGATGTAACCGTAGGGAGTGGTGAAGTCGTAGGTTTTGGCGCGCTCTTCGGTGACTTCGACGCCGTTGCAGACGAGGTCGTAGCGGCCAGCATCCAGACCGGCAAACAGGCTGTCCCAGTCGCTCTCGACGTACTCGGGCTCGACGCCCAGCTTCTCGGCAATGGCGCGGGAGACTTCGACGTCGTAGCCCACGAGGGTGTCGCTCTCATCGTGGAAGCTCCAGGGCTGCCATGCGCCTTCCAGCGCGATGACCAGCTTGCCGTTGGACTGGATGGTCTCCAGCTTGTTGGCGGCAGCAGCGGAAGCAGAAGCAGCGGTACTGGAAGCAGTGGAGGCGGAAGTGTTGGAAGAGCAGCCAGCCAGCGAGAGAACACCGGCAGCGGCCATGACGCTCATGAGAGAAATAAAGGTTCTGCGTTTCATAGGTGATGATCCTTTCTTATTCAGTATGGGAAATTTTCTGAAGAAACTCACGGGTCCTTGCCTCTTTGGGATGGGCGAAGAACTCCTGCGAGGGGGCTTCCTCGACCACGACACCGTTTTCCATGAAGACGGTGCGGGACGAGACGTTGCGGGCAAAGCCCATCTCGTGGGTGACGACCAGCATGGTCATGCCCTCCTGTGCCAGCTGCCGCATGACGGCCAGCACCTCGCCGGTCAATTCCGGGTCGAGGGCGCTGGTGGGCTCGTCGAAATAGATGATCTCGGGGCCGGAGGCAAGACGCGGGCGATGGCCACCCGCTGCTGCTGACCGCCCGACAGCTGACGGGGGTAGTAGTCGGCACGGTCGGCGAGGCCGACCTTTTCCAGCATCTTCATGCCGACGGCATCGGCCTCCGCTTTGGGCATCTTCCGGGCGACGATGAGGCCCTCGGTGACATTCTGCAGGGCCGTCTTGTTGCGGAAGAGGTTGTAGTTCTGGAAGACGAAAGCCGTCTTGCGGCGCAGCCGCGCGATGCTGGCGCGGTCGGCGTGGGCGAGGTCGAAGGTCTCGCGTCGAAGGTGAGCTGGCCTGCGTCCGCTGTCTCAAGGAAGTTGAGACAACGCAGCAGGGTGGTCTTGCCTGAGCCGGAAGGGCCAAGGATGGCCACGACGTCACCCTTTTCCACCGTCAGATCGACGCCGCGCAGCACGTCCAGGCTGCTGGTCGGCTTGGGGGCGCGGCCAAAGACGCCGGGATGGACGCCGGGCTTTGCGTAAGTATGGAAGGATTTGTGGACGCCGCGTATCTCTAACATTGCCATAACAGCCACACTCCTTTCTTACTGGAAGCCGTGGGCGTTGAGCTGGCGCTCCAGCAGCCCTTGCAGCTTGGTGATGACGGTACAGAACAGCAGATACACCACGGCCACCTCACAGTAGATGGGCAGGAAGATGTAGGTGCGGGCGGCGACGCGCTGGCCGGCCATGAACAGCTCCGCTACCGTGATGTTGGAGGCCAGAGAGGTGTCCTTGATCATGCCGATGAGGGAGTTGGAGAGGGCAGGCACGGCGGTGCGCAGGGCCTGCGGCAGCACGATACGGCGCATGATCTGCCACCAGCTCATGCCGACGCAGTAGCCGGCTTCCAGCTGGCCCTGCGGCACGCTCTCGAGTGCGCCGCGCATGGTCTCGGCGCAGTATGCACCCTCGTTGAAGGCGAAAGGCGATGACTCGCCGGGGAAAGCGTCCAGCATGATGCCCACGCTGGGCAGGCCGTAAAAAGATGATGAACAGCTGCACCAGCAGCGGCGTGCCGCGGATGACCCAGATGTAGAACCGGGCCAGCTGGCTCAGCACCGGCACTTTGGCGTACTGCACCAGCGCCACGGCCACCGCCAGCACCATCGCCAGGGTGAACGAGACGAGGGTGAGGGGGATGGTCATGGTGAGGCCCGCCGAGAGGATGCGGGGAAGAGCCTCCCAGAGCACGCTGACGGTGCGGTTGGATAAGAGTGTTTCCAGCATGGATACTCCTTTTTCAAAATTTGAATAAACAGACAGGGCAAGTGGGTGGATACATTATATACCTTAAAGCAGGGTCGAAGTCAAGAGGAAAAAATGAAAATCCTACAAAACCTACCAGAATACTATAACATGATTTGGAAATGAACGCAAATGGTTTCGAAAAATTGCATGGTATAGACGAAATGGACGAAAAACAGGCGCTGACTTTGTGCAGAACGGCAGAGTAGTTGACGCGGCAGAAGCTTTCGGGTACAATAGAGCTGTATAGACCTGTAAAGGTACAAACAGGCCGCACGCCCCGCCAGACGGGAGCGCGGCGGATACGGAGGACAAACGTGATGAAACGTATTGGTATTCTGGGCGCTGGCACCTGGGGCATGGCCCTTGCACGGATGCTGACTGTGAGCGGGAATGATGTGCTGGTGTGGTCGGCCATCGAGAAGGAGATCGACAGCCTTTCCACCACCCGCAAGCACCCCAACCTGCCGCAGATGAAGATCCCCGACGAGCTGCGGTTCACCAAGAGCATCGAGGAAGTCTGCAAAGACAAGGACATCCTGCTGTTCGCAGTGCCGTCGGTGTTCGTCCGCTCCACGGCGGCAAAGGCCCGGCCCTATGTGGCCGACGGCCAGATCATCGTGGACGTGGCAAAGGGCATCGAGCCCGACACCCTGTACACCATGACCGAGATCCTGGCCGATGAGCTGGGCAAGGAAGGCGGCCCGAAGGGCGTGCGTCTTGTGGCCCTGTCCGGCCCCACTCACGCCGAGGAAGTGGCCATCGACCTGCCCACCACCATCGTGTCGGCCAGCAAGGATATGGAGGCCGCTGCCTATGTGCAGGAGGTCTTCACCAACAATGTCATGCGCGTCTACACCAACGAGGACATCAAGGGTGTAGAGCTGAGCGGCGCCATGAAGAACGTCATCGCGCTGGGCGTCGGCATCTCCACCGGCCTCGGCTACGGCGATAATGCCCGCGCTGCCCTCATCACCCGCGGCATCGCGAGATCGCCCGTCTGGGCGTGGCGATGGGCTGCAATGTCCACACTTTCGCAGGTCTGGCCGGTATCGGCGACCTCATCGTGACCGCCACCAGTATGCACAGCCGCAACAACCGCGCCGGTATCCTCATCGGCAAGGGCGAGACCCCGGAAAATGCCGTCAAGGAAGTCGGCATGGTGGTCGAGGGCATGAACGCCCTGCCCGCTGCGCTGGAACTGGCCGAGCGGTATCGGGTGGAAATGCCCATCGTCCAGACTGTCAACGCCATCGTCAACAAGGGCATGAGTGCGGCAGAGGCTGTCAAGTCCCTGATGGAGCGCGGCCTGAAGAACGAGCTGCCGCAGGGCTACGAAAAATAAACGAAAAGGGGCGGTATCATGCCTTCTACTACGCACACCGCCGCTTTGGTGCGGATGTTCTGGCCCTGCTGCCGGATGGCCTGCGCGCGACGCTGGAACAGCACCGGGAGCTTTACGACATGGGTCTCCACGGGCCGGACCTGATGTTTTATTACAAGGCCCTGCAGTCGAACCCGGTGAACCGTCTGGGCAACACCATGCACGAGCAGAAGGGCGAGGTGTTTTTCACCCGCGCCCGCACCGTGGTGGGAAATGCAACGGATAAAAGCGCCGCACTGGCTTATGCGCTGGGCTTTGTCTGCCACTTCGCGCTGGACAGCACCTGCCACCCTTATGTGGAGGCCTATGTCCGGGAGAGTGGTGTAGGCCACTGCGAGATCGAGACGGAGTTTGACAACGCCTGATGAGGGAAGACGGCCTCGACCCCATAAAGTTCTTCACAGCCAGCCACATCAAACCCAGCCGGGAGCGGGCTGAGGTCATCGCGCCCTTCTACGAGGGCGTCACGGTGGACGAGACGCTGGCGGCTATGAAGGGGATGATAACGGTGCATCATTTTTTGCAGGCGGCAAACCCCGTCAAGCGCTGGGTGGTGCTGACCGGGATGCGCGTCGCGGGCAAGTATGAGTTCATGCACGGCCTTGTGGCGAATCCGCAGCCGAACCCCAAATGCGTCCAGAGCAGCCAGAAGCTCGAAGAGCTGTATAAAACGGCTGTGCCGCTGGCGGTAAGGCTCATTGAAGAGTATGCAGAGAACAAGCCGCTTGGGGCGGAGTATCAGCATACGTTTGGGGAGAACTGAGAGGAGCACCGGATGGAAAAGAGCGGTAAATTCTGCCTGACGAGCTTGGAGCGGAACTGGATCCTGTACGACGTGGGCAACTCGGCCTTTGTGCTGATGGTGGCCACCCTTATCCCCATTTTCTTCAATGCGCTGGCGGAAGCCGGGGGCCTGAGCTCGGTGGAGTATCTGGCTTACTGGGGCTATGCCAGCTCGGCTGTGACCGTCATCACGGCTGTTTTGAGCCCGATTTTGGGAACAGTGGCTGATACGAAGGGCTTCAAGAAGCCTATCTTCATACTCTGCGTTTTCGTGGGCATCGTGGGCTGCTGCGCCATGGGCGCGGCGTCGGCGTGGCTGCCGTTTCTGGTCATCTTCGTCATCGCGAAGGTGGGCTTTTCGGGCAGCCTGGTGTTCTACGACTCGATGCTCAGCGACGTGACCACGCCGGAGCGGATGGACGAGGTGTCCAGCCGGGGCTATGCGTGGGGATACATCGGCAGCTGCGTGCCTTTCGTGGTCTGTCTCGGCCTTGTGCTGGGGGCGGGGAGCATCGGCATCAGCCAGATGACGGCGCTGAACCTGGCACTCCTGCTGACGGCGGCGTGGTGGCTGCTCACGACCCTGCCGCTGCTGAAAAGTTATAAACAGCTCTACTATGTGGAGGTGGAAAAGCACGCTGTCCGGCAGAGTTTTGCCCGCATCGGCCATACCCTGCGGCATCTGCCGGAGGATAAGCAGGTGTTCTGGTTTTTGCTGGCGTTCTTCTGCTACATCGACGGCGTGTACACCATTATCGACATGGCGACGGCCTACGGCACGGCGCTGGGTCTGGACACCACCGGTCTTTTTGCTGGCACTTCTTGTGACCCAGATCGTGGCGTTCCCGTCGGCCCTCATCTTTGGGCGGCTGTCGAACAAGTACCCCTCGGCCAAGCTCATCCGGTGTGCATCGCGGCCTACGCGGGAATCGCGGTGTTTGCGTTTTTCCTGACCCGGCAGTGGCAGTTCTGGGTGCTGGCCGTCATCGTGGGCATGTTCCAGGGCGGCGTGCAGGCGCTCAGCCGCTCCCACTTTGCAAAGATCATCCCGCCGGAAAAGTCGGGCGAATACTTTGGCCTGTTCGACATCTGCGGCAAGGGCGCGTCCTTCCTTGGCACCATGATCGTCAGCGTGGGAAGCCAGCTCACCGGCAGCGCCAATGTGGGTGTCGGCTCCCTCATCGTGCTGTTCATCGTGGGATTCGTGCTGTTCAGGGTGTCGTGCAAAAAAGAAGTTGTTTCTGAATGAGATAACGTAATACCTGCTGCGCAGCAGCAAATTGGAGAAGCACAAAAATGCGTTTAGCGAAGCGGCTAGCATTTTTGTGCTTCGACTTCTTCTTTGGGGTCTGAAAGGGGCGAGCAGCCCCTTTCTCGTGGCTCCAGCGCGTCGAAATCGCTGGCGCTTTCTGATTCTCTTTTGGCGACAAAAGAGAATGAACCCCGCCGTTAGTTGCGCCTTACAAAAATACATGGTACAATAAACTCAAATCAAAAAATATAAAGGAGCAAGACCATGAAACAATATCCCGGCTACACCCTCGTCAAGCGCGAGGACTGCCCCGAACAGCACGGGACGCTGACTGTGCTGACCCATGACGTCAGCGGGGCAACTGTCCTGCTGGTGGAAAACGACGACGACAACAAGGCCTTTGGCATCGGCTTCGGCACCTTCCCCTCCGACGACACCGGCGTGTTCCACATCCTCGAGCACTCGGTGCTGGCAGGCAGCGAGAAGTACCCGGTGAAGTCGCCATTTTTGCAGCTGCTCAAGAGCAGCATGGCGTCCTTCCTGAACGCCATGACCTTCCCGGACAAGACGGTGTATCCCTTCGCTACCCCCAACGAGACGGACTTCAGGAACCTGATGGACGTCTATCTCAACGCGGTGTTCTGTCCGCTGGCCATGGTGGACAAGGGCGTGTTCGAGCAGGAGGGCTGGCATCGGGACGAAGACGGCACGGTGAGCGGCGTCGTCTACAACGAGATGCAGGGCGCGCTGGCGACGCCGGATGCACAGCTGCAGAACGCTCTGAGCCGGGCAATGTTCCCGGATACGGCTTACGGCTTTGTCTCCGGCGGTGACCCGGCGTCCATTCCGGCGCTGACCTATGAGAAGTATGTGCGGGTCTACCGCCGCCACTACAGCGCCGACAACTGCTGCATCACCCTCTACGGCAAGATGGACATGGCCGAGAAGCTGGCCTTCCTCGACGAGCAGTATCTGAGCCGTATGCCCAAGAGCGCCAGCCGCCCCCGCCTGACGGTGCAGGACGAGCAGGTCGGTGCGAAGCGGAATATCCCGTACTATACCGAGAAGCCGGAGCCGGACGAGGCTCAGTGTGCGCTGGCGTGGTACACCGGTGCGTTCAGCGACCGGGAGCACCAGCTGGGCGTGGAGATCCTGCTGGACGCCTGCTGGGGACGAACCAGGCGCCTCTGAAAGCCGCCCTGCTGGAAGAAAAACTGGGTGCGGACATCGACGTGGGCTTCGATGACAGCACGCTGCAGCCGACCTTGGAGCTTATGCTGCGGGGCGCGACGGAAGAGTCGGCGGGCAAGTTTGCCGCTGCCGTGCGCAAAGCCGTGGACGGCATCCTCGAGAAGGGCATCCCCGAGGAGCTGCTGATGGCAAGCCTCAACTCCACCGAGTTCGCTTCCCTTGAGCGGCCGGGCAGCATCCCGGACGGTGTGCTGGACGCCATCAATGCATCTGCCGGCTGGCTCCACACCGGCGACCCGGCCCTGCTGCTCCACACGAACGCTCTGTTCGCTTCCCTGCGGGAGAAGCTGGAACAGGCTGGTTCAATGAGCTGCTGCGGGAGCTGTTCGCGCCTGCGCCGGTGGAGATCATCCAGGTGCCGACCCTGCCCAAGAAAGAGGAAGAGGGGCGCGCCGCCCGCACCGACGGCAAGCTGGTGCTGGACCATCCGCTGACAGCCGCCGACCTCGGCGAGGGCAAAAAGCAGACCCCGGGCAGCAAGGAGCTGCTGGCGGGTGCAGAACTGCTGCACCACCCCTCGGCAGGCAATACCTACCTGTACCTTTACTATGATCTGGGCGGCATGGCACCGGAAGATATGTCCTGCCTGCATCTGCTCACGGATGTCATGGATGAGCTGGACACCGAAAAGCACACGGCCCAGGAACTGAACACTCTGCGGAACACCTGGCTGGGAAGCAGTGGTGCGTGGATGGACTGCTGGACGGGACGGCAGGAAGGCAGGCCCTGCCACGCAAAGCTCATCGTGGGGATGAGTATGCTGGAACGCAGCCTCGAAAAGGCTGTGGAGCTGGGCAGTGAGTGGCTGTATGAGACAAAGTTCAGCGGCCCGCAGGCTGAAGCTGCGATGGAGCGGGTGGCAAGCCAGCAGAAGCTGCTCATGGAGCAGAAGTTCCTGCGGGAGGGCCACGCCTTCGCCGCCATGCGGGCGGCGGCACATTTCTCGGTGGAATCCGCACTGAGTGAGCGCTGCAACGGCGTGAGCTACTACCACTATCTCTGTGAGCTGCTGGAAAAGGCCGACTGGACCGCTCTGGGCAAAAAGATGGAAGAGCTGTGGAAGAGCGTGCTGAAAAAGAACGCCCTGACCGTCAGCCTCCACGGCAGCGACGCGGCGCTGGATACCCTGAAAAAGCTTCTGCCGGGCAGTGCCTTCGCGGCAGAAAAGCGCGGCGAGGCAAAGCCCTACACGGAGGAGCTGACAGCTCCGGTGAACGAGCCTTCATCATCGACGGCGGCGTGAACTACGATGTGCTGGTCTGGCCCATGGAGCGGCGGTTGGAGCGGAAGGTGCTGGCCCGGGTGATGAGCTACGAGTATCTGTGGCACAACATCCGCGAGGTGGGCGGCGCGTATGGCACCGGCATGGTGACCCAGAACGACGACACCGAATATCTCTACACCTACCGCGACCCGCACCTGAAAGAAAGCTATGAGACTTTCGCAAAGGGGCCGACAGAACTGGCAGGCCGCGACTACACCGAGAAGGACATGAACGAGTTCATCGTGGGTGCGGCAGCAAAGCTGGACACCCCGCGCAAGCCCCGGGAAGAGGCTGCGTCTACCGACTGCAAATATTTCTGCGGCATCACCGACGAGATGACTGCCGCCGAGCGCAAGAGCCTGTGCAGTGTGGATGCTGCCGCCCTCAAGGCTGAGGCGGCAGACCTGTCGGCCCGGATGGAGAAGGGCGTGAGGGTGGTCTTCGGCAGCAAGGAGGCTGTGGAGGCCGCAAAGGAGCTGTTTGACCGGGTGGAGACCCTGTAAAAATACGCAGAGAGTCTCCCGGAGACTTTGCGCAGAAAATTGAGTGAAAGATCCCCTGTCTGTGGAAAAGAACACAGGCAGGGGATTTTTGTTGCTTTGAAATATTACTTATAGGATAAAGTGTGCAGTAAAATACAAATCTTGGGGCGAAAAGTATGTACTCCTGCGGCGGAGAAAAGCGTGGTATCCTTTTGCCAGCGACAGAACGAAAGGAAGTGAGAACACAGGATGGGGCAGGAAAAGCAGGCTGCGGCCAAGGGGCTGGAAAGTCTCCGGAAAGCCACCGACACCCTGAGCACCATGCTGGCGCAGGAGGTGAAAGATCTGAACGCCGCCAGCGCACGGCCCGCAGAGAGAACAGCACCGACCCCGGCATCATGAAGGGACTGAAAGAAGCGACTGCCGTGCTGAAAGATCTGGCGGGCGTGTCGAAGACCCTGAACGACCAGGGCGTGGATGCAGAAGGGCGGGAATGCGGCGTGGTGCTGCTGCCGCCGGTGGAGGATGTATGACGACAGAAAACAAGAATGCGGGCGTCGTGTGGAGGCCTCAGCCGAGGCAGATGGAATTTATGCGGAGGCCGGAGCCGGAAGCACTTTACGGCGGCGCGGCAGGCGGCGGTAAGAGCGACGCCCTCGTCATCGAGGCGCTGCGGCAGGTACACATTCCGCACTACCGGGCGCTCATCCTCCGCAAGACCTATCCGCAGCTTTCCGACCTCGTGGACAAGAGTCAAAGCTATTACCGCCGGGCCTTTCCGGAGGCGCAGTACAACGCCACGAGCCATGTGTGGGTCTTCCCCAGCGGGGCGAAAATTTACTTCGGCTCGATGCAGTACACCAAGGACCGGACGAACTATCAGGGCAAAGCCTTCGATTTCATCGGGTTCGACGAGCTGACCCACTTCGAGTGGGAGGAGTACAGCTACATGATGAGCCGCAACCGCCCCACCGGCCCCGGCACCCGGTGTATCTGCGGGCCACCACCAACCCCGGCGGGGTGGGTCACGGCTGGGTAAAGGCGCGGTTCATCACGCCCGCCCCGCCCGGCACCCCCATCGTGGAGGAATACCCGGTGCGGATGCCGGACGGCACCGAAAAGGTGCTGCGGCGGGCGCGGGTGTTCATCCCGTCCAGCATATTCGATAACCCAGCCCTTCTGGAAAATGACCCGGACTATCTGGCCAGCCTCGCGGCCATGCCGGAGGCCGAAAAGCAGGCGCTGCTCTACGGCAGCTGGGACAGCTTTTCGGGGCAGGTGTTCACCGAGTGGCGGAACGACCCGAACCACTACGAAGACCAGCGCTGACCCACGTCATCGCGCCGTTCACCATCCCGAAGCACTGGAAGATCTACCGGGGCTACGATTTCGGCTTTTCGAAGCCGTTCTCGGTGGGGTGGTACGCAGCGGACGAGGAAGGACGGCTTTACCGCATCAAGGAGCTGTACGGCTGCACCGGACGCCCCAACGAGGGTCTGCGCATCGACCGGTGGAGCAGGCACGGCGCATCCGGGAGGCCGAGCAGAACGACCCGGTGCTCCGGGGCAGAGTCATTCAGGCATCGCCGACCCGGCCATCTTCGACGAGAGCCGGGGCGAGAGCATCGCCGCCATGATGGAGCGGGGGCCGAACTTTCTGCACTGGATGCCCGGCGACCACACCCGTCTGGCGGGCAAGATGCAGATGCACTACCGGCTGAATTTTGACGGCGAGGGCAGGCCGATGCTGCAGGTGTTCAATACCTGCAAGCACTTCATCCGCACCATCCCGAACCTCGTGTACGACGAGAGCAATGTGGAGGACATCGACACCCGGCAGGAAGACCACATCTACGATGAGTGCCGCTATGTGCTGATGGAGAATCCCATCTCGCCGCCCCGGCATACATCGGCCCCGCCGGTGCTGGATGACCCGCTGGAGCTGCATCGGAAGGCGAAGTTTCTGAGGGTGTAAAGGCTCTCCCTTTGGGAGAGGCTGGGGGCGGAGAAAAACGATAGCGCCCTGCAACAGAGGGCAGGAAGGAGAAAAACGAATACTATGGATGAAGCAACAAAACTGCCCATCGGGCCGGAAGAGGTGGCTGAGGCTGCGCAGATCTTGCAGCGGTACAAGGCGGGCAAGGCCGCGCTGGACAAGCGCCTGGTGGACAACGAACTGTGGTTCCGGATGGGACACTGGAAGAACTACCAGAACCCTATGATGGAGGGCAAACCCCAGCCGTCCAGCGGCTGGCTGTTCAACTCCATCGCCAACAAGCATGCCGACGCGATGGACAACTACCCCAGTCCCAACGTCCTGCCCCGTGCCGAGGACGACGAGGCAGCGGCACAGGCGCTTTCCAGCGTGCTGCCCGTGGTGCTGGAACAGGCGGACTATGAGCAGGTGTACAGCGACACCTGGTGGCGCAAGCTCAAGCAGGGGACCGGAGTCAAAGGCGTGTTCTGGGATCCGGAGCAGCGGGGCGGTGTGGGCGAGATCGCCATCCGGCCCATGAACCTGCTGATGCTCTACTGGGAGCCGGGCGTGGACGATATTCAGGCGTCGCCCCACTTTTTCTCGCTGAGTCTGGCCGACACGGCTCAGCTGGAAAGCCGCTGGCCCCAGCTGGCCGGACACACTGCCAGCGTGCTGGACGTGCCGCATTACATCCACGACGGCGGCCTTGATACCAGCGACAAGAGCGTCGTGGTGGACTGGTACTACAAAAAGCTTTCCCCCGAGGGCAGGAGCGTCCTGCACTACTGCAAGTTCTGCAATGGCGTGGTGCTCTACGCCAGCGAGAACGACCCGGCGCTGGCCGAAAGAGGCTTCTACGACCACGGCAAGTATCCCTTCGTGTTCGATGCGCTGTTCATGGAAGAGGACAGCCCGGCGGGCTTCGGGTACATCGACGTGATGAAGGAGTGCCAGACCGCCATCGACAAGATGAACCACGCCATGGACGAGAACGTCCTGCTCTCGTCCCGCCAGCGGTATGTGCTGAGCGACACGGCGGGCGTCAATGAGGAAGAGCTGACGGACCTGTCGCGGGACATCATCCATGTGGTGGGGCGCCTGAACGACGACAGCTTCCGGCCGTTGCAGACGGCGGGCCTGCAGGGCAACAGTCTGAGCTACCGCAACAGCCGCATTGAGGAGCTGAAGGAGATCAGCGGAAACCGCGACATGACCCAGGGCGGCACCGCAGGCGGCGTGACGGCAGCTTCGGCCATCGCGGCCTTGCAGGAGGCGGGTTCGAAGCTCAGCGGGATATGCTCAAGAGCGCTTACAGGGCATTTGCCAAAGAGTGCTGCCTTATCATCGAGCTGATGAGGCAGTTCTACGACGAGGAGCGCATCTTCCGCATCACCGGCAAGAGCGGCGAGAGCGAGTTCGTCCGCTTTTCGGGCCAGGTGCTCCGCGCCACCTGCAAGAGTCGTGGGCGGCGTGGAGCTGGGCAGTCATGAGCCGGTGTTCGACATTGTGGTGAGCGCGGAGAAAAAGTCCACCTTCTCCCGCCTCTCCCAGAACGAGACAGCAAGGAGTGCTATCAGCTGGGCTTTTTCGCCCCGGCCAACGCCGACGCCGCGCTGGCGGCACTGGAAATGATGGACTTTGAGGGCATCGAAAAGGTTCGCCAGCGGGTGCGCCAGAACGGCACCCTTGCCCAGCAGCTGGCGCAGATGCAGGCCCAGATGGCCCAGCTGACGGGTCTGCTGGAAGTGCAGAAAAAGTCCGAAGCCCCCAAGCTCAGCCGGCCCGGCACAGGAGCTGAGCACGGCTGCGATGGCGAGGGCGATGAAGACGCAGAAAGGAGAAATGAGATGATAAAAGTAAACTACACCGAGCTGGACGGCCCGGCAGGCCCCACCTGCCGGCTGGAAGCTTCGGGCCACGCGGGCTATGCCCCCGCCGGGCAGGACATCGTGTGTGCGGGGGCCAGCACCC
>ENA-OQCF01000558-OQCF01000558.1-human-gut-metagenome-genome-assembly--contig:-NODE-558-length-14311-cov-5.110829_pt1 | contig 14311 bp, 16 predicted proteins | sample MGYA00242756_ERZ504573 | MGnify/ENA primary metagenome ERZ504573 (study PRJEB26092, sample SAMD00036240) | human gut metagenome | host: Homo sapiens | study: EMG produced TPA metagenomics assembly of... | reverse complement strand
AAACCGTTCACGGCTATGTGGAGCACTTGGCGAGAACGAGCCACAAACAGCTTGCCGCCCTGCTGCACATACCGGGGCTTTACCGCCTTGTTCCCGGCGTTTTCGTCAAATCCACCCGGAGCGTTTTCGGCCCGGCGGCGGGCTTTGCCCCAAAAGAACTGCAGACCGGTAACGGCGTCTGGCGTGTGGATATGATGAAGTGTCCCTATCACGACACCTGCGCAGAATACGGCTGCCCGGAGCTGTGCCGCTGTTTTTGTGACAGCGATGACATCAGCTATACCGGGCTGCATCCGAAGCTCATTTGGCATCGAACGAAAACGCTGGGGCGTGGGGATGACCGCTGCGACTTTTTGCATGAAGGTCAAAAAAATAGCGGGGAGGCAGTTTGGTATGAAAAGCGTTCGTCAGGAGCGAGATGGTCGGCAAATGGAATGGGAGCGTAGATATATATGAAAATCATGATCGCCGCTGTATTTTATTTTCTGTATTGGGGCGTATGCTTTCTCGGAACAGGCACGGACAGGAAAAATCTCATCGGATTGCGTTCCTATCCCGATGAGGTTCAGACCCGTGTGCAAAGCGACCCTCAGCTTGGGCAAGCAGTTCCGAAGGCAAAATCCACCGCTGCCATTTTGCTCAGTAATCTTCTTTTGTTTACAGTGGTGTTTTCCGTTTTGGGGCTTGCGTTGAAAAGTGTGCTGGGCCTAAACAATTACCTGTCAGCATTTTGGTACTTCCTTGCATTCGGCGAGGGATTGGGCCTGTTCGATCTCCTTGTGATCGATCTGCTCTGGTGGCGCAGTACAAAACGCATCCGTTTCTCGTTTTTGCCGGAGAAGAAATACTATCAGGATCCGAAAAAGCATATCGAATCGTTTTGGCGCGGTATCCCGTTGTTTGCCGCAGCTGCCGCACTGGCAGCCTTGATCGTTACCGTGCTTTGAAACAATACATGGGAGATGCTCCTCGCTGTATGGCCTCATCAAATACCCCGACGCGGGAATGCAATGATCTGCCATATTTGCGGACGTGAAGGAGAGAAGGTAAAGTCGAAATGAAAATCACGGTTCTTGTAACGCTCATGGTATTTCTGGCATACTTTCTTGTTTTATACGGCGGGGTGGGTTTCATTCAGGACAAGCGTTTTTTCTCATCCGCACCAAAGGAAAATCTGGACGCAATCCCCGATACAAAGGAACGATTTCCCGGCGCACATAGTATCGGCTGGGTGATTGAGATCATTGCCATCCTGCTTTTTCTCGCTGCGGCGGCACTAAGCGTATGGGACGCGTCAGAAACGGCTTCGGCTTCCTGGACTTCTTTGTGCGGTTTCTCGCCGTGCTCTACGCCATGGAGACCTACGATATCATTTTCTTTGACTGGGTGCTGCTGTGTCACTCCAATTTCTTTCCGCATTTCTATCCGGAGCTGAAGGGCGTGGTCGGTCCGCATATGTTCGGCTATAACAAGCGAACACATATCCGGCACTTTGTGATCTACATTCCCGCCTCCGCTGTGGCAGCGTGGCTTTGCGCACTGCTTTGAGGACGTGTGACAGAAGCAATAGTTTTGGGAGGCAGAGATTTTCTATGCGTGTGATAAAAAGTCCTGCATGAAAAAAAGAAAAACAACAGAAGCCCATATCCAGCAGCTTCAGCATAAGGGAAAACAAGGAATCCGCTACACCGCATGATGCCAGATGCCCGATTCGCACGCAGACTGAGAGGAGAAAAACAATGATCGTACTGCAACTGCTGCTTTATTGTCTGCTGTTTACCGCAATGGTAAAAATCGCTGTGATCGGTGGTGCTGTCAATGGACTGTACTTTTATCCCAAGGAGGTGCAGGATCGCGCCATCGAACTGGGACTGATCGACCGCAATACGATGAACCGGAAACGAAAATGCTTTATGATACCGTTCTTTATCGTGATGCTTGCTGCTCTTGTGCTGATCATCGGTTTGTGGAACGGGGCTTCCTCCTTTGGTGAGGCCTATTGGCAGGCGCTGCTGTTTCTTGAGGTTATGAATATCTATGACGGCGTTGTAATCGACAAGCTATGGGTCGGGCACAGCAGTTTTGGGTGCTGCCAGGGCTTGAAGATGCGCCGTTCGTGCAGACCTGGAGGCAGGTGTTGAAAAAGCGAAGCATACTGGCGCTGATCTGGGTTGCGGGAGCGGCAATTGTCGGCGGTATTGTCCATTTGATTTTCTAAGAAGTTGGAAATTGCCCAAATGAAAAGCAGAATCATGAACTGCAATCGGAGGCAAAAAAGATGAAGACGGAGAAACCGAAAAAGCTGATTCGATGGTACATTCTCGGTGCAATCGGAGCAGTTCTGACGATCCTGGCAGCAGGCATCGTGGTGCCCGCCTTGCCCTATCTGCTCAGCTTTGCCGCCGGAGCCATGCTGTATGTGGTGGTGGAGGCGCTGATCCCGGAAATGTTGCAGGGGCGGCACTCTAACGTCGGCACAGTGTTTTTTGCGGTAGGCTTCAGCGTGATGATGGTACTGGATGTGGCACTGGGATAGCGCATAGTTGAGAAAATTGCGATGCAAGGGGCGAAGAAAGGAAAAACATGAAAGACAGAGATCTGCCAGTTGACCACAGCTGCCATTCCAAGCCCTGCAAAAGATGGATTGTGGAGACCGGATTGAATAAACAGTATGATTGATATCATTTTCATGACAAAATGGGGGTCACTCCCTATAATCCCGGACAAACAGGCGGCTTTGAAAATGCGGCCGGAAGTGGAGAAATTCACTATTACCGGCTGTTTGATGGCGTGGGGATCATGCTGCTGCGGCTGGAGATGGAGACCTATACGGAAATCCGCACGCAGATCGGTATGATGGAGATCAATTTCTGCATCAATGGCCGTTTTGAAACCAGCTTTTCCATGCGCGATAGCGTTCTGCTAAAGCCGGGTGATATGGCCGTCAGCTGCTACGACGGACGGCATGGAACACGTTCAGAGTCACGGTTCCCGCTGGGCTGTTACGAAGGGCTGTGTCTGGAAGTTGATCCAGCAGCCGCTCAGAACTGGCTTGAGAAGAACGCACCGGGCTTTTCGGTGGATTTTGCGGTACTGAAGCAGAATCTTCTGGGAAACCGATGGTTCATGTTCGGTACGGCAGGACCCCGCTGTGAGCACGTTTTCCGGGAATTGTACGAAAATGCGCCCTACATGGATCTCCGGTTCCTGCGGCTCAAGGTGGTGGAGCTGTTGATGCTGCTGAGCCGCATTCCGCAGGAGGAAGGAACGGACTTGTACTGTTCTACCGAACAGACCGAACTGGCACACCATCTCCGGGATCACCTTCTGACAAACCGGGAGGGGTATGTCTCCCTTGCGCAGCTGGCAGAAGAACACGGGATCTCGGTTTCGCACCTGCAAAAAATGTTCAAACAGGTCTACGGTGTGCCAGTATACCACTATATCAAGGAATACCGTCTGGAACAGGCTGCCGTAGAGCTTGTCCGGAGCGCAAAGCCCATTACGCAGATCGCACAGAATGCAGGATATGACAACGCCAGCAAGTTTTCGGAGGCTTTCCGGAAACGATATGGAACGACCCCGTCGCAGTACCGCACCCACGCAAATGGACTCGCAAAACGGAGCAGGGAAATCAGAATGGAGTAGTCCACGGCCGAAAAATATGCTAAAGTACAGAGCGGTTAGAACAAACTTACTTTAAAACCGGAGGTACTTTCATATGATGATGAAAAAGAAATTTGTTGCAGTGGCCTTGTCTGCGGTCTGCCTGCTGTCTGCTGTCGGCTGCGGCCAGCAGAGCGCAAGCACAGCGTCTTCGGCATCCAGCGTTTCCTCCTCGGTGGCTTCTTCGGCTTCCGCAAGTCAGGTAATGGATGCGGAGGATTATCTGTCTGGTATCAGCGGGACTTATGTGGAACTGTTCCCGGAGATGGCAAAGAGTGAATACCGGAATTTGTGGATCGACGCTGCGACTCCGCTGGTAGGCGAGGACAATGCGGAATCGGCTACGGATATGCTGCTGGGAATGTGCATGGCAGAGCCGTATGGCGAGGAGGCTGTTGAAAAATATGCAGCAGATCCGGACAGCACGGCGTTCAACTGCTATTTTCTGGGCGGCGTGGAAAAATTCGTGATGAATGGCGACACCATCACCGGTCTGGATGCGCAAGGACAGGAAGTGTTTGCACACACCTACCAGAAACTGGATGTGGACAATGAAAACAGCTTCCTCTTCTACCAGAGCGAGGATGCGGATTCCGGGGAGTTTACCTACTTTGCCTTTGCGCCCGATACGATGGAAACGACGTATCATCTGGAATTCCGCTATGCAGAGGATCTCGACGACCTGCAGAGCTGGTATGAAGGAAATTATGCTTATTGGAATGCTGCCGCCATCGCAGAGGACTATGATCAGGCAACCATGGAAAATGTCATTGAACTTTTCGCCACAGAAAATTTGTCTGAGGCAGAATAAGCGGCACATGTGCACCCGATCATGTCAGGCAGTTGCGCATGGCAATATTACAGTAAGGATGTGATTTGATTGAAAAAACAGTCCGATCTTTCCCGGCTGATGGGTTACGCCGGGAACTACCGATATTTCACCTACGCTTCGTGGGTGCTGTCTGCGGTCAGTGCGCTAGTGGCGCTGGTGCCTTTTGTGTACATCTGGAAGATCCTGCGGGATGTGCTGAACGCCGCGCCGGACTATGCGCAGGCGGTGAACATCCCTCATTACGGCTGGATGGCAGTGCTGTTTGCAGTGTTGTCTTACCTTATTTACATTGCGGCGCTGATGTGCTCCCACCTGTCGGCGTTCCGGGTGGCGACGAATCTGCGGCTGGCAGTGTCGGAGCATCTGGCAGTGCTGCCGCTGGCTTTGCCGAGACCTTCGGCAGCGGTAAGCTGCGAAAGATCATCCACGAGAGCACCGGAGCCGCCGAGACCTATCTTGCCCACCAGCTGCCAGACCAGTACAACGCCATCGCCACCCCGGTAGGGCTGCTGGTGCTGCTGTTGGCGTTCGACTGGAGATTGGGGCTGTTGAGCCTTGCACCGGTGGTGCTGGCTTTCCTCATCATGGCGACCATGACCGGCAAGCGGATGGCTGAAAAAATGCGGCAGTACGGTAACGCACTGGAGGCCATGTCCAACGAGGCAGTGGAATACGTCCGGGGCATCCCGGTGGTCAAGACCTTCGGGCAATCGGTATTTTCCTTCAAAAAGTTCAAGACCACCATTGATGAGTATGAAAAGTGGGTCATCTCCTACACCAAAGACCTGCGCCTGCCCATGATGTTCTACACCGCCGCCGTCAACGGCGTGTTCGCCTTTCTGATCGCGGGCGGGCTGCTGTTCACGACACACGGCGTGACCCCGGAATTTCTGCTGAACCTGCTGTTCTATATCATCATCACGCCGGTGATTTCCCTGACCTTGACCCGCATAATGTACATGAGCGAGAACAAGATGGTGGTAGCGGATGCGCTGGCACGCATCGACTCGGTGCTGGAGGCAGCACCCATGCAGGCTCAGGCTGTTCCGCAGCACCCGCAGGATGCTTCCGTCACGCTACAGGATGTGCATTTCAGCTACGACGGAAAAAACGAGGTTATTAAGGGCGTTTCGCTGGAGATTCAGCCGGGACAGACTGTGGCTTTTGTAGGTCCTTCCGGCGGCGGAAAATCTACGCTGGCAAACCTTGTCTGCCGGTTCTTTGATGTGCAGAGCGGCATCGTCCGAGTAGGCGGAGCGGATGTGCGGGCAATCCCCAAGGAAGAGCTGATGGATACCATCTCCTTTGTGTTCCAGAACAGCCGCCTGCTCAAGGGCAGCATTCTGGATAATGTCCGTCTGGGTAGACCGCAGGCCACCGAAGCGAGGTGCTGGCAGCGTTGAAAGCGGCGCAGTGCATGGATATTATAGAAAAGTTCCCGGCGGGCATCCATACCGTTATCGGCACCAAGGGCGTGTATCTTTCCGGCGGCGAGCAGCAGCGCATTGCCATTGCACGCGCCATGCTGAAAAATGCGCCCATCCTGATTCTGGACGAGGCCACCGCCTTTGCCGACCCGGACAATGAAGCTAAGGTGCAGGCCGCTTTTGCCCGGCTTGCCAAGGGCAAAACGGTGCTGATGATTGCACACCGCCTGTCCACCGTAGCTAACGCCGATTGCATTTATGTGGTGCAGGATGGGCGTATTACGGAGACTGGCACAAAGGACGAGCTGTACGCGCAGAACGGCCTGTTTGCCCGGATGTGGCAGGAGTATCAGGCTCGGTGCAGTGGAAGGTCGCAAAGGAGGGGTAAGGAATGATCGAAAAAATTCAACACGCAACGGCCAGCTCTCCGGAGGGCGCAAAGGGTCTGGTGAAGGGCGTTCTGGCCTGTGCGTTCCAGAACATGGCGTTCATGCTGCCAACCGGGCTGCTGTATCTCTTGGTAAAAGACCTGCTTGCAGGCTCCACGAGCGGGAGAACCGCCTTTTATCTGCTGGGGTGTGCGGCCTGCTTTGCGCTGATTTTGCTGACCACATGGTTCCAGTACAACGGCACCTATTTTACGACCTATAAAGAGAGCGGCACCCGTCGCCTGACCCTTGCGGAGCGGCTGCGCAAGCTGCCCCTGTCCTTTTTCGGCAAGCGAGACCTTGCGACCTGACCAGCACCATCATGGCAGACTGCGAGGTACTGGAAAAGGACTGCTCCCACTTCATCCCAGGTCTGTTCGGCTCCCTCATCTCCACCGTGCTCATTGCCCTGAGCCTGTTCGCCTTTGAGTGGCGGATGGCACTGGCGGCTCTGTGGGTCATTCCGGTATCCGCTGCCATCGTGGTGGGCAGCTACCGGGTACAGGATAAGGTGCAGGCCAGGACCATGGCTGCGAAAATGGCCTGTGCGGACGGCATTCAGGAGTACATCGAGACCCTCCGGGACCTGAAAGCCAGCAATGCGGAGCAGCGTTATCTGTCCGGCCTTTCCGACAAAATTCGGGCAGTGGAAAAGCAGTCCATCACGGCAGAGCTGGAAACAGCGCTGTTTGTGTCCTCTGCGGGCATGGTGCTCAAGCTGGGCATCGCATCGGTGGCGCTCACCGGCTCGGTGCTGCTGGTGCAGGGCAGCATCGACGTGCTGACTCTGTTTCTGTTCCTGATGGCGGCATCCCGGATGTACGACCCTATGCAGGGCGCGTTGCAGAATCTGGCGGCGGTCATTGCCATGCGCACCAATGTGGGGCGGATGAACGAGATTCTGGACGCTCCCCTGCAGACCGGCAGCGAGCATCTGACCAATCAGGGCTGTGATATCGTGTTCGACCATGTGGGCTTTGCCTACAACTCCGGCGAAACGGTGCTGCGGGATGTTTCCTTTACCGCAAAGCAGGGGGAGGTCACGGCACTGGTGGGTCCCTCCGGCGGCGGCAAGACCACTGTTTCCCGGCTGGCGGCACGGTTCTGGGATTACCAGAAGGGCAGCATCACCGTGGGCGGCATGGACATTTCCAAGATTGACCCGGAAAAGCTCATGAGCCTGTATTCCATCGTGTTTCAGGATGTGACCCTGTTTGACAATACGATACTGGAAAATATCCGTCTGGGGCGCAAAGGTGCCACCGACGAGGAGGTCCTTGCAGCGGCAAAGCTGGCAAACTGCCAGGAATTTGCCGAAAAGCTACCGGACAAGTGGAACACGAACATCGGGGAAAACGGCTGCGCCCTTTCCGGCGGTGAGCGTCAGCGCATTTCCATTGCCCGCGCCTTCCTGAAGGATGCGCCCATCATTCTGCTGGACGAAGCCACCGCCAGTCTGGACGTGGAGAACGAAACTGCCATTCAGGAGGCTCTATCCCGGCTGATTAAAAACAAAACCGTCCTCATCATCGCCCACCGGATGCGCACCGTGGCCGGTGCGGACAAAATCGTGGTGCTGTCCGACGGCGTGGTGGCCGAACAGGGCGCACCCGATGCACTTTATGCCCGGAACGGCCAGTACACCCACATGGTGGATCTGCAGACCGAAAGCCAGCGCTGGGCCATCTGACCCAATTCAAAAACAGCCCCGCGGCACAACAAAAAAGGGCGTCTATTCAAAAGAATAGGTGTCCTTTTTAGCACCCGGATCCGTCAGCTAACAGTCATGTTTAAATTACTTCCTTATCACTGCTAAGCCAACCGACAACAGGCTTTTTCCTGTTTTTTCGGCAAATGTGCAGAACCAATAAAGTTCACCATTAGGTGAGCCCTTTCACAATTTCCAGAACATATGCTGCGGACAGCGTGCTCGGCAGTACTACGGATAGCTTGCCCTTTCGGATCTGAATTTTCTCCAACGATGCCTCTGCCGGAAAATCGCTGTCAGCTTCTGGTGGTGCAATCCTTACCGGAACGATTGCCTGTCGTTCCATGACTCGCTCCGCAGCCTCATCCCTAAGCTGCGCCTGCCAGCGCATGAAGCTGGAATAGGCAATTCCATTCTCGGAACACCATGTACGGTTGTCTTTTCCACTCTGAGCACATTCCTTGATAAGTTTCAGATAGTGCAGCTTCTTTAATTCGTGATATGCGCCCGCCATATTTTCACTCCGTCCTCTGAGGCATATTAGACTTCTAAGATTGTCTCTTTAACAATTTGAGACTTCCAAGGTTTGCGGATCTTCTCAGACTTCTTAGAATCTATTATCGCACTTAATGGAGTCATTTTACAGACGGGTGATTATGGATCGCTTACGATACATCGGCAAAATAACAGCACAGCCCCCGCCAGAAACTCATAGAACTTGGCGGGGGCTGTACTATTTTAATCAGCCAATATTTAAATCAGGCCCATCAGGCTGGGCAGGCCCAGAGACAGAGCCGGGATGTAGGTGACGGCCAGCAGGGCGGCAACCAGTGCCACAAAGTAGGGGATCAGCTTGGACGTGACCTGCTCGATGGAGACATGGCCGATACCGCAGCCGACGAACAGAACCGAGCCGACCGGCGGGGTGATGTTGCCCAGGCACATATTGAAGATCAGCATAACGCCGAACTGGATCTCCGTCATGCCAAAGCTGGTGGCGATGGGCAGGAAGATCGGGGTGAAAATCAGGATGGCCGGGGTGATGTCCATGAACATGCCGATGACCAGCAGGATGATGTTCATGAGCAGGAAGATGATGTACTTGTTTTCAGTCAGGCTCATCAGGCCGTTGGAGATGGCTGCCGGGATGCCGGAGTAGGCCATAACAAAGGACATGGCGGAGGAGGCAGAAATCAGGAACAGGATGATGCCGGACGTTTTGGCGGAGTTGAGCAGGATGCCGAGGAAGCCTTTGAAGTCGATGCTCTTATAGATGATGGAAAGAATCAGGCAGTAGAGAACCGCGACACCTGCGCCCTCAGTGGCGGTGAAGATACCGGAGACGATGCCGCCGATGACAATGACGATCAGCAGCAGAGACGGCACGGCGTCCCAGACGGTCTTGGCAATGCTCTGGCTGTGGTCAATGCCGGTGGCTTTCATGCCGGCCTTTTTTGCGCCGATGAACGCAACGACCATGCAGCACAGGCCCATCAGGATGCCGGGAATGTAACCGGCCATGAACAGCGTGGAGATGGAGACACCGCCCGCGACGGTGGAGTAGACAATGAAGGCAGACGTCGGGGGAATCAGCAGGCCGGTGGGGGCGGAGGCAATGTTGGCGGCGGCGGAGTAGGCGGGGTCGTAGCCGTTTTCTTCCTCAATGGGGCTGATGCAGCCGCCCATGGCGGATGCGGCAGCAACCGAGGAGCCGGACAGCGCGCCGAACAGCATGTTGCCCAGGATGTTGGCCTGCGCCATGGAGCCGGGGATCTTGCCGACGAACAGCTGGGCAAAGTTGACCAGGCGCTTGGCAATACCGCCGTTGTTCATGATATTGCCGGCCAGAATGAACAGAGGCACGGCAAGCAGCGAGAAGCTCTCCACGCCGGAGTTCATCTTCTGCATCGTGATAAAGGTGATCTGGTCCCAGGACAAGGTGGACATGGCGGTCACGATAGACGACGCCACAATGCTGATGGAGATAGCACGCCGAGGAACAGCAGCACGCCAAACACGGCGAACAGGATAACGGTGGTCATGGTGATACTCATTTGTCTGCACCCTCCTTGGATTCAACTTTTTCGCCGGTGACGTCCTCATAGATGTTGATGATCTGCGCCAGGACGATGAACACGCCGGAAATCGGGGCGATGGAGTAAACCAGGCTGCGGGGAATACCCAGCAGGGCCGAGAACTCGCGGCTGGCAGAGACAGCCAGCTTAAAGCCGCCGATCGTGAATACGAAGATGGCCATCAGGAGGATCAGACCATCGATGGCCACCAGCAGGGCGGTGTGCGCCTTGCCGGTGAATTTGTCGCGGATGAGGGTCAGGGACATGTGCTCCCGGGTGGAGAAGGCGTAGGCCGCGCCGATGAAGCCGGTCCAGATCAGGCTGTAGCGGACAAGCTCCTCGGTGAAAGCCACGGGGCTGTTGAGGATATAGCGGGAGAAAACCTGAATCAGAACCAGCACCGTCATAAAGGTAAGCAGTACGGCGCAGGCAATGCTCAAAATTTTGTCCATCCAGAATTTGATGGCAGCAAAGGTGTTTTTCATGGCTTACTCCTCCCCTCTTGCGGCGTCGATGGTATCCAGCAGCGTCTTGACGCCGGGATACTGCTCCTCGTAGGCTTCGATCATGGGCTGGGTTGCCTCGCGGAAGGCTTCCTTGTCGACGTCATAGACGAACTCAACGCCCATCGTCTCCTGTGCTTCCTTGACGGCCTCCTCCACAGCGGTGTCCCACATGACCTTGTGGGCATCGGTGGAATCGTGGGCGGCCTCCAGAATGATTTCCTGATCCTCGGGGCTGATGGTCTCCCAGACCTTCTCACTCATGATGAGGACGTCGGGGATCATGGCATGCTGATCCACCGAGTAGACCTTGCAGACCTCGCCGTGCTTGCCGGTGGTCAGGGCGGTCTCGTTGTTCTCGGTGCCGTCAATGATGCCGGTCTGCAGCGAGGTGTAAACGTCACCGTAGGACATGGCGACGGGAATGCCGCCCAGATAGCTCATCATGTCGGTCTGGCTCTTCATATCCTGCACGCGGATCTTCAGGCCCTTCAGGTCGGCGGGCGTGCGGATGGCGCGATCCTTCGTGTAGAAGGAGCGTGCACCGGAGGTGTAATAGGTCAGCGTGACAAAGCCGTCGTCACCGGTGGAGAGGAAGAAATCCTGCATCTCCTGCGAGTCCATGACATGGTAGAAGTCATCGGTATCGTTGAAGATATAGGGCAGGCCGAAAGTGTTGAAGGCATCGTTGTAGGTAGCCAGACCGGGTGCAGAAACCTTGGTCATGGCGATAACACCGGCCTGCAGCTGCTCAAGGTTCTCGTTCTCGCTGCCGAGCTGGCCGTTGGGGAAGATCTTGACCTGGATGCGGCCATCGGTCTTTTCAGCGACCTCCTCCGCAAACTGGGTCATGGCGATGTGGACAGTGTGGGTCTCGGACAAGCCGTGGGCCAGAGTCAGCACCAGCGGGTTCTCGGCGCTGTAGCCGGTGGAGTCGGCGGTGGTGCCGGACGCGCCGCAGCCGGTCATAACACCCAGACTGAGCGCAGCCGCAGCAGCCAATGCTGCGAATTTTTTGAACATGGTATTTCTCCTTCTTGTATGTATGCCGTTTTCCCCTTGGCCCCTCTGAGAGGGGCTGCCGCCGCAGCGGCTGGGGGAGAGAACCGTGCCATTACCCGAAATATGTCGGGCTGCGGCAAGGTTCAACCCCTCCGCCCCTACGGGGCACCTCCCCTGCTAGGGAGGCAAGAAGCTGGGTTACATCCCGATCAAATCAAACTGTTCGAACGAGACAAGTACCTCGTGATCTTTCTTGGGGTTGGGGTACTTGATCTGGACGCTCTTGAGGCGCTGGCTGTAGTACCAGCCGCTCTCGGCCTCCTCAAACTTGCGGCGGTGCAGGAAGTGCGGCAGCTCTTTGCCGTCCACCTGCACATAGAACGGGGACTTCTCGCGGTGGATCATATCGAGGTACATGCTCTCGACGGCGGTCTCGTAGCTGCCTCATTCGTGAAGGTCACGACGGTCTTGACGCCTGCCTTGACCGCGATCTTCGTCTTGAGATACGCGCCCTTGCGGTAATCGTTCGTGTGGCCGTCATCCTCGTACAGCGTGAACTCGGAATCCACATCGGGGGCCATCAGGATGTCCAGCGCGGTGGTCTTTTCGGTCATCAGGTTGTGCAGCTTGTTGCCGCTCATCGGGAGAATGGCACCGCTGCGCACAAACAGCGGGATGCTGGCAATATCAACCGGCACCTCAATCGTCTGGCCGGGGGCGTATTCCTCGCGGGTGTAGAAGTCGTAGAACCGCTCGTTTTCGTTCTCGGTCACGGGCAGGTAGACCGGGCGGACGGTCTGGCCCTTTTCAACGACGTTCGCAACCAGCAGAGAATCACCGAACATGAATCCACGCCCTCATCGTAGGTAGCCGGGTCGTTCTGGAAAACGCTGAACGTCGGCTGCCAGATGGGCAGGCCGTTCTCATGCGCGCGCTCCATCAGGGAATACAGCGTCGGGCTGAGCTTATAGCGGAAGTCAATAGCGTCCTTGATGTACTGCTTCTTGTCGCTGTACATCCACGGCTCGGTGACGGTGTTGTCGGTGTTCGTGGAGTGGATGGAGAAGCGCGGCTGGAAGATGCCGTTCTGCACCCAGCGCACGAACAGCTCGCCCTCCGGCGCGGGGCCGAAGAAGCCGCCGATGTCGCAGCCGTGGTTGGACACGCCGCAGAGCGCCATGCCCAGAATCGTGGCGATGTTGTATTTCAGGGTATCCCAGTGGGTCAGGTTGTCACCGGCCCAGACCTGCGCATAGCGCTGGATGCCCGCATGACCGGAACGGCAGACCGAGAACGGGCGGCAGTCGGGGTCATACTCCTCGATGGCCTCGTTGGACAGCTGGCACATCAGGTTGCTCATGACCGGCTTCATCGTGCCAATCGTGCTGCCCTTGCCCTCAAAGTAAACCTTTGCGTCCTTGTCAACGAGGGAGTCATACTCGCAGTTGTCGTTCCAGATGGAACGACAGCCGTATTTCAGCAGCGCGTCCTTAATGTACTGCTTCCAGTGCAGACGGGTGGATTCCTTCGTGTAGTCCACAAACAGGCCGGGGCCGCCCCACCAGGTACCGACAGCCAGACCGTCAAGACCTGCATTGTCGTCGGAGGCGGGCAGGAACATGTCCTTCTCCTTCATCTCGTCCAGAAGCGGATGGACGAGCAGCATACCGGGCTTGATGTTGGGCGAGACGACGATGCCGCGCTTTTCCATCTGGGCGAACCAGTCTGCCGGGTTCTTGAAGCGTTTGTGGTTCCATGTGAAGGTGCAGCGCTTGATGCCCTCGGCGGTCTCAACGGCGCAGTAGCCGCTGGACAGCTGGAACCCGTCGGCAGGGATGCCTTCCTCGCGGGTCGTGTCGATGAAGTCCAGCACGGCATCGTCGCTGTTCTCGGGCAGCTCTGGGTAGTACATTGAGCTGCCGAGGTAGCCCAGCGCGGCCTTCGGCAGCATGACGCTCTTGCCGGTCAGGTCGGTATAGCGCTCAATGATCTCGCGGATGGACGGCCCTGCGATCAAAAACAGGTCAATGTCGCCCGCGTCGGTGCGGTAGGACGAGTAGCGGTGCCAGTAGTTGCGCTTCTCGCGGCCCATGTTGAAATCGCACTCGGCGGTATTGTGGTAGAAGTAGCCGACAGCCTGCTTTGTGCCGCGATTCAGGCGGATATAGAACGGAATGTGCTTGTAGAGGGAATCCGTCTCCTTGGCGTTGTAGCCCATGCGTCGCCGGGAGCCATATTCATGTATTTCTCGGCCTTGTTGATCTCGCCGGATTTCTCGCCGAAGCCGTAGAAGCAGTCGTCGGCCTCGATCTGGCTGGCGTGGATGCGGCGGTGGTTGCTGTCCTCGCGGTAGGCCAGGTCGGGAATATCGGCGTGCAGCAGGCTGCCGTCCTTATCATAGACCATGATGCGGAACGGTGCTTTCTCGATGACGACCTTGAGACGCGCCCCCTGGATGACGGCCTGCCTGTCGCCGTCGGTCAGGGCTGCGGCGGCGGACTGGACGCGCTTGCGGCAGTCCTTCATCAGCTCGTCGGTGCGGGACTCCCATGCGGTCATGGTCAGGCTGTAGGAGCTTCATCCAGTCGCCGTCAAAGCCCGCGCGGATGCGCAGTATATCGTCGGTCAAGAACCAGATGCGCAGGCTCTACAGCGTTGGTGGCTACGGAA
>ENA-OQCF01000557-OQCF01000557.1-human-gut-metagenome-genome-assembly--contig:-NODE-557-length-14319-cov-2.621829_pt1 | contig 14319 bp, 20 predicted proteins | sample MGYA00242756_ERZ504573 | MGnify/ENA primary metagenome ERZ504573 (study PRJEB26092, sample SAMD00036240) | human gut metagenome | host: Homo sapiens | study: EMG produced TPA metagenomics assembly of... | reverse complement strand
TATTCAATGCGTGTATCAGGTGGGAGATAAAGGTTGTTAAGGCATAGCCTTAGCTCCGTATCGGAGCATGATGCGGATTGGGGTATGTGTGCCTTTCTTGCCCGGCTCTTGCCTGTCTGTAAGCCTGTGAGCAGACTGACAAGTGCCGTAAGGAGGGCAAGAATACAGCCGGTACCTTGATGGGGTGGTGGGAGAAAGAGAGCTGCGTTAGGGATAGGAGAATAAAGCCCACAGGAACGAGGACTTGGAGCGGATAGCCCGACAGCTTGCTGTAACGCCCTAACAGAAAATATACTATAGAAGAGAAAACCAGATGAAATAAGTATGATATCTGAAAAGAAAGTTCATATACTGAAAATTATCATACTAGTAAAAAATCGGTTAAATATCTGATATTCCGTATGTTATGCAGTTTCGTGCATTTAATCATGTTAATAATAACTATTAAGTTAAAAATACGACACACAAATGGAAGGAATGAAAGCCACAATTCATATATTTGAAAAAAACATAAATTATGCCAAGAATAGGATATATAAAGGTGGAGATGCCTGGACAAAGGTCGGATGAAGATGATAGTTACATAAGGACAGCAGGATGCGACCCGATTTGCAGAGAGCTATTCTGCAATGAAGATACAAAGCCGGTATGGAAGGAGATGGTAAGGACATTGGAGACAGGTGATGAAGTATTCTTTATTTCCATGGAGAATGCTTTCAGTGGAGTACGTCAGTTATGCTTGTTCCTGGAACTGTGCCGTTTAAAGAGAATAAGGGTGGTCTTTATGAGAGACAGGATAGACAGCAGGGATGAAATGTACCAGAACTCTACGGCCAATGTGCTGAATGCCATAGCTACTCTGAGCAGGGAGACATATTCAATAAGGAGAAAAAGGGCAAAACCAGGAAGAAGGAAGCCGGACAAGGGGAGCATGAAGCAGAAGAGGAACGAGAAATGCGTGGAAATGTACCAGACAGGTATCCCTATAGAAGAGATACAGAAACAGGCTGGCTTCAGGAGCAAAAGTTCCGTATTCAGGATTCTCAGGGACAGCGGAATTAAGCTGAACAGGAGAAGCGTCAATGAAGAGGAATAAAATATTGAGCAAAGTATCAGTTGTCTGCTTTTATGAGAGAGTAAACATTTTCAAATGTCACAAGTAGCTTATCTCCAAAATTTTCTGAAGGTTGGAAGGATGAATAAAGGAGCAGACCACTGTATGAATTATAGAACATATCAGAAACAAATATAAGATTCATATTGGATTTAATTTCTCCGTTTTCTTCAGCAATATGCAAAACATTCTTGATAAGTTCTTTCTCTTTTGTTGTCACTGAAGAGATTTTCTCTGAGAATGAAGGATAATATTGGGGGGCATTTGATAACTAAATAAGAAAAGGCACGTGCAGTTTCGCTAACTGGAAGCTGAAGGAAATCCTGAATGCGGCGCAAACGCATGTGCAAGAACTTTGCATATCTGATTATGAAGTCATGAAGGATATGTTTGCCATAAACAGATGGTATAATCATAATATCATCATCAATTTTAATAAGGTCAAGGAAAAACGAATCAAGTACCAGACGGAAAAGTTCAAGTTTATTGGGAGCATAATGATATAAACCGCCTTTTGAGATATTGGTATCCTTTATCATGTCATCATAAGAAACATTCTCATAATGACGGGTGATGAAAAGTCTGAAAATGGTTTTTAGTATCTCTTCTCTGTTCTGTTTCATAATGGTAAGGAATTATAAAAGTAAAGATATAAAAAAGAAACAATAAAAAGATGGAATACCATTAAATAATAGAGAAGGCAACACTTCAAGAGAGTGGATATACGCCATAAAAGGTCCCATCAGGAGCCTTTTATTATTACCACACAGTCCTCGACTTCAGTGGGCAGACCGAAAAGAGGGTATCGTGTGAAATAGGGTTGCGCTTCTTCATCAGGTGGGGTGCAGACAAGTTCTGCACCGATACTTTTCAGCGTTTCATCAATCATCCTGACTTCTTCATCTGTCAGACCGGTCATGTCTCCGTTGAAGATATAACCGAAAGCCCATGTCGGGATTTTCTCTATGCTCTGTTTCATGGTATATTGTTTTTAGATTTGTACTATCTTGTTTATCCTGCCGTGAAGGAAGTTTCTCAGTGCTGTCTTGTCGATTGACTTGTATTCATACCAGCAGCCGTACTGATTGACGAGGAACGTCTTCAGGATGTCGGAGAAATCAAACCTCCAGCCTCTCACCGGGATTCCGCTCTTAAAGTAGGTGTTATGGTTCACCTGGTATGAAATCCAGTTCTTTTCCTCACGGCTGAGTTTTTCCTTGTTGTTCACTTTCTGACGAAGGATGTAGGCTTTTGCGTCCTTAAGAGTGTCAAGTGCGGGCACTTCCCACAATGCGAATTTCGTTGCTATTGCTGCCATAGTCGTATGAATTTATGAGTTAATGAATTTATGCGGATCTGAGAGCGAGGGAGTTGAGTTTCAACTTTCTGCCGTCTCATCTTCCGACATTTTTTTATGCGTCTTCCGGTCGCATCGGTCGTTTCGTTTCGGTGCCTGTCAAAAAGGTAGGGTGAGGCAGGCGCAAGGTTTTGACAGAAAATACCTCGCACTGCAGGAAGATTTTCCGTCAAACCGTCAGGCCTGACCTTGAAAGCCGCCGCACCCGGTTATACCTTTGCACCAGGAACGGACGACCACCAGATGCAGACGGATACGGATGGTGGAGGGTAATGAAGAGAAGGCCTCAAATCGACATGAGAAGTAATCTCTGTTTAGGATTATATGACAAAAGAGACAATTATATGTAAGTGTTATAAAGTATTCTACCTATCCCAATCGAATAAACAAATTATTGAAAAATAGTACACTAAACTTATAGGTTTAGAATAAAATGACTATATTTGCATTGTAAGAGTTTTGTAGTTATGGAATTTGTAAGAGTTATAAAAGGGTACGACCATCTTTGGGCGGTCAAAGAACCGAATAAAGAATTAGACGAATTGACATCATTGTTTGAACGCTGGAACGATGCAGATTATCTCTTTCAGTTTTTCAAGGAAAACATTGACGATTTAAAGAGTTATTTTAAGATAGAAAAAATTTCACAGGCAATACATGATACCTTTGAAGACTCTGATGCACTGGAAGAACTGATTCTTACATTTCCTTATACAGAAGAATTGGATACACTATTTAAGCCTATTGATGTGACAGATACGAAAAGCATGGAGCTGACACGACAGAAAGCGCGAAACTGGGAGCGAGAAAGGCACGACAGTTGGCTTAGAGTATATGCCATTAGGTTGAACCAAATGTATATGTTGTTACCGGCGGTGCTATAAAGTTAACAAGGGCGATGCAGGACAAGGAGCATACTATGATAGAACTTAACAAGTTGAACAGATGTAAGGAATATCTAATAAGAAATGGCGTATTCGATAAAGACAGTTTTGTAGACTTAAATATGGAGGAATAAAATGAGCAGAACGATTGATTTTTGAAGGAGCATGAAAGTAATGTACCTTCAAAGTTCAGGAAAATGCGGAATGGAGACGTGAAAACCGTGAATGGCTCAAATGGTCCCGTGACGTTGCCTTGTCACTGGTTGATTACATGGAGATAAATGAAATCAACCGTAACGGGCTGGCAGAACGTCTCGGTGTTACACCACAATATGTAAGCAAGATATTGTCCGGCAAGGTAAATTTCTCATTTAAAAGTATAGCTGAGATAGAGAACAAACTATCCATCAAACTCATAAGAATTATGGAGCCGGCATAAATGACAGCAATAACAATAAGAGGGTGTGTCGTAATGACACACCCTCTTATTATTTTTGATTATGTTACAGAATCAAAAATGAAAGTATTTCTTTATGTGCCGGAGGAATGGGGTAGGTTCCTTGTCGATAGAGTAGGGGTTTCCCCATTTGGATATGCCTGACACGGATTCTGCGTATGTGATGTGCAGGCGTATCTTTGCCCTGGTCATGGCCACATAGAAAAGTCTTGCGGATTCTCTGATTTCCTCAGGAGTCTTCTTGTCAAAGAACGGATAGACACCATCGGTTGCCTCGAAGATAATCACGTTCTCAAATTCAAGGCCTTTTGCCTTGTGGACTGTAGAGACGAACACCTTTTCTGTTATACATGAGCTGTCACACAGGTCAGCCTCTCGGTAGGTAGTTATATCGAGAAGGTGGGCTGAAAGCTGCTCCTTCAGGCTCGGAGTCTTCTCCGGAGAGATTACATCGTTACGGAGGAAGCTGAAGATGTACTGCATCTTCGGGTTTGCTTCTATCCATTCCTTCTGTATGAATGCGCCGTAAAGATTCTCCAGCTCGTCAACGAGCAGAGGAGATTCAAACGATCTCTGGTAGAGACGGCTAAGTGTACCATGATAGATGTCGGCATAGGCTCTGCGGAACAGCTCGGCCACGGCAGAGTTGTTCTGAAGGCAGTCGATATGCTGCTGCATGCTGGTAGCAAAGATACCCAGGAAGTGGTCAAGCACAGACTTGGTGGCGATGATGTCATCATCGGCCAGATGGGAGTTCTCACCTTCGAGACCGAAGACCTCCAGCAGGGTTTTGAGCTTGTAGGACTTCAGGCGTGGAGCATGATACGTGCCACCCTGAGGGTATCAAAATACAGAGGATGAACGGTAAAGAAAGAGAAATCACCGCAATCCCTACGGAGATTGTAGTCAAGAATATTGCAGTCATATTCCACGTTCTGGCCGATAAGGTACAGTCCCCCACAAAGTCCATAAACGCACACAGACCGGTCTTACGGTCAACCTTTTCGGCACGCTCATATTCCTGAAGAAGAGGGTTTACAATGCCTCCAAGCATAACCGGTATCGGCTTGTCAGTGAACATAATGATATTGAAACGGGCAATAATCTTCCCGGCATTTACCTTGATAGCCGCAATCTGCACGATATCGTCCTCAAAGATATTCAAGCCTGTAGTTTCCGTATCAAAGATAACGTATTCGCCCTGACAACACCTATACAGCTCCAGCATGTATGAACTGCGTGTGTAGTTGAGAAAATCAGACGGCAGCAGGTAGTTGTCACGGAGATTCTTCACGAAGCGGCGTGCCTCGGCATCTTCATTGAAAATACCTGTCCCGGTAAGGATCTTTGACCATGCCATCATGTTGGAATCCATGTACACCACCTGCAGATGGGCGAAAAGCAGCTGCGCCTGTCGGGTAGTGAAAAGGTCTGTTCCGGAAATCTTGAAGTGTGGGATATTGCGGTTTGAGAGTTCACGCGAAATCTGGTCGGCATCCTTGTTCCATGGCACAAGAACAGCTACCCTTTCATCAGGATACGAGGTACAGAAATTACCAACACTTTCAGCCACAAGCCTAACTTCAGCGTCCTTTTCGGGAGCGGACATGATGCAGAGAGAATCCTGTCCGGCTTCAGTAAGATTGTTCGTCTTAGGCAGGAAATGAGGGTCAACATCAAGCTCCATGTTGGCGTATGTATTGAAGACATCCAAGAGATATTTCGGGGAACGATAATTGAAATACAGGCGGTGCATGTTCTCTCCACAGCGTTCACGCAACCATTCAAGCGTTGCGAGCTTTGCGCCTATGAATGAGAAGATTGCCTGCTGCTCGTCTCCGAGATAAAGAGTCACGTTTTCCTTAGAATGGTCAGTAAACAGGTCGATAATTCCGAACTGGAAAGGGGAGAGGTCCTGAACCTCGTCAATCTGAATCCAAGAATATTTCTTCAGCCTGTCCTGATGCTGAGAAGCGTGGATATACGTCAGGATAAGCAGATCATCAAAGTCAACCAGGTTCCTTTCTTCTTTGTACTGTTGGTATTTTCTTGCAAACTTGAACTGCTGGAGGCAGTCATCCAAGTACTTTGACGGCTGACCGGAAGTATCTACTTTCGGAAAAACAGTACCGTTGTAGAGTCCGGCAAAGTTCTCCATCGTGTAGTCAAGGGACACAAGCTTGAACAGCGTCTTATAGTCAAACGTACGGAACAGGTCGGTGTGCATCAGGAACTCCTTAGGGCATCCGCTGGCAATCATATAGCCAAGGTGCTGCAGCTTGATGGCATTGGTAAGGACACGCTTGTAGCCGTTGCCGGCCAGGGAACCTTCATCCCAGCCGAAAATGGAAGCCATAATGGACAAAGATTCCTGCTCGTCTATGACGGTTGTGTCACGCGCCACCACATTGTTGTCAAAGAGGTAGTGCGAACAGAAACGGTGTACGTTTCCGACAAACAGACTCATTTCTCCTGAAGACTGAAGCCTTTCGAGTATTCGGGAACGCATACCTCTGGCCGCCCTGTTAGTGAAGGTCAGGCAGAGCATGTCATCCAGCGACACACCGCATGAGAGGGCACGAACCACCCTTTCGGCAAGGATATCCGTCTTGCCGCATCCCGGAGGAGCCAGAACCAGGTGATAGCCGCTGTAAAGGGTAATCACTTTCTTCTGGAACTCGTCATTCTCATATTTCTTGTCGAAGGTATATGCCGGGTATTCGTAGAGAGGGTAGTTGCCTGGAGTAGGGATGCTACCATCTGGGGTATGGGGTGTGTCGGTGGGTTTCATAAAATATTATTTTACAGTTTGTCAGTTATAAGTCCGGGATCTATCTCCAACTTCGAGAAAGCGAACAATTTCTTGCCAAGATCCTTCAATGAAGCTCCTATATGGTAAACCTCTTTATCGTCAACTATCATGAAACGGTCATGACTGTTCCGGTAGGTTCTGATATTGATGGGTGGGTACTGGTCATTATGCTTGTCAAGGTCAAGCTGAAGCTGTGCCGTAATCTTCTGTGTATAGATAGTGGCCGACACACCCGGATTGCGCTTGCTCAGCATGAGCAGCACCGATTCATCAACATAATTATCTATCAGCACGATGGATTCTTTAGCTGATTTGATTAAATCTGTTGCAAACTTGTAGGCATCGAATATCTGCCCGTCAAAGAAGATACCTTCCACCGGTGGAAGTGAGGTACGGACAAAGAAGTCTATCTTTTCCGAATGTAAGGCGACTGTTTTCTCCAACTCAGAAAGACGTTGATTTATGGAATATCCTTTTAACAGATATTCCTTCAGTACGCTGTTCGCCCAGATTCGAAATTGTGTACCCCTGACACTCTTAACTCTATATCCCACAGATATAATTACGTCGAGGTTGTAACAGGTTATCTTTCTTTTTACATTACGATTACCTTCAGTTCGAACTGTCAAGTATTCCTTGACAGTTGCTTTTTCCGCAAGTTCACCTTCTTTGAATATATTATTAATGTGTAAACTAATATTTTGCTTAGTAGAACAGAATAATTCTACCATCTGTGCCTGAGTAAGCCAGACGGTTTCATCTTCCATTCTAACCTCCAATTTGACGGTTTCATCCGGTTGGTAAAGTATTATTTCTCCTTGTTCCATTTTGTTTAGAATTTATACAGAATATTATTCGACAAAGAAATCACAATCATAAACATCTGTACCGGAAGGGGACTCCACCCTTACACAATAATTGCCGCAAACAATATATTTTTCAGATATAACAGTTCCGGTTTCTCCAGTATTCGGATCTGTAACCTTGTAGCCTGGTACCATTTTGGCAAGTTCGGCTTTCATCTTATCTGAGGTAAAAACAGTTATATTACATCCACAATGTTCATAATAGACAAGGCCCATATCCATAGACTGTGTAACCTGCTCTACGATATCCATGATTTCCTGTTTACTGAGTATAGTTTCAGTTTCAAACTGCTGTACCTTTATATCGGGTAATTTCTTTATAAAATCTTCTTTTGTCATAATAAGTGTTCTATTAATTATGAATTAACGATTTGAAATTATTTACAATAGTGTACGTTTTGATTTTGTAACAGATTCAAAACTTAAGAATGTACCCGTCAGCATCTTTAAAAGCGTTGCAATGTTCTAGATAATTTCGTGTAGCATCAAAATCATCACCCTGAATATTGGCACTGAATTGTCTTACACGGGAAATAGCTCTTATAAGGACACTCGGATCATTTCTTCTTGTCAATCTGCGAAGGGCATTAAGATAATCCTCTCTGAATACTGTCGGAATAATAATCTTCGACTGGTCAGCGGCCACCAGTTCCGCGTTCATCATAATTCTGGAAATACGGCCATTCCCGTCAGTAAAAGGATGTACTTCACTTATCATAAATAGTATGAAGAGAGATTTAGCAAAGGCATTGTCCAATGCCTGATAATATTCAAAGCCTTTTCTTAGGGTTCCTCTCACAAGTGTACAATCTACAAAATGTGTATCTCCGGCATGATTGTTCTGCATCTTGAACATACCGGGATTCTTGTCAGGGCGGGCAGCCATCATCACCCGATGTCTGTCTTGAAGAATATCTATCAGTCATCCGATGACGAAGGAACACGTTTCATTTCTCTGCGGCTTGCCACAATGTGAAATGTACCAAGTACGTCATGAGAATCTGCATTGCGAGCAGGCAGCGGCTGTCCGGTTTCTATAATCTGTCTCGCATCTTCTATTTCAAACTCCGTACCTTCAATATAATTGGAGAAATAACTCTCGAAAAAGGCAAAATTCCGAAAGGCAGATGTTTCTACATTAGGTTCGTCTATTATTTCAAACGGTTCATTATGCAATGCTTCAAACAGGATACCGAAAAGTTTTACACGTTCTGCATCAAAAGGTTCACCGTTTGCTCTGGCCACGGCACCTGAAGAAGTCAATATAGATACTGGTCTTGTAAGTAACAACGCGCCTATGATAGAATTGAGAGTATTGAACTCCTCTTCCATGCCAAGCTCCAGCGAGCATTCTCTCGCCTTATCCCTGAAATCGTTCAGTCCTTTTTCCCCATTCACCTGAAGATGTTTTTCCAAGTAGTTTTCAATATATTCGCGAGGTAAGCACTTAGACACACCACCACGTGAACGGCTGGCCTGTAGATTCTCCAATGTTCTTCTTTCAGCACTTGATATATATAGATTCTCTATGAAAGGCATGTCACGTTCACTACCGCCATGTCCTTCCATCAAGTGAACCTTTAAACCCGGAAGTTTCACATTTTTCGTATATTCGTATGTAAGGTAAATATCTCCGGCTTCAGTAGGTTTTAACTCAAAAGCACTCCTATGACTGATTACAGCATGAGGGAAAAGGAAGCCTAAAATGCGAAAAACATTGCGCTTGACTATATCCTCCAATGAATCCTCCATATTGGGAGTTATATATCTTAGATGTTATCTTACGGATACTGCCTTCATTTACCATTTTCTTCCTTTTGCTTTCACTCATATCTATACCAGCGAAAAGGATTTCCGAAATATTCAGTGCGATACTCATATTTTATAAATCGATATTTGCTACAAAAATAGTAAATAAGAAGACTAATAGAAATATTTAAAACCATTTTCAGTCTGATAAGAAGTAACTTTTGACCATTTCTAGTCTGATAAGACGCAAAAGTCTTCTATGGATGACTTGTGTATAATTATTTTCTGTTTGGTTGAATATCCTCTTCGGCCAGATAGTTATAAATTGTCTGTTTGGCCTTTATGCCGGTTATCTCCATTATCTGCTGTACGGCTGTACCAGCCTTATAGAGTTGGATGACAGCCTCCTTCTTCGGCTTTTTCATCTTCATTCCTTCCTGTCTACCGAATTTGACACCCCGTTTCTTGGCAGCCTCGATTCCGGCTTTGCAACCTTCAAGGATAAGATTGCGGTTATACTCGGCCAGTGATGCGAGTATCTGCATAGTGAACCTGCCGACAGCGGTAGAAGTATCAAGATTGTCCTGAAGGGAAACAAGTTTGATTCGCCGTTGCTCCAGTTTGGCACAAAGATCGAGCATTTCCTTGACGGATCTGCCTAATCGGTCAAGTCGGTAAATGACAAGTGTGTCGCCGGAACGTAGATAATCCATGCAAGCAGCCAGACCTTCACGCTTAAACTCCTTTCCGGAGATTTTATCTGTGAAGATACGGATGCACCCAGCATTGTTCAGTGCATCTTCCTGAGAAGAGAGGTTTTGCTCCCTTGTACTTACTCTGGCATATCCTATTTTTTCTCCCATAAGTTCTAAATTATTACTGATTTTTTCAAAAGTTATTTAGTATTTAGAACTTAAAAAGCAAAGAAAAAAGCCCTATATATATAATGTATAGGGCAAATTAATATAGTCTATAATAATCTATAGTTTATTTTAGTCATACAAAAGAAATGAGCTTGAGTGCTTTTGTCACAAATAAATAATAAATTTGTGACAAATTAAATGTATGAGTATTATAACAAAAATAGAGAACAGGATCAATTCATTTGGAAGGGGAAGTATTTTTTACCCTGATGACTTTTTGGATTTGGGCACTTCTGATGCAATCAGGCAATCATTGACAAGGTTATGCAAAGACGAAAAGATTGTCAGGGTGGCCTAAGGAATCTATTGCTATCCTCAAATTGATGAAGAACTTGGTCTTGGTATTATTATGCCTACCTCGGATGAAATAGTCAGAAGTCTGGCAAAAAGAGACCACGCAAGGATTGTCCCGACAGGCTCTTACGCACAGCATGTTCTTGGTTTATCTACACAGATTCCATTGAACTGTGTATATATGACTGATGGTTCAGCAAGACATTTGGAGTTATACAATGGAAGAAAGATAACTTTCAAAAGAACGACACCTAAGAATCTTTCTTTCACCAGTAAATTAGCCATGCTGATAACATTCGCCCTTAAATCTCTTGGCAAAATAAATATAGAACAGACCGTCATAAAAAGAATACGGGAGTTACTGAAGAATGAGCCAAAGAGTGAAGTTATGAAAGACTTAAGTTTAATGCCGGAATGAATAAGGAATATAGTAACAGAAGCTTATGAATAATTATTTAAGTCTAACAAAAGAACAGCAGCAAAAGGTATTACAGGCAGCAGAAAACAAGATAGGATTGCCTGGTCAAGCCATAGAGAAAGATAATTTAAATTATTGGATGTCATTATTATAGAGGGTGTATGAAATTAAGGGTTTCTAAACTTTTCTTGGAGTGTTTTCATCATATCAATAAGTGGCTACGTAAATAGAGCTGTGTCAACCCTTTAATTTGTCATTTATTTAGTTAAATATTACTTCGAATACATCTGATTTTCAGGTGTTTATCCGAAAGTAAAATTTGAGATAATCAGGCTTGTTTAGGATTGACACAGTTTGAATTACGGTCTCTTCCCCGACCGATGAGTTTTATAGAGAAAAATAATGCGTAACACAGTTTATTTTACACTACCAATACAAATCATATCTCCCCCTTGAAGTAATAATATTATAAACCGAAAGTAGGCTTAAGCAATTGCAAAGCCTTATCAACCTCAACCTGACTTACATCCATAAGGTCATCCCCCCAGGCTTCCGGGAAATCAATTATGGATTTTCCATTGTTCAGGACTGCATTCCTGATGGCTTTCTTTACATTCGGAAAAGAAGGCTCTATCTTGAAGTGCAAGCAATGGCGTACAGCATTGTAAGCATTTCTTCGTCTATAAAGAAACGGATGGTCACATTCATGTGGATATGGTTTTTCTGTTCAAATTTTTTCCTCTTTGTTTGGAGTTTAGATAATCTGGAGTAGAAGAATGACGGAACATTCTTGCCTTCCGAAACAAGCCTTTTCATTTCATCCTGAATTTCATTGATACCGTCACGGATGTCAGTAAGGTCAGTACAGTTTGAAGCGATTGTATAAGGCGAAAGTTTTCTTATCATATCAAAATGATTTATAGGGTTAAACTTTATATCTGTAGTTCTTATAGGATGTCTTGCGTATATACACAGCATCATATACTTCGTCCGTATGTTCTGATGGCATTATAAAGCCGTTACATTCAAGAATATGGCAGACTGTATATATGGCGGTAATCCTGTTGTCCAAGATGACAAACTCTACATTCCTGAAAAAACCTTTGAAGGTCTTGCCGTTTGCATCTGTGATTATAACAAGCTCTCCCTTCAGATGGTCAAGTTCTGCTGCTCTCTTCTGTGCATTCTTAAGCAATATATTGGCACTTTTCAAGCCTTGCTGAATAATTACTTCCGGTTTCATATGATAACAAATTAAAGTGTTGTATAATTGGGTTAATTATACCTATCCTTTATACCTTGATACAAAGGATAGGGAAAAAGAGTCAGTCAATGTCATAGCCTATCATGGTATTGTCATTGATAAGCAGATAATAATAGCCGTTCCCGGTGTTTCGGTATTCCTTCATAAAACCAGCTGCCATGTCACCGTCCTCACGAGGTTCGCACCAGAGTGTGCCGTCATAGCCGCAAAAGTCAAACCTGTAGCTTGAATACTTCTACTTCTTTTTGAAGGCTTCCCTGAAGCACTCCATCACCATGCAGCCGCAATACTTTTCAATGGTGCTCAATCTGATACATTTTCCGTCAATGGTGGTTCCTGTCGTGATATGGTTTTCATACAGTGACTTCTCCGGATCTGCGTCTGCAATCTGTCTTAGCCAGGCATTGGTATGTGAAGCCAGCCGCGCCAGCTTCTTGTATTTCAAGACCTCTTTTCTGACGGTTTCCTTATCATCCTCACCGGTCGGATAATAAACAGCCTGAATGGATGCCCAATCATAAAACCTATAGCCTTTCCTTTTCTTTCTCTCTGCGATTATACCTATCACTCCTTCCTGACGATTGATAAAAAGCCTTCTGCGCTTACCGTTGATTTTTACGTACAGTGAAGATGGGTTGTTGGGGTTACGGAGATATGCTTCTGCCGGATGTATCGTTGTTGTGTTCATATCGGTAAATTTTGATAATTAATACTATTTTGATTATGTTACATAATCAGATTAAGAAAAACCATATCTTCGGCAAACCTCTCTATCCAGTCAACAATATGGTTCATGTTGTATTCAGAAGTGATAATAGCTTCCGTTTCGCTTATCTGAGTGAACCTTGAAGATTCATATCCGTCTATGAACTCCTTTAAGCTCTCTACACCGAACATTTCCTTTTCTTCCTCGAACTCCTTGTCTATTTCAGCAAGAGGCTTTCTGAACGTGATGTGCAAAGTTTCATAGTTCTTTTCCATAATACAGTCATTTAGAGTCATTGACAATGGTAATATTTCCGTACATTTTTCTGAATACTTCCGAGACATCCTCAAAATATCTGCTGCCATACTCACAGGTAAGTTCCTTTGTCCAGAAGTCAAAGCTAAAGGATTCCGTATGGTCTATCGTTACACTCACATAGTCCTCCATACCGCTCTGGCACACAATGGTATGCCGTTGTACCTTAAACTGACGGTTCAGGCTCATATATCTTGCGGTCAATTTCTTAACCATCATTTCAATCCACTTCATAATGTATGTCATTTGATTGTTTTGCTACTTTTTCTTGAAAAAGTAGTCACAACCTTTTTTTGAAGGTTGTGCTACTCGGTTCACTTAGAGTCTGCCTTCATCTGCATAACTGTAGTAAGAATCATTGCAGATGATAACATGGTCAAGCATTCGGATATTGAGTGTCTTGGCTGCCGTTGCTGCCGATTGGGTCAGCTTATCATCCTCTGTACTTGGTTTTTTGTTTCCGCTCGGATGATTGTGAGAAAGGATAAATGAGGTAGCCTCGCAAAGAATAGCCTCTTTAAGCAGTACCCTTATATCAATCAGGCATGTATTCAGCCCACCGGAAGAAATGCGTATTCTCTTGATAACTCTTGCAGATGAGTTCATTAAGATAGCCCAACATTCTTCGGTCTTGTTATCTCCCAAAACAGGCTGCATATAGTCATAAATGTCTGTACTCTGTCTGATAACCGGTCTTTGGTTCTTGTTTGAGTTGCAGCGTTTGTAAAGCTCCACACCTGCCATAACGAGATTGCGCTTTCCTGGGGTCATTTTCGCCAGGACATCCTCAAAGCTGCACTCTTCGCCATAAACCACTTCCTTTTCCTGTACCTTGTTTACCATCACTGCGCTGTTGGTAAGAATATACACAAGTTCTGAACTGTCCATCAGTCTGTAATCGCCGTTAACTTCGAAACCTTTTCTCATATCCGTATGCTTTAGAGGGTTAAAAACTTGAATTATTCTTCAGCTAGATTTAGACCTTTTTTTTGAAAACCTTTGTCTTGGTTTGGTCTTTTGTCCGCTGACTTTTTTTTTAGATTGAGAATCATTTCCCCATCTGAGTTTTGAGCCTTTTTTTTACGGCTTCTTAGGTACGGGCGAGTGGAATTAGAAAAGTTTTGAACGAAAAAATGTTGGGGCAGTCGCAGACAACATCG
>ENA-OQCF01000556-OQCF01000556.1-human-gut-metagenome-genome-assembly--contig:-NODE-556-length-14325-cov-1.483660_pt1 | contig 14325 bp, 24 predicted proteins | sample MGYA00242756_ERZ504573 | MGnify/ENA primary metagenome ERZ504573 (study PRJEB26092, sample SAMD00036240) | human gut metagenome | host: Homo sapiens | study: EMG produced TPA metagenomics assembly of... | reverse complement strand
GTTGGGGACGAAGAGGCTGCCTTTCAGCATCTGCTCGACCACCGGGTGGCGGCCCTCGGTGATGGTCAGCTCGTCGCTGTCATCCACCACAGGGCGGCAGTAGTTGTTTTCAGCGGCCACCTGCGCCAGCGCCGCCAGCACATCCAGCTCGGCCACAGCATTTGCCGTCCGCTGGATGCGGTCGAGCTGACCGCCGATCGTTTCCAGCAGTTCCGAGAAGAGCCGGTGCTCCAGCGCAATAAGACGCTCATGAGCACCTAAGATCTTGCTTTCCAGCTCTTTCAGCTCCTGGGTGATATAGCGCTCACCGGAGGTGAGGGTCTGCTTGCGGATGTAGGTCTCGGGGACCATGGATTTATAGGAATTGCTGACCTCGATGTAGTAGCCGAAAACGTGATTGTAGCCGATTTTCAGCTTGGGGATGCCGGTCTCCTGCCGCAGGCGCGTTTCCAGCTGGGCGAGGACGCCCTTGGTGTTGTCCCGGATGGAGCGCAGCTCGTCCACCTCGGGGTGGTAACCCTTGGCGATGACACCGCCGTCCTTGAGGGTGGAGGGCGCTTCCGGGTCGATGGCGGCGAGGATGACCGTCTTCACATCGTCCAGCAGGTCGATTTGTCCTGCAAGAGAGGTCAGCTCCGGGCAGCTGCAGCTCTCGGCCTGCGCCCGCAGTTCCGGCAGGCGCTCACAGGTCTGGGCCATCGTATAGATCTCCTTGGGGGTGGCGGAGCCGTAGACCGCGCGAGTCATCAGGCGCTCGAGGTCGGCGATGTAGTGGAGCTGTTCAATCAAATCGCCCCGCTGCATGGTCTGGTTCACAAGGCTTTCCACCGCGTTGAGGCGGCGGTTGATGGCGGCGCTGGAAATGAGCGGCTGCTCGATCCAGCTGCGGAGCATCCGCTTGCCCATGGCGGTGCTGGTCTTGTCCAGCACCCAGAGCAGCGTTCCCCGCTTTTCGCGGCCCCGCAGCGTCTCGGTCAGCTCGAGATTTGCCCGGGTGACCGGCGACAGGCTCATGAACTGAGCTTCATTGTATGTGATGACCGTTTTCAGGCGCTCGACGCCTTTAATTTGCGTATCATGGAGATATTCCAGCAGCGCGGCCATTGCCAGGCGGACAAGGCCGTCTTCTGCGATGCCGGTCTTTGCAGCCCAGTCGCGGCCAAACTGGTTCTCGAGGGAGATGGCCACGAGGCCCGGGGCGTACCGCTCCTCTTCCACCAGCTCGACGGCGCAGTCCATATTCTTTTTGATGTAAGCGGTAATTTCCCGGCAGTCCAGCAGGCCCGGTTCATCAGCACCTCGCTGGGGTGGTAGCGGCAGAGTTCCGCAATGACCGCCGGGGCGATCTTTTCCCGCTTGAGCTCGGTGATATGAGCCGTGCCGGTGGAGACATCCGCAAAGCAAAGGCCCGCTGCGCCGCCTTTCAGAAAAATACTCGCAATGTAGTTGTTTTTGTCATCCTGAAGCATACTGCTCTCGATGACGGTGCCGGGCGTGACCACGCGGATGATGTCGCGTTTTCACAAGACCCTTGGCCTTGGCCGGGTCTTCCATCTGCTCACAGATGCGACCTTGTAGCCCTTCGAGATGAGGCGGGCCACATAGCCTCATAGCTGTGGAACGGTACGCCGCACATGGGCGCGCGCTCTTCGAGGCCGCACTGCTTGCCCGTGAGGGTCAGATCCAACTCCCGCGAGACTGTGAGCGCATCGTCGAAGAACATCTCGTAGAAGTCACCGATGCGGTAGAAAAGAATCTCATCCTTATGTTGTTTTTTGATCTCCAGATATTGCTGCATCATGGGCGAAAGCTCTGCCATGACCGTTCACCTTCCTCCCCTAGTTGTCGGTTTGCCATCCAAAACCGCCTGTTGCAAGCAAAACGCGGCCCTGCATTGCACAGCCGCGTTTTGTGTTTCATGGTTTAAGCCTTAGTGGCAGCCGCCGCAGGTGGAGCAGCTTCCGGTGCAGGAAGCGGAAGGCTCCTGCACGGTCATGGGGTCGCCGCCGTTCATTGTAGTGTTGATGATGGCGTCGATATAGTTCACGAGGGCCTCACAGTCGCGCTTTGCCTCGTTGTAGCCACCATGCCGTCGTCGGCCATGATCTTGCCGTAGAGGTCGTTCACCTTCTGGTTCAGCTCGGCGATGCGCTCATCGCTGCGCTCGGGCTTGCCGATCTCGTTGTTCAGGTCCATACGGGCCAGATTGAACTCGCCGATGAGGTTCTGCAGTTCCTCATCCTTGTCGTTCATCTTGCGGGCCTGGTCCATAGCCAGATAGCGGGAGTCGGTCTGAAGTGCCATGGCGGCACGCTTGAAAAGGTCGATGCAATCCATTGTAATAGTCTCCTTTTATCGTTCCTGTGTTATATATTAGGATAGTGTATCCAGAATATCATTATTCAACCAATTCGCCCAGCAGGACGGTGGCACGGCGCCCATGAGGCGCACCATCGCATAGCTGCCCATGAGGGCGGGGTCAGCTTGAACTCGACGGTAAGGTTGTTGTCGAGACGGCCCGAGAGGGTGCCTTCATTGCGGCCATAGCCCTCCACGAGGACGCGGACGGTCTGGCCCACCTGAGCCTTCACGAGGGCCATTGCGATGTCGTCCTGAACTTTGAGCAGGCGGGTCATACGGTCGGTCTTCTCCTTGCGAGGGGTGGGGTCGGGCATATCTGCCGCCTTGGTGCCGGTGCGCTTGGAGTAGATGAAGGTGAACAGCTGCATATAGCCCACCTTCTGCACCAGCTCAAGGGTCTTCTGGAAGTCCTCTTCGGTCTCACCGGGGAAGCCCACGATGATGTCGCTGGAGAAGGTAATGCCGGGGACCTTCTTCCGGGCATACTCGATGAGTTCGAGGTAGTGCTCCACGGTATAGTGACGGTTCATCTGGACGAGCAGACGGTCAGATCCGCACTGCACCGGCAGATGCAGATGCTTGCAGATCTTCGGCTGGGCCGCGATGGTGTCGATGAGCTTGAAGCTGGCGTCCTCGGGTGGCTGGTCATGAAACGGATGTGGTAGTCGCCCGGGACGGTGCAGAGCAGGTTGAGCAGGTCGGAGAAATCCACCTGCTCCTCGAGGCCCTTGCCGTAGCTGTTGACATTCTGGCCCAGAAGGGTGATCTCCTTATATCCTGCCTCCACGAGACTCTTGAACTCGGCGAGGATGTCGCCGGGCTTGCGGCTCTTTTCGCGGCCGCGGACATAAGGCACGATGCAGTAGGTGCAGAAGTTGTCACAGCCATACATGATGGGCAGCCAGGCACGGAACTCGCTCTCACGGCGGATGGGGATATTCTCCACGATGACGGGGCGCTGAGCCGGCTCCATGAGCACCCGCTTGTGTTTTTGCAATTTCTGAGCGATGAGCTGGGGCAGCGTGTCGATGCCGTCCACACCGAAAACGAGGTCTACGTAGGGGTAGCTCTGGCGCAGCTTTTCTACAACGTGCTTCTGGTTGGCCATGCAGCCGCAGAGGCCGATGATGAGGCCGTGCTTCTTCTCTTTCAGGCCCTTGAGAGCGCCCACGTTACCGAAAACACGCTGCTCGGCGTGCTCACGGACGGCGCAGGTGTTGAAAAGGATGAGGTCGGCGTCCTCGGGCTTGTCACACAGGCCGTAGCCGATGTCCATCAGCACACCCTTGATGCGCTCACCGTCGTTGACATTCTGCTGGCAGCCGTAGCTGTGGACGAAGGCCAGCGGCGGGGTGTCATAGGCCAGCTTGACCAGCTCTGCCGCCGCGTTGTTATGTTCAAATGCTATGTACTCCAATGAAACCATCCTTCTCTGCCGCCGGGGGTCACGCCTCCGGCAGCAGACATACTGATACTATAAAGAAAGCTTCTTTATAGTATTACCCTTTTGGCCTTGGAGGGCAAGAGTTTATTTTTACTGAGCCTGCTTGCCGGCGCACGCCTCGCACAGGCCGAACAGCACCACGGCGCAGTCCTGCACGACGCCCTTCTGGTTGCGCACCAGCTTCATCACCTGCTTTTCGTCCACGTCAGCGTCCACGACGCCGCCGCAGCAGTTGCAGTAGAGGTGGCTGTGCCAGCAGAGTGTGGTCGAAGCGGTCAGCCTTGCCCGGGATGGAGACGCGGCGGACGCGGCCTGCATCTACGAGACTGTTGAGGTTGCGGTAGACGGTACCAAGGCTCAGGCCGGGACATTCCTTGGCTGCAAGGTCAAAAATCTCCTCGGCAGTAGGGTGGTCGCAGAGCTGCTCCACCTTCTGCAGCACCAGCTCGCGCTGTTTGGAATAACGCATGGTCTTTCTCCTTTTTCTGATGGGGTGTGTATCGGGATAAAGGCCGGGTTCAGAGCTTGTCTTCCCCCTTGATCTTCGCCCAGTAGGCTCGGGCGGCCTGTTCGGTGCGGTTGTCGCCGAACGTATAGTATTTCACGTCCTTGAGCAGGTCGGGCAGATATTGCTGGTCCACCCAGTGGTTCTCATAGTCGTGGGCGTACTTGTAGTTCTGGCCCTTGACGGCAGCATCCTCGCCGTCGAAGTGCTTGTTCTGCAGCTGGCGCGGGATGGGGCCGGTGCGCCCCGCCTGCACATCGGCGATGGCCGCATTGATGGCGTCGTGGGCGCTGTTGGATTTCGGGCTGGTTGCCACGAGAATGACGGCATCGGCCAGCGGGAGCCGGGCTTCCGGCAGACCCACCATGTTGGCTGCGTCCACTGCCGCCTTGACGATGGGGATGATCTGCGGGTATGCAAGGCCCACGTCCTCACAGGCGCAGACCATCAACCGGCGGCAGGCCGAGGGCAGGTCGCCCGCTTCCAGCAGACGGGCCAGATAGTGGAGGGCCGCGTTGGGGTCGGAGCCGCGCATGGACTTCTGGTAGGCCGACACAATGTCGTAGTGGTCGTCGCCGTCCCGGTCGTACCGCATGGCCGTGCGGCGGGTGACCTGCTGTATCATCTCGAGGGTGATGTGCTTTCCGGTTCCGTCCACAGGGGCCGCCGTCACCACGAAATCGAGACAGCCCAGCGCCTTGCGCAGGTCGCCGCCCGCACTCTCGGCGAGGTAGGCGCAGGCGTCCTCGTCCATCACGACAGGCTGTGATTCCGACTCCGAGAGCTTTTTCAGGGCGTTGCGGATGCCTCGTTCCACGTCGGCGGCGGAGAGGGACTTGAACTCGAACACCGTACAGCGGGACAGCAGTGCATTATAGATGTAAAAGTAAGGGTTCTCGGTGGTGGATGCAATGAGGGTGACAGAACCGTCCTCGATGCACTCCAGAAGGCTCTGCTGCTGCTTTTTGTTGAGGTACTGTATCTCGTCGAGGTAGAGCAGGATGCCCCCTGCCCCGGCCAGCGTGCCGATGTCCTTCAGCACTGCTTTGATGTCACCGGTGCCGCAGGAAGTGCCGTTGAGCTTGTGGAGGGTCATGCCGCTGTTCTCGGCGATGATGCGGGCGACGGTGGTCTTGCCCGTGCCGGAGGGGCCGTAGAAGATCATGTTGGGGATACGACCGCTCTCGATGGTGCGGCGGAACACCTGTCCCTCGGCCAGAAGATGCTGCTGGCCGCAGACATCAGCCAGCGTTTTGGGGCGCAGACGCTGCGCCAGCGGTTCGTTCATAGGTCTTCCCTCCAAAAATGATCATGAGAATCCTTCTCTTTTATAGTATAGCGCATTTTACACGCCGCGGCAAGAGAAATAATGAAAATGATTCTCAGATAAACGACAAAGCATTTACAAATTTCGCAAAACATGATATGCTTGTGCCATTCCAATCAAGAAACGAGGGGAAACGTATGCGCGGAAAAAACATCTCCGCCGAAGACCTGACGGCCAAAAAAGAGCTGGCTCTGGAGGTCATCCGGCGGCTCAAGGCGGAGTATCCCGACGCAGCTGTACGCTGGACTACGACCACGCCTGGCAGTTGCTGGTGAGCGTCCGGCTGGCGGCCCAGTGTACCGACGCCCGGGTGAATATCGTGGTGCAGGACCTGTTTGCAAAATATCCGTCGGTGGCCGCACTGGCCGGGGCAGAGCCCGAGGACATCGAAGCCATCGTCAAACCCTGCGGGCTGGGCCGCAGCAAGGCCCGGGACATCTCGGCCTGTATGCGGATGCTGCGGGACAAGTACGACTGCAAGGTACCTACGACCTTTGAGGAACTGCTGGCACTGCCCGGCGTAGGCCGCAAGAGTGCGAACCTCATCATGGGCGACGTGTTCGGCAAGCCCGCCATCGTCACCGACACCCACTGCATCCGCCTGTGCAACAAGATCGGCCTTGTGGACGGCATCAAGGAACCACAGAAGGTGGAGATGGCGCTCTGGAAGATCGTCCCGCCCGAAGAGGGCAGTGATCTGTGTCACCGTTTCGTGATGCATGGCCGGGCCGTCTGCAATGCCCGGAAGCCGGAGTGCGAAAAATGCTGTCTTTCGGACATCTGCCGCTACGCACGGGAGGAAGCATCCAACGTCTGATCTTACATATTTCAGGAGGTTTTTCTTATGTTCAGTTTTATCTTCAGTCTTCTCATCGGTGCGCTGGCCGGTTCCATCGCAGGCCGCATCATGGGCAGTGAGACCAGCGCCCTGCGCAACATCGTGCTGGGCATCCTGGGCAGCTTTGTGGGCGGCATCCTCTTCGGCCTCGTGGGCCTGTCCGCTACCGGCCTCGTGGGTGAGATCATCGTCTCGGTCATCGGCGCTGTGTCTGCATCTGGGCTGGCCGCAAGCTGTTCAAGTAAGCAGTCCATCTTAAAAACCACAGCTTTCAGGGGTGAAAGCTGTGGTTTTTTCGTTTCTGCCCGATGTCTTTTTCTCTCGAACTATGCTATAATAAGGTTCGTGTCTGAAATTGGAAAGGAGCTTTTCTCATGGAAACTACGCATGAGTCGTCGAACCAGGCTCTCCGCTCCGCACAGCCCGCCAAACCCTACGCTTTCAGCCGCAAGGTGTTCTGCGAGGGGATGCGGGACGGTGTGCCGATCGCGCTGGGGTATTTTGCGGTGTCGTTCTCGCTGGGCATCGCGGCCCGGACGGCGGGCTTTACACCCCTGCAGGGCTTCGTGGCCAGCCTGCTCAACAATGCTTCGGCGGGCGAGTACGCCGCCTTTGCCCTCATTGCCAGCGGCGCGACCTATCTCGAGGTAGCATCATCACCCTCATCGCCACGCCCGCTATCTGCTGATGAGCTGTGCGCTGGCCCAGCGGTTCGCCCCTGGTACGCCGTTTCTCCACCGGCTTATCATCGGCTATGACGTCACTGACGAGCTGTTCGGCATCACCATCGCCGGCCGGGTTATCTGAACCCCTTCTACACCTATGGTGCCATCGGCGCTGGCCGCGCCGGCGTGGGCTTCGGGTACGGCGCTGGGCATCATCGCGGGCAACCTGCTGCCCCTGCGGGCCGTCAGCGCACTGAGCGTGGCGCTCTACGGCATGTTCCTCGCCATCATCATTCCTCCGGCCCGGAAAGATAAGATCGTGGCCGCGCTGGTGGCCATCAGCTTTGCGCTGAGCTTTGCCTGCACCTATCTGCCGGGCATCTCCGCCCTGTCGGACGGTACCCGCACCATCATCCTGACAGTGGCCATTTCCTGCGCAGGTGCGCTGTTATTCCCCGTCAAGACCCAAAGTGAGGAGGCTGAACAATGATTCGCAGCAACTGGCTTTACATCATAGTGATGTTCGCCGTATCCTACACCATCCGCATCCTGCCGCTGACCCTCATCCGGAAGCCTATCAAAAACCAGTTCATCCAGTCGTTCTTGTACTACGTCCCTTACGTCACTCTGGCGGTCATGACCTTCCCGGCCATCGTCAACGCCACCCAGAGTCCGGCAGCTGGCGCGGTGGCGCTGGTCGTGGGCATTGCGGCGGCATGGTTCGGAGCCAGCCTGTTCCAGGTGTCGGTGGCCTGCTGCGCCGTCGTCTTCGTACTGGAACTGTTCCTTGTTCACTGAGGTGACTGCCCTATGAAACGAGTCCTTGTAACCGGCGCAGGCGGCTTTGTGGGCGCGCGCATCCTCGATATGTGGCGGGGGCAGTTTGCGCTCTGCGCCTTTCCGTCCGACACCCTGCGCACTGCCGACGAAAACGCGGTGCTGCGCTTCATTTTGAAGGAGCACCCGGACGTCATCGTCCACACGGCGGCCCTCTCCAACACCCAGTACTGCCAGCAGGAGCCGGAGGACTCCTTCCGCGCCAACGTCCTGCTGCCCGAGTGGGTGGCGAAGGGAGCGGAGGAGGTGGGCGCAAAGCTGCTCTCCTGCAGCTCCGACCAGGTGTATGCAGGCGTGACGCAGCGGGGGGCGCTGGCGGAGACGCTGCCCCTCTCCCCTTCCAACGTCTATGGACAGCACAAGCTCGAGGCCGAGGCCCGGTTCTGGCCCGCTGCCCGGATGCTGTGGCGCTCCGCCTGCCCTGGATGTACGACCTCCCGGGCTATCATCTGCCCATCCGGGGCAACCTGCCGCTGAACATCCTGAGAGCGGCAAAGACCGGTGAAGTGCTGCGCTTTTCGCGCAATGACTACCGGGGCGTGAGCTATGTGCGGGAGGTCATCGAGAACCTCGTCCCTGCGATGGAGCTGCCCGGCGGCGTCTACAACTTCGGCAGCGAGTGCGACGGAGATATGGTCGAGACAGCACGATGCTTCGCCAATTTACTGCAGGTGGATGTAAAGATCGAGGAATCCGATCTCACCCGCAACCTCGCGATGGATACCGGGAAGCTCCGGGCTCACGGCATCGAGTTCTCCTCGACGTGGGGCGCACTTCGGGTGTGTCTCGGGGATTACCGGCTTGGATATTTGATGTAAAAAAGGGGAAGAGACTGCCTTGGGCAGCCTCTTCCCTTTTTATTATTTCCACAGATTTGCCGCGATCAGCTCCAGCACACTTCCCGCGATGCAGCGCGCCTTATCGGAGATGAGGAAGCAGTTTTCCAGTTCCTCCCGGCGGGGGTCCACGTCAGCCACCTTTGAAGCCGGGCGTGACGGGGTAGCCATCCCGCAGCAGACCGCGCAGGATGCCCGCGATGCGGGTCGTCACCGGAGTGCGGATGCCGTCCGGCGTTTCGATTTCCGCGATCGTTTCACCCGCCGACACAATATCTCCGATGGCACATACATTCCGGAAGATACCAGCCTTTTCTGCGTGGATGACACGCTCAGCACCATAGCCGCCGATGACTCCTGGGACGCCCGTGTTGGGGATGGCCGCACCCTCCCGGATGATACGGCCCAGACGGTGGCCGCGCTTGGTCTCCACCACGAGATCGACATCCACACCGGCGGTAAAACCCGGGCCGAGTGCGATGGTCAGCGGAGCCATATCCCGCGTCGTTCCGAGATTTTTCTTTGCAAGGATGGCATCAACGAGCGCGGCAGGCCGCACCTGCGGGATGAGCTCTCCTTTCGGGTCCACCATCACCGGCACATCGCCGCGCCGCCAGACCACAACGGCCTCATCCAGCGTTTTTACAAGGGTAGCACGCATTCCCTCCACGACAGCCCGCCCTCATACACGGCCTCACTTACCGAGACCTGGCGGCGGATGGCAGCAGGGTGTTCGGCTTCGAGCACAAGCACTTTCAATCCCGCCGACCACAGCCGATGGATGGTGCCGGTGGCGAGGTCGCCGCCGCCGCGCACCAGGATGACGTCATCACGCTTCATTGTTTTCCTCCTCCTTGAGCAGCTGCAGGAACACGTTCATCGAGCCGCCGCAGGCAGCCAGCGCCGCATCGTCCTCTTTTGTGCTGGCTGAATACTCTGCCAGCTGGCAGGGCGCAGCCTCGCCTGCCTGCATTTTTGATGCAAGCTGCTGCACACGGTATTCCATAATGCCGCCGCCCACACTGCCCACGGACCTGCCGTCCGGTAGCACCAGCATCTTTGCGCCCACCTCCCGGGGGGTCGAACCGTGGCGGGAAACGATGGTCACAAGGACAGGAGCCTTCCCCTGTCCCGTGCAGGCATCCAGCGCATTCAGCAGCTCGGGCGGGAAGCCTTCCGTCTGCTGACGGCCATTTTTCACTTCAACGATCTCCGCGAGGATGGATAGTGCGATTTCCTGCGCTGTCTGCGCCTTGATGGCGAGGCCGATGGGGGCGTGGAGTGACTCAGCCTTTTCCGGGGCAGTTCCGGCCTCGATGAGCTGGCGGCGGACAAGGGCCGACCGGCTTCGGCTGCCCAGCATACCAACGTAGGCAAGTCGTTTCTTGTATATTTCGGTAAGACATTCCACGTCGAAGGAGTGGGCGCGGGTGGCGACAACAAAGTAGGTCTCCGCACTGCCCTCCACCTGCGTGAGATTTTCGGCATAAGGACCGCAGAGGACCTTTTCTGCTCCGGCGCGGCGAAGGGCGTCAGCGTACTCTGGCCGCTCCTCGAGACCGGTGACGGGCAGGCCCAGCATAACAGCCAGCCGGACGACGGACTCAGCACATGGCCTCCGCCGCAGATGACGAGCCGGGGCGCGCCTCCGAATTTCTCGACGAAGATCCGCTTATTTTCCAGAGTCAGGATGCTGCTTGCACCACATCCGGCCAGCGCCGGGAGATTCCGGGCCAGCAGCCCCTCCGGTCTTGCGGGCCAGACGGGTACGCCTTCACAAAGAAGAAGCCTCGCTCCGCTTTCCGGCCCATCCAGTACGGAGACCAGCGTATGCTGCCCCTGTGTGCTGCGCAAAGCGTCCAAAAACTCACGAATCGACATAGAATTTCTCCATTATGGTTTATTGCTCCACCGGTGTGGCAGCATCGTAACCCGCATTGTTCAACTGAGACTGACACGCCTGCCAGTCCTCGGGCAGCATCCGCCAGCCGAGCCCGCAGCCTGCCGTGATCTCACTGGCAGCGGGATGAGCCGCCCCGGGATACCCCGGCGGCACACTCTTTCTCCCAGCCCATCGCGCGGCAGTAGAGGCAAACGAAAGAACGATGTATTGTCTTTTGCGGCGCATATCAGCCTCCTCGGCCAGCTCACAGACCGCCTCGGCGGCTCTGAGCACCTCGGTCTCTGTGTTCTGGTGGGAGAAGCTGAACCGCACCATCCCCTGCTCCACGGTGCCGAGGGCTTTGTGGATGAGGGGCGCACAATGAGCGCCCGCCCGGACACAGATGCCGTAGTCCTCCCAGAGGATGTCGGCGGCACGGGCGGCGTCCTCATCCCCGAAGTTCAGGGAGACAATGGGCGCGCGGTCTGTTTCGTCGAAACTGCCGTAGATTTTCACGCCGGGAGCATGGACGATTTTCTCATAAAACAGACGCGTCAGAGTTATTTCTTTTTCGTGCAGAGCTTCGACGCTCTGCGAAAGTATCCACTCCACACCTGCCCCGAGGCCCGCGAGGCCGGGAACATTCAGCGTCCCCGCTTCCAGCGCTGTGGGCATCTGAGAGGGGTGTGTTTCATCAAAACTGTGGATACCGCTGCCACCCACCACAAGGGGGGCCATGGTCAGCCCGGGGCGGACATACAGCCCGCCGGTTCCTGCGGGCCAGCAGCGCCTTGTGTCCGGTGAAACAGAGAACATCCACCCCCAGCGCCTGCACGTCGATAGGCCGTGCGCCCGCAGTCTGGGCTGCGTCCACGACCAGCGTAAGACCGTGTCTTTTGCAAAAACGGAGACGAACGCAAGGTCCGTAAGATCGCCTGTGACGTTGGAAGCATGCGTCACCACGACAAGGCGGGTATTGGGGCGGAGAAATTTTTCGAACTGCTCATACCGCAGCCGCCCGGTGTCGTCCACCTCCGCAAAACTCACTTCTGCCCCCTGCTCCCGCAGGCGATAGAGCGGCCGCAGCACTGAGTTGTGCTCGCAGACCGTCGTGATAACATGGTCGCCGGGGCGGACGAGGCCGCAGAGCGCCGTGTTGAGCGCTGGGTCACGTTGGCAGTGAAAGCAATGCAGTCCGGACTTTCCGCATGGAGAAGTGTTGCAAGTGTCTCACGGGCATGGTAGACGATACGGGCCGCGTGAAGGGTCGGCTCATGCGCCCCGCGGCCCGGATTGCCCGCATGTTCCAGTGCATCCAGCATAGCCTGGCCCACGCAGGGCGGCTTTTGCAGGGTGGTGGCGGCGTTGTCGAGGTAGATCACGGCTTGACCACGTTCCCGGCGTTCAGCATCTTCTCGGCGATAACGTACATATTCGTCACGCCGCCCACGGCCAGCTTCTCGGTCAGGCCGTAGAAGTTCAGGCAGGTGCCGCAGGTGAGGATCTCGACGCCTCAGCCTCCAGCGCCTTGAGGTCGTCCAGCATGGGCGAACCCTCGCAGGTGAGGTGCGCACCGCCGTTATAGAGGAGGATGGTCTTGGGCAGCTTGTCCTGCTGGGTCAGCGAGAAGATGAAAGCCTTCAGCAGGGTCTTGCCCAGCTCCTCAGCACCCTCGCCCATCTTGTCGGACGCAATGACCACCACCGTATCGGTGCGGGCGTCAGGGGTGCAGACCGGAGCTTCCTCTTCTTCTGCCGCAGGCTCACCCACGGTGAACAGGACGCGGTATTCCCGCTCGGCCAGCTTTTCGGCAGCAGACCGGTAGCCTTTCTGCTGGGCCATTTTGGTGAGGTTCTGGACGGCGATCTCGTTGTCCACGAGCACTTCGACTTCGCCTGCGCCATTCAGTTCAGCAATCGCTTTCTTTGCCTTTACTACAGGCAGCGGGCAGGCGTCCCCTCTGGCATCAACTGTTAGCATAGTTTTCCCTCTCTATCGTATGTTTTATTCAGGATAGGACACAACTATTTCGGTGTCCTGCTTCTCTGTGATCTCTCCCACGATTTGTGCGGGGAGGCTGGCTTTTTGCAGCTCGTCCCGGAGGTTTTCAGCCTCTTCCGGAGCCACGGCAAGCAGCAGTCCGCCCGAGGTCTGGGGGTCGAACAAAATTTCCTGCATGGCAAACGGCACATTTTCGAACCGGACGAAAGGCCCGGTGTGGTTGCGGTTGCGCTGACCGGCGGCGGTATAAAGGCAGTCGTCAGCGGCCTGCCACGCACCCGGCAAGACTGGCACAGCGTTGCCGTCGATACGACAGGACAGCCGCCCGCCCATCATCTCGTGGAGGTGGCCGAGGAAGCTGAATCCGGTCACATCCGTTGCCGCGTGAACATCATAGCTTCGGCTTATCTCGGCGGCAGACTTGTTCAGAGTCGTCATGGAGCCACGGCAGCGTCCATCGCACCGGGGGCAGCTTCGCCCACGCGGTTGGCCGTGCAGATGAGGCCCACACCCAGCGCTTGGTAAGGATGAGCTTGTCGCCGGGCTTTCCCGTATCATTGGCAGTGAGGCGGCGGGGAGCCACGAGACCAGTGACGGACAGGCCGTACTTCACACCGGTGTCGGCGATGGAGTGGCCTCCCGCGAGGATGCCCCCCGCCTCGGCCACTTTTTCTGCACCTCCGCGTAAGATCTCACCGAGGATGTTCAGATCCATGCTCTCGGGGAAGCAGACGAGGTTCAGTGCAGTCTTCACCTCGCCGCCCATAGCGTAAACGTCGCTGAGGGCATTTGCCGCCGCGATCTGGCCGAAGGTGTAGGGGTCATCCACCATCGGCGGGAAGAAGTCCACCGTCTGCACCAGCGCGATGTCGTCGGTGATGCGGTAGACAGCCGCATCGTCCCGGCTGTCGTAGCCCACGAGAAGGTCGGAGTCTTTCTCACCCCGGGGCAGCTTTTCCAGAATATGGCTCAGTACGCCTGCGCCGAGCTTGGCGGTACAGCCGCCGCCCGTGCAGAAGACGAGTTTGTCCTCTTTTGCCATCAGGCTCTCTCCCCTTCCTCGAAGTGTGTCAAATATCCTGTTACATCGTAAGTTTCTTTCAGGATGGCAAGTATCTGTTCCCCTGCTGCACGGCGGGCCTTGTCGTCGGCCTGATTGAGGACGGCGTAGAATTTCCGCGTGCCGACGCTTTTTCTCCCGCCTGCATCGTCTGCCAGAAGCTTTGCCAGCAGAGCGGGCGTCAGGGGCGTCTCGGGCGGCACGGCCAGCAAGGTGCAGGCCGCTTCAAGGCGGAAGCAGACATCTTGCAGTGGTTTCCCCACCGCCGACAGCCCGGCTGCCGCCAGCACGATGTCGCTTGACCGCAGGAGCACCGGCTCATGAGCGGCCGGGGCCCTTGCAGGGATGACGCTTCGCGCCGTCAGCCTCGAGCAAAACAGTGTCGGCCTTGGCCATCCAGTCGGCCAGATGGGGCGGCATGGTCAGCTTCCCGCCTTCGGCAGGCACCCCCGCCACGGCGTAAGTACCAGCCTGCCAGAGGGCGTCCCGCGCCGCCTCATCGGGGGCGTAGTTTGCGTCCGGACGCTGGATGTGGGTCGTGGTGGAGACGAGCACCCGCTGTCCCTGCG
>ENA-OQCF01000555-OQCF01000555.1-human-gut-metagenome-genome-assembly--contig:-NODE-555-length-14325-cov-1.806099_pt1 | contig 14325 bp, 16 predicted proteins | sample MGYA00242756_ERZ504573 | MGnify/ENA primary metagenome ERZ504573 (study PRJEB26092, sample SAMD00036240) | human gut metagenome | host: Homo sapiens | study: EMG produced TPA metagenomics assembly of... | reverse complement strand
CGGTGGGGCGTCCTACCGCCCAGAGCAGCCGTACCGTGAAATAGTTGTATAGAATTTGGCTGGGCGCGTTCCAGCAGCGGGCGCAGTACCGTCCGGTATTTTTGGCACTGGGCATCGGTCAGGCAGAAAAGCACATTGCAGCGCATGGCATCCGCCCCGGTCACATAGCAGGGCAGGTAGTTTTGCAGGGTGGTCTCCAGCATCCGCCCGCAGGAAAAACTCAGCTTCAGCTGCTGGGCGGGGGTAAGGGCGGTGTTGGCGATGATCTCGCAGCTGGCTACAAGGTAGGCGTCGCTTGCAAGGTTCAGCTCCATGTGCTGCAAAGGCTGCTCCAATGCGGCTTCGTCCGGGAACAGCCCGGCGTACAACCGCACGAAAAAACGCTCCTGATAGCTGCGCACACTCTCGGCAAGATTTTCCTGTGCTGACAATTCGCCCAGCAAAGCACGCTCCTTTTTTACCTTTTCGGCGGCCTTGGCAAGGGCGGTTTGCAGGTTTTCGGGGGTCAGGTCCAGCTTGACCAGATAATCCACCACTCCGGCACCCATGGCCTGCTTGATGTAATCAAATTCTTCAAAGCTGGTCAGCATGATAAAGGCGGGCAGGGCGTTGCGCTCCCGGCAGGTGCGGGCAAGGGTAAGCCCGTCCATCACCGGCATTTTTACGTCGGCAATGACGATATCCGGCTTCTCCCGCTCAATGAGTTCCAGCGCCAGCTTGCCGTTGCGGGCGGTGCCGCAGACCGTATAGCCCAGCTTTTCCCATTCCAGCATCCCTTGCAGGCCGATGAGCACCAGCGGCTCATCATCCACCAGTAATATCCGCAGCATGGGTGTCTCCTTTCTGTTGATAGGGCAGCCGGATGGTGACCTCGGTGCCCACGTCCTCTTCACTTTCAATGGTCAGGCCGTAACCCTCGCCAAAGGAATACCGGATGCGGCGGTTCACGTTCCACAGGCCGACATGACGGAACTTTTCAGCCTTTTCGGCACCCTCGGCGGGCTCGTCCAGAAGGTGAGCTACCTGCTCCGGCGGCATGCCCACGCCGTCATCGGTAATGCGCAGCAATACGTCCCCGGTATCCGGGTCGGTGGAGATATCCAGCAGCACGCTGCCGTGGCCGCCCTTGGGTTCCAGCCCGTGGAAGATGGCGTTTTCCACCAGCGGCTGCAAGGTGAACCGGGGAATCATGCAGTCCCGGCAAAGGGTCTCGCTTTCAATGCGGGAGACCTCAATCTCCAGGTCGCCGCCGTAGCGGTACTGCTGGATGGTAAAGTAATCGTTGAGCAATGCCAGCTCCTCCTGCAAAGGCACCAGCTTCTGGGTGCCTTTGGAGATGCTTTTGGTCAGCCGTGCAAAGGCGGTGACCATCTCGGCAATGCCGGGCGCGTGCTGGATGGTAGCCATCCAGCGGATGCTGTTGAGGGTGTTGTAGATAAAGTGCGGGTTCACCTCGTTTTGCAGCATCCGGTATTCCAGCTCCTGCTTGCGACGTTCGTCCTCCACCCGGCGGGTCATCAGGCTGTCCACGTTTTCAGCCAGCTGGTTGATGCCCCGGCCGATGTCGCCCAGCTCGTTGTTCCACTCCACCGTGCGGTCGGGGGCAAAGTTGCCGCTGCCCACGGTTTCGATGCGCTTTTGCAGCGCCTCCACCGGGCGGGTGATGACCCGCTCCAGCCAGTGCTGCATCAAAAAGCTCAGTCCCCAGATGATGGCAGTGCCAAGGGCGACCAGCCACAGGTACACGCCGTAGTGCAGCAAAAAGGTATTTGCGGGCAAAAGCTGTACCAGTGCCGCGCTGCGGCCGTTCAGTGTTACCTTGACTACATAATACTTCTGGCCGTCCAGCTGCACCTTGCCCTGCCATGCGGTCTGCTCTGTCACGCCGTTATTGCTGCCGGTGCGCAGGGTGTAGTCCACCTCCCGCAGCGGATTTTCAATCTCGGTCAGGCTGCCGTTTTCGATCTGCCACAGGCGGCTGCCCATCTCCCAGTACAACGCGCTGCCGTCGGTCAGGCTGTAACCTGCTGCCGGGTCGGTGATAATGGCGGTATCCAGCGCAAGGTAGGTGCTGCCCCGGTGCAAGGTGCCCTTGCCGCAGCGGACAGGCTGGCTGATGGCGATGCAGCTCGGACTGCCGGGCAGCAGCGGGTCGGTGGCGAACTGCATCCCGTACCCCTTGGTGAGAAACTGCTTTACGCTGGTGCGGTTGAGCGCCGCCGAGGAGTTCAGCGGGCCGAACTGCAAATGCCGGTCGTTCTCATTGGTAACAAAAAAGCGGAGGATATGGCTGTACAGGGTGCTGGAATAGTATTTTTCCTGCATGGCTTCGTAGGCGGCAATGGTCTGGGTGCCGTTGATATTTTCCTGCGAGATGTACCGCCGCACGGTGCTGTCAATGGAAGCCCAGTTCAAAAGAGCATCGGCGCTTTCCAGACTGGTCTCGATGGAGGTAGCCACCAGCCGCAGGTTGAACTCTGCCGCCTGCAGGGAGTTGGCACGCACATATTGGTTGGAGAGAATGAACAGCGCCGCGCCCACGGCCAGAGAGGTAAGAAAGGTAAAAAAGCGCATTCCCCACACGATCTGCCGCCGCAGCGGGAAACGGTGGCTGCTCTTCATAACGGTGCCTCCTTTCTGGTGACAGTTTGCATTCTTTCCTTTATACAGTACTGATTCCGGCGCGGTTTGTCAACGGCTTTTTTCATGAGAATTGTGTACTTTATATGCTTTTTTCTCTCGTCACGGATGCAAACTGTGCAAGAGAACAAGAAAGTGCAGACTCCAGTGTAAGAAAGTGCATCTTTTTTTAAAAGATACAGAAAAACTGCAACTCTTCCCGGAATTTTTCCATTCCGGTTTTTGCGTTTGTGCGGTATCCTAGTGTCAACAAAAGCGAGTGGCTCCCCGGCACGGGGGAGACCGTTGCACGAAATACACACACTGCCCTGAAGGAGGACACACTTATGAAAAAGATCTCTCGTCGTTCGTTCCTTACCGCTGCCGCTGCCTGCGGCGCAGCTGTTGCCCTGAGCGCCTGTGGCGGCTCTTCTGCAAGCTCCACCGCTGCTTCCTCCACTGCCGGTTCCACCGCTGCTTCCGCAGCCGCAGGCCCTGTTACCCTGCAGTGGTCAGTGTGGGATAAGGAGTCCACTCCCTACTGGCAGGCCATGGCCGACGGCTACATGGCAAGCCACAAGGACGTGACCATCGAGATGGTGGATCTGGGCTCCAGCGATTACATGACCGTTCTGGCTACCCAGCTGGCCGGCAGCGCCGATCTGGATGTCGTGACCGTCAAGGATATCCCCGGCTACGCAAACCTGATCAATCTGGACTACCTCAAGCCCCTGAACGAGGTGCTGACCCGCGACACCGGCGATTTCAACGGCACCATCGAGCAGCTGACCACCGACGACGGCAACTTCTACGCCGTGCCCTTCCGCAGCGACTTCTGGGTGCTGTACTACAACAAGGATCTGTTCGATAAGGCCGGTGTGGAGTATCCCTCCAATGACCTGACGATGGAAGATTACGATGCTCTGGCTCGCAAGATGACCAGCGGCTCCGGCGACACCAAGGTCTATGGCTGCCACTACCACACCTGGCGCTCCGCCGCTTCTCTGTTCTCTATTCTGGACGGCAAGAACACCATCATCGACGGCAAATACGACTTCATGAAGCCCACCTACGATATGGTCATTGCCCAGCAGAAGGACGGCATCTGCATGGACTACGGCTACCTCAAGACCTCTTCTCTGCACTACTCCGCAGCCTTTGAGAACCAGCAGTGCGCAATGGTCAACATGGGCAGCTGGTTCATTTCCACGCTGGAAGCTTACATGAAGGATGCCGAGACCAAGTTCAATTGGGGCATCGTCAAGTATCCGCACCCCGCCGGTGCAGAGGCTGGTTCTACGCTGGGCACTGTGACCAGTCTGGCCATCAACGCCGATTCTCCCAAGCAGAGGCCGCTGCCGACTTCATCAACTGGTGTGTCTCCGAGGAGGGCGCACAGGCCATTGCCAAGACCGGCACCTTCCCGGCCTGCGGCTCCGCTGCTACCGCCGAGATCATCAAGTCCACCGAGGGCTTCCCCGAGGACAGCAACTCTGTGGATGCACTGACCACCAGCAATGTCTATCTGGAAATGCCCTACACCCAGTACGCCTCTGATATCGAGACCATTCTGAACGCCGAGCACGATGCCATTATGACCATGAGCGAGACCGTGGACGAGGGCATCCAGAACATGAACGATCAGGTTCCCGCAGTTCTCGGCTGATAAAGCGTTTCCCGCAATGGTTTGCGGTTCTCCTTCTTCATCATTTTCGATCCCCATTCATTTTCCGATGACGAGCATCGGAAAAAAGCCCTGTCCGAGCGGGGCGGGTATGCACAGCGCCCGCCCCGCTCATTTTTTGGAAAAGCTGTTATACTTCCGGGAAAGGAGGCTCTTTTATGGCGAGTGCTGCTGTCCAGAATAAAACTCCCCGTAAAGTGCTAAAAAAATCGACCCGCGATTCTCTGATCGCGTATTCCTTCATTGCGCCAAACTTCATTGGTTTCTGCGTGTTTACGCTGGTGCCCATGGTGTTTGCCATTGCGCTGGCCTTCTGCGCATGGGACGGCCGCCACGCTATCGAATTTGTCGGCCTGAAAAACTTTGTAAAGCTCTTTACAACCGATAAGATCTTTCAGGCGGCTTTGAAAAACACCGTCGTCTATGTCATCGGTACCGTGCCGCTTACGCTGGCCTGCTCGCTGGCCATGGCTGTGCTGCTGAACCAGAACGTGAAGCTGCGCAACTTCTTCCGCACCGTGGCGTTCTTCCCCTATGTTGCCTCGCTGGTAGCGGTGGCAGCGGTGTGGAATATGATCTTCAACCCCTCCATGGGCCCTATCAACATGATCCTGAACCAGTTCTTTGGCGTGGCGGCGGAAAACCTGCCCCGCTGGGCTGCCGGTAAGGACACCGCTATGATCACGGTCATCCTGTTCAGTGTGTGGAAGAACATGGGCTACTACATGGTCATCTATCTGGCAGGCCTGCAGGGCTGCAACCCGGACCTGAACGAAGCCGCCGAGCTGGACGGCGCAAACCGCTGGCAGCAGTTCTGGCACATCACCCTGCCGCAGCTGCGTCCCACCACCTTCTTTGTGGTCATCATGCTCACCATCTCCGGCTTCAAGGTCTACGACCAGATGTACATGATCACGCAGGGCGGCCCCGGTACTGCTACCATGACGCTGGTGTATTACATCTATAATGTGGCCTTCGTCAATACCCCGAAATACGGCTACGCAAGTGCCATTGCCATGGTGCTGTTCGTACTGGTGCTGATCGTTACCATCATCCAGTTCCGCGGCTCCAAGGGCGATAACTGAGAAAGGAGGAAGAAACCATGGCAACCGCTGTTATTAAAGACCACGCTTCCCAGAAGCGCCGCAATTTCATCTCCAAGTTCCTGATTTATTTCTTCCTCATCGTCATCACAGCTTGTATGCTGCTGCCCTTTTTGTGGATGCTGTCCTCCTCCTTTAAGCTGAATAAGGACGTGTTCGGCTTCCCCATCCAGTGGATCCCCAAAAATCCCCGCTGGCAGAACTATGTGGACATCTGGACCCAGATCCCGCTGCTGACCTTTGTGAAAAACACGGTCAAGATCACCGTGGTGGTCACCCTGTTGCAGCTGTTCACCTCCTCCTTTGCAGCCTACGCCTTTGCCAAGATGCAGTTCAAGGGCAAAAACGTGCTCTTCCTCGCTACATTGCCACCATCGCAGTGCCTTGGCAGGCCTACATGGTGCCCCAGTTCATGATGATGAGCTCGTGGCATTTGAACAACACCCATCTGGCCATTATGTGCCTGCAGGCCTTCAGCGCCTTCGGCGTGTTCCTAATGAAGCAGTTCTACGAGGGCGTGCCCACCGAGCTGTGTGAGGCTGCCCGCATTGATGGCCTGAGCGAGTACGGCATCTGGTGCACATCATGCTGCCGCTCAGCCTGCCCGCCCTGTCTACCCTGACCATCTTCACCTTCGTGACACATGGAACGACTTCCTTGGCCCCCTGATCTACCTGACCAAGACCGAGCTCAAGACCATCCAGATCGGTCTGCGTATGTTCATCACCCAGTATTCCGCAGAGTACGGCCTGATCATGGCGGCCTCTGTGGTAGCACTGATCCCGGTGCTGATCGTGTTCCTCTCCCTGCAGAAGTACTTCGTGCAGGGTGTGGCATCCACCGGCATCAAGGGCTAAACAAATCACCCGTAAGCGGGGCGTGGGCAGTACCCGCGCCCCGCATTTTTTGCAGAAATAGAGGGAAAGCGTTATGTTATATCCTGAACAGAATGAAGCGCGCTTGAAGCTGAGCCTTGACGGCACATGGCGTTTGCGCTGGGCAGCTGCGTGGAAGACCAGTTCGATCCCGCAAAGCCCCTGCCGGATGCCCAGCCCATCGCCGTGCCCGCCAGCTACAACGACCAGAACGACCAGACCACCGCCCTGCGCCGCCACTACGGCTGGGCATGGTATCAGCGCAAGGTCACGCTGCCCACTTTCTGCGCTGGGCAGCGGGTGGTGCTGCGGTTCGGCTCGGTGACCCACACCGCAAAGGTCTGGCTGAACGGCCAGCTTATTGCGCAGCACAAGGGCGGCTTTACTCCCTTTGAAGCAGACGTCACCGCCCCTGCTGCACCCCGGCGAGACGGTGCTGCTGACCGTCGCCTGCGACAACCGGGTAAACCACAGCACCCTGCCTGTGGGCAACGAGGACGGACAACTGGCCTTCTTTGGATCGGACAACGCGGGCATCCCCAGCGTGGAAGCCGCCAAGCGCGCCGCCGCACCCCAGAACCGCCCGAACTTTGACTTTTTCAACTATGCGGGCATCCACCGCCCGGTGTGGCTCTATACCACCCCCAAAGAGTATATCGAGGATGTGACCGTGGTGCCCGCCGTGGACGGCACGGTGCAGTACGCGGTCAAAACCACCGGCAGCGCGCCTGTCCATGTCACGGTGCTGGACGCTGACGGCAACGCCGTTGCAAGCGCCGAAGGTGCAGAAGGCACGATCACCATCCCGGAGGTGCATCTCTGGAGCCCAGACCCGGCACGCCCTACCTGTACACCCTGCACATCACCTGCGGGGCGGATGTCTACGATCAGACCTTTGGCGTGCGCAGCATTGAGGTGCGGGGCACACAGGTGCTTTTGAACGGAAAGCCGCTTTACTTCAAGGGCTTTTGCAAGCACGAGGACTTTACCGCCCATGGACGCGGCTTTGATCCGGTACTGAACGTGAAGGACGTGAATCTGATCCACTGGGCAAACGCCAATGCCGTGCGCACCAGCCACTACCCCTACGCCGAGGAATTCTACGACCTGTGCGACCGAGGGCATTCTGGTGATGGACGAGACCCCGGCGGTGGGCATCGGCGGCGGGGCGGCGGTGAATCCGTTACAAGGAATATCCCCTTGCGGAGCATCACCGGCAGGTGCTTGCCGAGATGATCCATCGGGACAAAAACCACCCCTGCGTGGTGCTGTGGAGCCTTGGCAACGAGCCGGATCTGGAGCACTTCCCGCAGGATGCCTACGATTACTGGCACCCGCTGTATGAGCTGGCGCATCAGCTGGACCCGCAGAACCGCCCGGTCACCCTCGTCTGCTGCCAGAACGACTATACGAAAGATATCACCACCCGCACCATGGATATCGTCTGCATCAACCGCTACTACGGCTGGTACAACCTTTCCGGCGACATGGACGCTGCCTGCTACGGTTTGAATCAGGAGTTGGATTTCTGGGCAGAGCAGCACAAGCCCGTGATGATGAGCGAGTACGGTGCAGACACTGTGCAGGTCTGCACACCGCCGGAGCCGAGATGTTCAGCGAGGAGTTTCAGGTGGAATTTTACCGCCGTCTGGATGCAGAGTTTGACAAGCGCCCGTGTTTGTGGGAGAATTTGTCTGGAACTTTGCAGACTACGACACCGTGCAGGGCCCCATGCGGGTGGACGGCAACAAAAAGGGCCTGTTCACCCGGGACCGCCGCCCCAAGCTGGGTATGCACTTTCTGCGCCAGCGGTGGGCAGAGATACCTACGTTTGGATTTAAGGAGTAATCATGATGAAAACCTACCAGAACCACGCTATGACCGACGCGAGGCACGGCAGGCACTGGCCGATGCCTGCAAACAGGTGGAGACCAATCTGCCCCTGTACACCTACCAGTGCCAGAACCATTCCAGCGTGAACAATATCTACCCCGGCTGTGCCAATAACCAGTGGACCTGCGGCTTCTGGCCGGGGGAAATCTGGCTGGCCTACGAAGCCACCGGGGAGGAAAAATTCAAGACCGCCGCCCTCATTCAGGTGGACAGCTTTGCGGACCGCATTGCCCGCAAGGTGGAGGTGGATCACCATGATATGGGTTTTTGTACAGCCCCACCTGCGTGGCAGCATGGAAGCTGGTGGGCAGCGAAAAGGGCAAAAACGCCGCCATTGCCGCCGCCGACCAGCTGCTGACCCGCTACCAGCCCAGCGGCCGCTTCTTGCAGGCATGGGGCACTATGGACGACCCCGGCAACTACCGCTATATCATCGACTGTATGCTCAACGTGCCGCTGCTGTACTGGGCGGCGCAGGTGACCGGCAAGGACCACTACCGCGAGATCGCCGCTGCCCACACCGCCACCACGCTGGCAAACTCCTTCCGGCCGGACGGCAGCACCTACCACACCTTCTTTATGAACCCGGACGGCACCCCCAAGGGCGGCCGCACCTGTCAGGGCTATAAGGACGACAGCTTCTGGGCGCGGGGACAGGCGTGGGGCGTGTACGGCAGCGCCATTGGCTACACCTACACCCACGATGAAAAGTTTTTGGATGTGTTCCGCAAGGCGCTGGCGTTCTACCTCTCCCGCCTGCCGGAGGATATGATCCCCTGCTGGGATATGCTCTTTGCCCCGGAAAGCGGCGAACCCCGGGATTCCTCCTCTGCGGCCATCGTGGCCTGCGGCCTGCTGGAAGCGGCAAAGTATGTGGACGAAACAGAAGCTGCCCAGTGGCGCACGCTGGCACGGCAGATGCTGGCCAGCCTTGCCGCAAACTACGCGGTAAAGCCCGGCACCCTCGGCTCCGGCCAGCTGCTGCACGGCACTTACAGCAAAAAGAGCCCCTACAACACCTGCACCCCGGAGGCGTGGATGAATGTACGAGCTGGGGCGATTATTTCTACATGGAGGCGCTGACCCGCCTGACCAAAGACTGGGAGATGTATTGGTGATGAACTTGCAGACCAAAGCGGATTTTACCGCACTGATGCACAAATTTCTCGACCCGCTCAAGCCTTATTATTCCGCAGGCTGTTCCCGGCTGCATCTGGGCGAGACAGGCGTGACCTACAACCAGAATGCCATTGAGCTGGAAGCCTTCAGCCGCCCGCTGTGGGCGCTGGTGCCCTTCTGGGTGGGCGGCGGTTCCGACCCGGAATTTGAAAAAATCTACCGCAAGGGACTTGCCGCCGGCACCGACCCGGAAAACCCCGAATACTGGGGCACCACCGGGGAGTATGACCAGTGTTATGTGGAGATGGCGGCCATTGCCTGCGGCATCCTGACTGCACCGGAAAAGCTGTGGACCCCGCTTTCTGGCACCGAAAAACAGAACCTTGCTGCATGGCTGGGGCAGATCAATGCCCACACCATCCCGGATTGCAACTGGCAGTTTTTCCGCATCCTTGTAAATCTTGCCCTGAGAAGCGTGGGGATGCCTTACAGCCCGGAACTGCTGGAGGACGGCCTTTGCAAGATCGACAGCTATTACAGCGGCGACGGCTGGTCCACCGATGGCGCTCCGTGCAAAAGGATTACTACATCCCGTGGGCCATCCAGTATTACGGGCTGCTCTACTCTAAATTTGCCGCAGACATCGACCCCCGGCGTGCTGCACTCTACCGCCAGCGCGCCCAGCTGTTCGCGCAGCAGTTCGTCTATTGGTTCGATGCCAACGGCGCAGCCCTGCCCTTTGGCCGCAGCCTGACCTACCGCTTTGCCCAGAACAGCTTCTGGGCGGCCTGCATCTGGGCAGGGCTGGAACCGCTGCCCCTGCCGGTGATGAAAGCTCATCGTCCGCAACTTCAACTGGTGGCTGGGGCAGAAAATGTTCGACCGGGATGGCATCCTGACCATCGGCTACTGCTACCCGCAGATGTACATGGCCGAGCGGTACAACGCCCCCGGCAGCCCCTACTGGGGCATGAAGAGCTTTTTGCTGCTTGCTTTGCCGGATGACCACCCCTTCTGGTCTGCCGAAGCCGCGCCCATGCCCGCATTGGAGCGGCTCAAGCCCATGCCATACGCCAATATGCTGGTGCAGCGCCGGGCGGGGCGGGTAACGGCCTATGCCGCCGGTGTCAACGAGGGCCACGGTCACGGACAGTTCCCGGAAAAGTATGCAAAATTTGCCTACGATACCCGCTTTGGCTTCTGCGCCTCCCGCAGCCGGGAGGTGCTCAATCAGGCCGCGCCGGACAGTATGCTGGCCTTTGTCATCGACGACAACGTGTTTGTGCGCAAGGTGAGCAAAACGTGGGAAATTGAAGCCGGGGCTGTGACCGCGCAGTGGTCGCCCTTCCCCGGGATTGAGGTGACCACCACTATCACTCCCACGGCCACCGGCCACCGCCGCCACCATGAAATTGACAGCAGTTTCGACTGCGAAGCCTATGACTGCGGTTTTGCCGTGCCCAATTTTACACCGGGCTACGCCGAAAGCGCGGAAAACGATACCACCGAAGCCCATTGCGACACCCTGTGCTGCGCCGTGCGCGGCAGGGGAGAAGCAGTGGTCATCGGCTGCGACCCTAACACCAGCCTGTACTTCACCAATGTCCATCTGCCCGCCGTGAAGTACCACATCCCCAAGGGACACACGGTGCTGGACACCGAGGTCTTTGACGAAGCAAACTGATGCCGCTTCTTTCTATAGCAGTTTGCGTTTTTAATGCACAAGCAACATCCGCAAACTGCATATCGCAAATATGCCGTTTTGATAGGCACTATTTTTGAAAATTGCGATAGAAAAACAGTCGTTTTTGTGCGGCTGTTTTTCTTATATTCTGTGCTATAATGAGAGCAGAAAATGCTGCGAGGTGACATTTATGCCTTTAAATAATCCTATCACATCGGCGCTTCTGGCCGACCCGGAAATTTTCCAGCAGAACCGTTTGCCCTTCCACGCTCATTTTGCAGACCAGACAAGCCCGGAAATGCCGCTGGCCGTCAGCTTGGATGGCGAATGGGCTTTCCACTATGCGGAAAACCTGACTGCGCCTTTCTCAGACTGGGACACCCTGACCGTGCCCGGCTTCATCCAAATGCAGAGCCTGCAAAAGCCCGGCCAGCCCTACGGCACGCCCCATTACGTCAACACCCAGTACCCGTGGGACGGCCATGAAAAGCTGCACCCCGGTCAGATTCCGCAGGATTATAACCCCATCGGGGAATACCAGCGCAGTTTCACCCTGCCGGAAAGCTGGGCAAGCTGCTATCTGCGCCTGAACGGCGCGGACAGCGCTGCCGCCGTCTGGTGCAATGACGTTTACATCGGCTACACCGAGGATACCTTCACTTCCGCTGAATTTGACATGACCGCCGCCGTCCACCCCGGCGAAAATACCCTGACGGTACAGGTGTACCGTTTCTCCTCCGGCAGCTGGCTGGAGGATCAGGATTTCTGGCGCATGAGCGGCTTGTTCCGCTCTGTGGAGCTGTTCACAAAGCCGGAAATTCACCTCGAGGATGTCTTTGTGAAGCAGGATTTTGCCCCGGACTTTTCCAGTGCCACTGTCACCTTTGATTGCAAGGTCAGCGGCGCGGGCACCATCTCGGTGGTGTTTGATGGCGAGGAGCAGTCTGCTGAGGTGGGCGAACCTGCCGAATACGACAGCGGTGTGGTGTTCGGCAAGGGCGAGGCCGACCCGGACGTGGAAGAGGACGTGCAGGATGTCTCCTTCACCTTTACGGTGGAGCATCCCACCCTGTGGAGCGCCGAGCAGCCGAACCTGTACGAAGCAGAAATTGCCCTGCTGAACGAGGGTGCTCTCGTGGAGCGCACCGGATTGAAAGTCGGCTTGCGTAAGTTTGAGCTGAAAGAACGCCAGATGCTTTTGAACGGCAAGCGTATCGTGTTCAAGGGTGTCAACCGCCACGAGTGGAGCTGCCGCACCGGCCGCACCGTCAGCCGGGAAGAGATGCTGTGGGATGTAAAGAACCTGAAGCCCACAACGTGAACGCCGTGCGCACCAGCCACTACCCGGACGACCCGTATTTTCTGCAGCTCTGCGATGAATACGGTCTGTATGTCATCGGGGAAACGAATCTGGAGACCCACGGCACATGGCAGAAGCTGGGTGCGGACGGCTCGGACGAGTGGACGCTGCCCGGTGCCCGCCCGGAGTGGCGGGAAAATGTGCTTGCCCGCGCCGAAGCCATGCTGGAACGGGACAAAAACCACCCGGCCATCCTCATTTGGTCTTGCGGCAACGAGAGCCACGGCGGCAAGACCCTGTGGGAGATGAGCGAGTATTTCCGCAACACCGACCCCAGCCGCCTTGTGCACTACGAGGGCATTTTCTGGAACCGGGAGTACCCCGCCACCTCCGATATGGAAAGCCAGATGTACACCCCGGTGGCAGACATCAAAAAAGTTTCTGGCAGAGCACCCGGAAAAGCCCTTTATCATGTGCGAGTACAGCCACGCCATGGGCAACAGCTGCGGCGGCATCACCGACTACACCGAGTATGCCTACGAAGAACCGCTGTATCAGGGCGGGTTCATCTGGGAGTACATGGACCACGGCATTGCAGTGACAAGCCCGGACGGCAAGCCCGGCTTTGCCTATGGCGGCGACTTCGGCGACCGCCCCACCGACCGGGAATTCTGCGTGGACGGCCTTGTACTGCCCGACCGCCGTAACACCCCCAAAATGGACGCCGTCAAGGCGGCCTACGCACCGCTGAAGATCACCCTGACCGACACGGAAGCCGTGATTGAAAACCGGAATCTCTTTACCGACCTGAACGCTACGACCTTGTGTTTGCGTCCTCGGTCAACGGCAAGCCGGAGCGCCGGGCGGTGCTGCGGGCAGACTGTGCACCCGGCGAAACGGTGCATCTGCTGTTCCCCTTTGCCTTGCCGGAGACAGGGCTTGCCTGCATGACCGTTACCGCTATCCAGCGGGCTGCAAAGCCCGGCATCCCGGCGGGCTATGAAGCTGCCTTTGGGCAGGTATGGCACAACTACGCCGCCGCCCGGCTGACCCTGCCCGCCCCGCAGCTGGTGGAGATGGACTGCAACATCGGCGTGAAGGGCAAGGGCTTCGAGTACATCTTTGGCCGCGGCAAGGGCCTTGTGTCCATCCGCTACAACGGTGTGCAGCTGTTGGACGATACCGTGCGCCCCAATTTCTGGCGTGCGCCCACCAACAACGACGAGGGCTGCGCAGAACCTTTTACATTTGCCTTCTGGAAAACCGCCGGTCTCTACGCCCGGTGCGATAATCTGACTGCCGAAGCAAAGGATGAGTTCGTCATCGTCCGCGCAAACTACACCCTGCCAGATGGGCAGACGCTGCCCATTGATTTTGCCATTGACGGCGCAGGCCGCTGTGACATCACCATGACATGGCAGGGCGCGCGCACTGAACTGCCGGAGTTCGGTCTGCTCTTCCCGCTGCGCCGGGAGCTGACCGAGGTATCCTATCTGGGTCTTGGCCCCCGGGAAACCACCGCCGACCGCACCGCAGGCGGCAAAATGGGCGCTTGGAGCTACAATGTCCGGCAGGACTTTGCCCAGAACACCCCGGTCTACCCGCAGGAGTGCGGCAGCCGCACCGGCGTGTACAGTGCAACTGTCACCGGCAGCGGATTGAATATAGGCATCGGCTTTGCAGGGGACGGCATGACCTTCTCGGCGCTGCCCTACACGCCCCATGAACTGGAAAACGCCCGCCACCTTTACGAGCTGCCCCGGGACGACAATAAGACGGTCGTCCGCTGCGCTGCTTTCCAGCGCGGCGTGGGCGGCGACAACAGCTGGGGCGCAAAGCCCCATGCAGACGCCTGCTTTGCGGTGGAGAAGGGAACCTCGTTCCGTTTTACGATTCAAAAATAAAAATTTACTTGGCTAAAGTGGTGGGTAATCATCGTGATACCCACCACTTTGGTCTTATTGCGAAACCGTAACGAGAATAAAAATCAGTGCAACATAATAAATAGTATATTGGCGATACGCAATCAACGATGTAGCTGCTACATT
>ENA-OQCF01000553-OQCF01000553.1-human-gut-metagenome-genome-assembly--contig:-NODE-553-length-14373-cov-1.744279_pt1 | contig 14373 bp, 12 predicted proteins | sample MGYA00242756_ERZ504573 | MGnify/ENA primary metagenome ERZ504573 (study PRJEB26092, sample SAMD00036240) | human gut metagenome | host: Homo sapiens | study: EMG produced TPA metagenomics assembly of... | reverse complement strand
AAAGTAAATGAGGACGAAATTTTAATTCGATATATCAATAAGCATTGTACTGCAACCGAAGAAAAAGAGATTTTAGAGTGGTTGAAAGAGAAAGATAACCGTCAGCGTTTATTTGAGCTGGAGCAAATCTGGGGACTGAAAGCTGAAATGCGTTTTTCGGATAAAGGACGTATGGATGAAGCTTATCGGCAACTGAGCAGACAACTTGGCTTGAGTGGGCAGATAGAGAAAAGAGAGAAACCGATACAGAGATTTACCGTCAGGGAATGGTGGAAGTATGCGGCTGTGTTGGTTGCTGTTTGTCTTTTTGCGACAAACTTGTTCTATATCACGAAAGAGGAACCGGAAGCATACAATACGGTAGTGGTTCCGAAAGGCCAACGGGTTTCTTTATTGCTGAGTGACGGGACAACAGTCTGGCTGAACGCTGAGAGCCGTTTTTCTTATCCGGCTAAGTTCTCGGAAAAATATAGAACGGTCACATTGGAAGGAGAGGGCTATTTTGAGGTGGCACATAATCCCAAATGTCCGTTTACGGTGAAATTGCCGATGTTGAATATCAGGGTGTTGGGTACAAAATTTAATGCAAAAGCCTATTTGGATGAACCGAGTTGGATTACTTTGAAAGAAGGTTCGGTAGAAGTATCAACCTTAGATGACAGAAGTAAGGAAAGAATGTCGCCCAATGACCAGGTATATTACACCGTTAGTGATGGCTTGGTGTTAATAAGGAATTCGGCGCAGGCAAATGTGGATAGTTGGACTACTGGTGACCTGAGATTCGACAATAAGACTTTGAAAGAAATGGCAAAGGTTATAGAACGTCGGTATGATGTGAAAATCAGGATTATGGATAGTTCGCTGGTTGAAGAATATTTCACTTGCCATTTTAGGAAAGACTTGACCATAGCCCAGGCGATGGAATTGTTGAAAGAAACCAGACGGGTGGATTATAGAATTGAAAAGAAAACGGTATACCTATATAAAAAATAACAGTATGTGAAACTTTGAAAAACAACGGATGCCTATGAAGTAAAACCTTTGCAAAAAATGAAGGTCGAAGACGCACCACCATCTTTCGACCCGGATTAATGAGTAACCTTATAATTTATTACAAACTAATCAATTACAAATGTATGGATAATATTATGAAATGCACGCCATTGGGTGAGCAAAAATCACTATGGCTACGAAAAACATTGTTAATTATGAAATTCTTTTGTTCTTTTTCTATTATTGGGAACTGTCCCGTGTTGGGCAGGCATCGCTTATTCACAGAATGTGAAGATGTCTTTGGACATGGAAAATACTACGGTGCATGACGTGATTAATGCTATTGAGAAAAAAGGAAATTTCTATTTTACCTATAATCTGAATCAAGTCAATGTCAATAGAAAAGTATCCATTAAAGTAGAAAATAAAACGATTAACCAAATTTTAGATCGGTTATTTTCAAAATCAGGTATCGATTATAAAATAGAAAATCGTCATATTGTATTATATAAGCAAGCAACTCCCGAAGTAGAAGCTGTGAAACAACAGAAATCTATAAACGGTATTGTAGCCGATGAGCAGGGTGAACCTATCATTGGTGCCAGTGTATTGGAAAAAGGTACTACAAACGGTACGATTACTGATTTGGATGGTCGTTTTACTTTATCTATCGGTAAGGGAACTGAATTGATTGTTTCTTATGTAGGTTATACCACAAAGACCGTGAAATAGGTAATCAGTCTACTATAAAAATTGTATTAATAGAAGATACCAAGACATTGGATGAGGTGGTTGTAATTGGTTATGGTACACAGAAAAGTCTGATGTTTTCAGGTTCGGTAACATCAGTATCGGGTGATAAACTGTCTAAGATTCCTACTGCAAATGCAGAGATGGCATTGCAAGGTATGGCTCCGGGTTTGTCGGTAAACTTTGGCAGTGGTGCTGCCGGTTCTTCTGCCACTTTGCAGGTACGCGGTGTGACTTCTTGGAAAAGATGATGATGGCGAGAACAGTGAAAGTAACGGTCCACTAGTGATTATCGATGGTGTTCCGGGTAATATGTCTTATCTTAATCCTGAATGATATTAAATCGATTTCCGGTATTGAAAGGATTGCTGCTACTGGCCGCTATCTATGGTTCACGTTCGGCAGCTGGTGTTATTTTGATTGAAACACATCGTGGTACGATGAATTCAGCTCCGAAGATTACTTTTTCCGGTTATTGGGGGTTGAGTGCCATGCCGAAGCGTCTGGAAGTTTGTAATTCAGCTGAGTTTATTAAAGTACGTAAGATGGCATTAATAAATGCAGGTACGGATGAAAGCCGCTGGCCTAAATATATCAGCGAGTACGAGAGAGACCCGAGTCAGTTTGCTGATACTGATTGGCAGAAAGAGTATTATCAACGTGGTTTTACACAAAAATATAACATTGGTTATACGGCAGGTAGTGCTAATTCCAATGTGTCTCTTTCTGCTTTCTATAGTAAGACGGACGGTGTGACTATTGCTACCGGAGATGAAAAGTTCGGTTTCCGTTTAAACTCTGATGTTACCCGTGGTAAGTTTAAAATGGGTGAATCTGTAAGCTATAGCCGTTGGTCGGCCGATTTGGAATCCAATTCGGGTTTCTCTTCCATTTATCAGGTGACGAATATGGAGCCGTTAGCGTTCCTTTATGATGAGAACAACGATGGTGGTTATGGTGGTGCCATCTCTGGTATGGGTATGTCTGATGCCGGTAATCAGGTTGCTTTTAATAAATTGATTGATAATACAAGCTCTACCGATTATATCGCAGCTTCCGGCTATTTGCAGTACGAGCCGATTAAAGGGCTTATCGTGAAATTCAATGCCAGCCGTAATATGTACTTTAGCAAATCTCGTCTTTTTACACCTACCTATGAGATTGGGGCGGCCAAACGAAACACGATGGCTAGTTTATCTGAATCACGTTCGCAGACAACCAACGATTTGTTGGAATTGACTGCTAATTATGACAAGACCATTGCTGAAATACACAATCTTTCTCTTTTATTGGGACTTTCTCAGGAAGAAAATAAGTATGAAGACCTTAGTGCTTCCGGTTCTGATTTTGAGAATAACAGTATGAGCTTGATGGGACATGCTAAAAGTAACTATTCTGTAGGTGGTACCAAGACCCGCAGTGCCCTCCGTTCTCTCTTTGGCCGTGTGAACTACAACTACATGATGCGTTATATGATTATGGCTTCTTTCCGTTATGATGGCTCTTCACGTTTTGCTAAAGGTAACAAGTGGGGGTTCTTCCCTTCTGTATCATTGGGCTGGAACATTGCTAATGAACCATTTTGGGAAAATTTGAAAGAAACTGTTTCCATGTTTAAACTCCGTTTGAGCTACGGTGCTTTGGGTAATCAGAACATAGGTCTTTATCGATATATTCCTACTTTGAGCTACAATACCCATGCATTGAACTATCCTTTTGATGGTCGTGAAACTTCCATGGGATATGCCATTACAGCTTTTCCATCCAGTAACATCAAGTGGGAAACGACGGTGTATAAGAATATCGGTGTAGACATTAGTTTATGGAACAATAAACTGGAGCTTTCTGCGGAAGCTTATATTAAGAACACCAGGGATATGCTTTCTAGCCGTAACATCAGTTTAGCTACCGGCTATAATTCTTCTATCTTGGTGAACGATGGTAAGTTGCGCACAACCGGTTTTGAAATGCAAGCCATTTATCATGGCAAAGCCGGAGGATTGAAGTATGATTTGGATTTGAATTTATCTCATTATAAAAGTGTGTTGAAATCTATGGCCAATCCTGACTATCTCTATGAATACGGTGCTTTGCGTACTTATGTAGGTGGTGAAATCGGTGAATTCTGGGTATATCAAACTGCCGGAATCTTCCAAAATCAAGCAGAAGTGGACGAATGGAACACAGCTCATGGCTATAAGGATCAAAACGGCAACTGGCAGCCTCTGCAGCCTGTGGCTAAGCCGGGTGATATCCGTTTCATAGATCAGAATGGAGATGGTATGCTTGATACAAACGACCGCGTGAAAGTGGGTAGTGGTACACCGAAGGTGTCATTGGGATTCAACATTAACTTGGCTTATAAAGACTTTGATTTGGTAGCCAATTTCTACGGTGACTTTGGTGCTAAGCGTTATAACTATACTAAATATCAGTTGGAGCGTATGGACCATGTGTTCAACTATGGTAAGAATGCCTTGAATGCTTGGACACCTGAAAATCCTGATACTGATATTCCACGTGCCGTGTCTGGTGACCCTAATAAGAACTCTCGTACTTCCACCCGTTTTGTGGAGAATGGTGACTATCTGCGTCTGAATAACTTGCAGATAGGTTATAATCTGCCGGTTAAATATTGTAAGAAAATGGGCTTGAGTAACCTGCGTATTTATGTAGGCGCTACCCGTTTGTTCACTATTACCAACTACAAAGGATAATGATCCTTCAACCGGTTCTTCAGTCGGACAGATGGGATATGACTATGCAGCCATTCCTTTGAGTCGTGACTTTATGATGGGTCTTAAATTCGGTTTCTAATTAAATTTAATACGAAGATTATGAAATTCAAAAACATATTATTATATGCAGCTCTTCTGAGCGGAATGTCTTTTTCCTCTTGTACAGATTTCTTGGATGAAGACTCTAATCCCAATGCTTTATCACCTGGTATTTTCTGGAAAAGTGAAGGGGATATTATGAAAGGATTGACTAGTGTATACGGAGCGTTGCAGCCGAATGCATCTTGGGCGATACCGTTTGAACGCTACATAGTAATAGACGGATACAGAAGTGATGAGATTACCCACAGAGATGATGTGACGAGTTGGATGAATATTTCATCATTCAATGTGGAACCCACTAACTCCGTAGTCAAGACGGAGTGGACTAATTTGTATAAAGGTATTAATTATGCCAATCAATGTTTGACCAACATTCCCACTGTACCTGGTGACTCGGAATCACTCAATGCCTTGAAGAAGCAGTCTATAGCCGAAGCCCGTTTTTTGCGTGCTTACTTTTATTATCGTTTGTATGTGAATTTTGGCGAGAGAGTTCCTATTTATAAGGAGGCATTGGCAGGTACGGATGAAGAGTTCTATCCGCCACAAGCCAATCCGGGAGAACTGGTAAGTCTGATTGAGACTGAACTGAAAGAAGTACAGAGCGACCTTCCCGAAAGTTATGAGGAAAGTGAAAAAGGACGTGTCACGCGTTATACGGCAGCAGCCCTTTTGGGTAAGTTCTATATGTTCCGCAAAGAATTGGGTAAAGCCGAAGTTGAGTTCAAGAAAATCATTGATAAAGAAGGAAGTCTTTTTGGCTTGATGGAGAATTGGGCTGATAATTTTGACGGTATGCACAAGAACAATAAAGAGTCTCTTTTTGAGATTCAGTTTACCGGAGACCGTTCAGGCGGACAGTATGAATATAACTTGTTTACTGTTCATTTGGGACCTATGGCTGGGCTGGATGCATATGAAGAAGCTTATCCTACGGATTGGATGTGTCAGACGTTATTGGCTGATAAGACTATAGACGGTAAGTCTAGCGACCGTGCACTTCATACGCTTATTTTTGACGATCCCGAGTGTCGTCCCTTTTATTATAAGAATGGAAAATCCTTTAAGGATTACCACAAAGAAGGAGAAATCTTCTGGCACAAATATGTTACTTATACCGAGGGTATGAGTGATTATTGGGACTATAGTTTCTTTAATGTTTCCGTTATCCGTTATGCCGATGTATTGTTGCTTTATGCAGAATGTCTAAATGACAAGGGTGAAACAACAGAGGCCATTAACATAATAAAATAAGGTTCGTGCACGTGTCAATGTACCGGCATTGCCGCTTACCATGAGTAAAGCCGAAGTCTTGAAAACATCTGCAAGACAAAGAACGTCCTTGCGAGCTGGCATTGGAAGGTTCGCGCTGGTATGACTTGGTTCGCTGGGGTATTGTAGAAGAAACGCTGAAAGCTCACAATAAACCGTTTGTTGAGAATTATGTAGATACCAAGCACCAGTTGTTTCCTATTCCTCATAGTGAATTTCTGTTGAATCCCGATTGGGAGCAGAATCCGAACTATAGCAAGTAATCTTGTTTGTATAATTTTGGAAGAACCGTTTATGAAACATTTATTTCCTATATATGGAATGTGTAGCATTCTTTGGCTGGGGGCATGTACCCCGGTCGCTACACAGCCGGAAAAGTCCCTGTTTACGACACAGGAAGATTTTCCCAATTTGTTGAATGTGAAAAATGTACCGGAACAACCTGTAGATGGGGATCTCAATTTGTTCTCTGATCTGGGTGCATGGAGTGGCTATGCATTGCCAGTAAACCAAAGCAGGGCATTTGCGGGTGCCTTCATCGGGCCTATGACGATGCATGGAAGAGGATGGATTGCCCAAACGTTGGCACAGCCTACGTTGGTGGTTAATGGTGAAAAGTACGATTTGGTCCGTAATATGCAGACAGCCAAGTATCTACCTGGAAAGTTGGTACAACATTTTAAAGATGCGCGGTTGGAATTCACTACTGAGTTGTGTTTTGCCACTTCACGCACTGCTTTTGTACGTTCTGTTATTACAAATCTTAGTGACACACCTTTGAATGTGTCGCTGACTTGGAGTGGCGGTGTTTTTGAAGAGAATACTACTGCCACTAAGGTGGATAAGGGCGTTCGGTTCCATTATCCGTTCTACGGTCGCCGTTGGGGAACCAATCGCCAGATTATCACACTGCGTAACGAACCGCCGGTAGACGAGGTGACGGCTACCGTGCTTTTCCATACAGCCGATGAAGTGATGACTGTGGGGAACGACAGTTTGCAAGTTGTTGAGAAGAGTGACTATTTGCTGCAATCCGGCAAAAGTTATACTTCGGAATACAGCCAGACACTGACCTTGAAAGGCGAAGAGGCAGATAAGGAGTATGTTGCAATAAAATCCATACCTTTTGATCAATGTTTTGCCGAGAATGCGCAGCGTTGGAATCAGGGGCTTCAACGGATACTGTCTGCCGACAGTCCTTATATGAAAGAAAACGCTTACAGGAACATTGCTGTGAAAGCATTGATGACGTTGAACTCCAATTGGCGTACTCCTGCCGGTGATATCTTCCATGGTTGTAGTTTCCCTTCCTATACAGGATTCATCGGTGGATGTTGGTCGTGGGATGCTTGGCAAATTGCATCGGGTAATGTGTACTATAATCCGAAGGGGCCAAGAGTGAAATGCTTTCTTTGTTCGATTATCAGGCAGAGAATGGTATGGTTCCTGATTTTATCGGTTATAATAAGGCACGTAACAATTGGCGCGACTCCAAACCTCCTGTAGCATCATGGGGACCATGAATGTCTATAAGGTTACAGGAGACAAAGCGTTCTTGGACGAAATATTTGATAAATTGTATAAGTTCCATCAATGGTGGTATGCTGAGCGTGACCACGATCACAATGGCATTTGCGAATATGGTTCTACTGATGGTACACTGATTGCGGCGGCTTGGGAGAGCGGCATGGATAACGGTGTGCGTTTTGATGACACCCGGATGCTAAAGAATGAGATGGAGAAAGCTTGGTCGATGGATCAGGAGAATATTTGTTTGAATTCCTCCTTTATGTAGATAAACTGACACTTTCGGAAATGGCTTCTATCTTGGGAAAGCAGGAGCTTTCTGAACAGTTGGCTAAGGAGGCTGAGGTAATCAAGCTGTATGTACAGACTAAAATGTATGACAGCGAGAGTGGTTTCTTTTATGATATTCGTTTGAATGACCGTACACCTGTCAAGGTGATGGGGGCTGAGGGGTGGTTGCCTTTGTGGGCAGGTATTGCTACCCCGGAACAAGCCGAGAGTGTGAAGAACATCATGATGGATGAAAAACATTTCAACTCTTACCTGCGCTAGGTACTCTTGATGTAAGTCATCCTGCATTGCGTCCTACTTTCGGTTATTGGCGTGGTCCGGTTTGGTTTAACCAGGTATATTTTGGTATAACCGGATTGAAGCGCTACGGATATGTGGAGGAAGCCGACTTGCTGACTCGCAAGTTCATGGCACATGCTCAAGGACTGATGACCGACGGACCGATTCATGAAAACTACAATCCACTGACAGGTGAAGTGTTGAATGCACCCAACTTTGGTTGGTCTTCTGCTTTGATTTTGCGATTGTTGTTGGATCAATGATAGTGGAAGTAAAAATCAGTATGCGGATACTCCGAATTTATTAAAAGATATATTTATGATGAAAATTCGTTCTATATTGACAGGGATTGCCATATCTTTGTCGTTGGCAGGTATGGCACAATCCCAATATGACGGTGCTCCGGTAAACAGGAGCGCTAACGAAACGAGCACAGACAATGTAGAAGTGCGTAAAAACAAATACCCCCGTTCGGATAATGATTGGGAAAATTTTAATGTGCTTCATATCAATCGTCTGCCTTCGGCGGCTAATTTTATGGGATGCCCCACTAAAGAATTGGCATTGCAGGGTGATAAATCACAATCTCCTTACTTCCAATCCTTGAACGGAACATGGAAATTTCATTTTGTACCCCGTTCGGATGAACGACCGATGGACTTCTTCCAAAAAGGATATGATGTTTCAGGTTGGGATGATATTAAAGTTCCTTCCAATTGGGAACTTCAAGGGTTCGGCTATCCTTTTTATGTAGGCAGTGGGTATGGTATAAAGAAGAATCCACCATTGATTGCAGTGGAAAACAGCCCGGTTGGCTCTTATAGACGTACTTTTACTATTCCTGCTCATTGGAATAAACGCCAGATTATTCTTTATTTCGGAGGAGTGGCTTCTGCTTTTTATGTGTGGGTGAATGGTGAAAAAGTAGGTTACTCTCAGGATTCCAAAACACCTTCGGAGTTTGATATTACGCCGTATGTAAAACAAGGGGAGAATGAAATAGCCGTACAGGTTTTCAAGTTCAGTGACGGATACTATCTGGAAGATCAGGACTACTGGCGTTTTGCCGGCATACAGCGTGATGTCTATGTGTATGCCCGGTCTGAAACTCATGTGCGCGACTATGAAGTGGTGACCGATCTTGACGGGGAATACAAGAATGCTGACTTTCATCTTTTTGTAGAGTTGGGCAAAGCAGGAGAAGGTAAAATAAAAGGGGCTGAAGTGGAAGTAAGCCTGTTGGACAAAGCAGGCAAAAGTATCTACAATGAGCGTAAGCGTTGGAATGCTGCCGGTCGGGAACTTCATTTTAAAAAGGAAGTGAGAGAACCTTTGTTATGGAGTGCGGAGAAACCGAATCTGTATAGATTGCTGATTGCTTTGCGTGTAAATGGCAAACCGGAACAATACATTTCCCAATACATAGGTTTCCGCAAATCCGAAATCAAACATGCTCAACTGCTGATAAATGGCAAGCCGGTCTATATAAAAGGAGTAAACCGACACGAACACGATCCTTATAACGGTCATGTGGTAGATGAGGCATCCATGCTGCGTGATATTCAATTGATGAAAGAGAATAATATCAACAGTGTACGAACCTCTCATTATCCCAACGATCCCCGCTGGTATGAATTATGTGATATTTATGGTATGTATGTGGTTGATGAGGCCAATATCGAGAGCCATGGCATGGGATATAAGCCGATCAATGCCTAGCTAACCAGCCGAATGGGAGAAAGCTTTCATAGACCGCACGGAACGTATGTTCGAGCGTGACAAAAACCATCCTTGTGTCATTATCTGGTCATTGGGTAATGAAACCGGTGAGGGATGTAACTTCGCGGCTACCTATAAATGGGTACATGCCAATGACCGTTCACAGCGTCCCGTGCATTCGGAAGACGGAATAAAGGGACCTTATACCGATATTTTCTGTCCAATGTATAAAAAGATAGATGTATTGATCAATCATTCTCTCTATCTTCCGACCAAACCGCTGATTCTATGTGAATATGCCATGCTATGGGCAACAGTGAAGGAAATCTTCAGGATTATTGGGATGTGATAGAGAAATATCCCTCTTTACAGGGCGGACATATCTGGGACTGGGTAGATCAGGGCTTGTATGCAAAGACACCGGATGGAAAATTCTATTGGGCATACGGAGGTGACCTGGCTCCGAAAGGTACTCCAAGTTCTGCCAATTTCTGTATGAACGGTCTGATTGCCGCCGACCGTACCTTGAAGCCGCATATCCATGAAGTGAAAAAAGTATATCAAAATATAGCATTCTCTTTATTGGATTATCATGAGGGATGGGTAGAGTTACGTAACAAGTACTTCTTTACGGATTTAAGTGATTTTAATTTTACTTGGAAGCTGGAGGGGAATGGTGAACTTCTGGCTACCGGAACTATTGATAATGTATCCCTGGCTCCTCGCAGACGGGTAAGTTCAAGACTTCTTTTCCAGCCATACAGGTAAAACCCGGTGTGGAGTATTTCTTGAATTTCTATGCCAGTTTGAAAAATGAGGATGGTCTGCTAAAAGCCGGAACAAAACTGGCTGATGCCCAGGTGAGTCTTCCATTTATCAGCCGTTTGTTGCTGAGGTTCAGTCTTCACCGGTGATAGCAGATGATGCGGCTTCGTTGTTGACACTTACAGCCGGTAATCTGAGCGTAGGTTTTGATAAGGAAACCGGTGCTTTGACTTCTTATAAAGAGGGAAGTACGGAACTGATAAAAGAAGCTTTACGTCCTAATTTCTGGCGTCCTGTGACGGATAATGATATGGGAAATGGCATGAATAAAACCTTGCGTCCGTGGCGTGATGCGGGGCGTCAGGCAAAACTGTTGTCCATGAAACAAAAGGCGTTGGGTAAAGAAGCTATGAGGTTGTTTCTCATTATAAGTTGCCTGTAGGAGAGTCTGATTTTATCGTTGCCTATCATTTTTCGGGAAAAGGGTATTTGGATGTGAACTGTACTTTCATTCCGGGTAACGATACATTGCCTTTATTGCCCCGGATGGGGGTTAGTATTACACTGAACAAGCAGTTTAGTCAGATGGAATGGCTGGGACGTGGTCCTCATGAGAATTATATAGACCGGAATACTTCTTCTTATGTAGGTCTGTACAAGGGAAGTGTGGCCGATCAGTATTTCCCGTATGACCGTCCGCAGGAAAACGGTAATAAGACTGAAGTCCGTTGGATGAGCCTGACAGATACCGCCGGACAGGGATTGATGGTTGTCGGACAGCCTTATGTCAGCACCAGTGCCTATCTGTTCCCTACAGAAGATTTAGATGAGCCGGGCCTTCGTAAATCGCAGCGTCATTTATCTGATATCCAGTTCAAGGATATGGTGACATGGAACATTGACCTGAAACAGATGGGAGTGGGTGGTGATACCAGTTGGGGGGCTTATCCTCATCAGCCTTATTTGATTCCGGCTGAACGTATGTCGTTCTCCTTCCGTTTCTGTCCTGCAAAGCAGCATGGAGTATCAGGAAACCGGCAATATTTGAATTTTAAGTAACATAGGTTCGTTCAAAAAGAAAGAGGGCTGATAATTATTGTTTACTTATTTGCGGTAGCCCTTTTGTGAATAATTTAAGGTCAGAAGGGGGATGGTTCAGTGAGTGAAGTATCTCTCTTAAAAAGCAGCTTGGATAGTGAATTCTATCCAAGCTGTCTTTTTATTTTTTATATTTGTCATACCGGTTAATATCCCGGATTCTGATATTCATTAGCGTTATCAATCAACAATAATTCGGCTGTGGGAATGGGGCGCAAATAGTGAATGTTCTTATCGAATTTTGTGATTTGCGGATTAGCTTTTGTGATACGGCTTTCGAAAGCACGGAATCTCTTCAAGGTCATCCAGCGGTTCCATTCACCAATCATTTCGCGTGCATACTCGTCCAGCAAGAAATCCTGGGTAACTTCCGAAGCTGTGATATCCATACTATGGTCATGTCCTTTACAGGCACGGTTCCGAAGTGTGTTCAGTCTTTCGGCAGCACTTTGGTTGTTGCCTAATCTCCAGTCAATTTCGGCTGATATCAGGTAGGTTTCTCCTAAACGGTAGACAAATACAGTCTGCTGAGGAATAAGGTTTGGAGGCATTTGAACCGGCATATAGGCTAGGACAATCTGCTTTCTTCAGACTTGGGAAAAACTTCAGAGGACTTTTTGTGTCGGCATAGTTGTCTTCCAAGTTGAAAATGGCATAGCGGCAAGCGTTTCTTTCGGCTTGTGTATAGGTCTTACGAGATAAATAGACAGCCGTATCTCCTAAAGTGATATCATAGGCAGAATTGCCGACCCTGCTGGTGGATAGACCGTATCTTTGTGCATCGGCCTCGTTCCACGTATATCCGTTCTTGGTACTGTTCGTAGCGTTATTCACATAATAAGTGTCTTTGAAGAAGGCTTTATAGCGGCCGTCTTTCTCTCCATATAAATCAAGCATATACTTGCTGGGTTCCATATAGCAGTTACCTTTTGCCAGTTTGGGAACTTCGTATCCGTTGATGTTCGTAGCGTAACTGGGTGTCATGCCCGAAAGATAGATGCCTGAGGTATTGTTATTGTATGCTTCGGAGTGTTTCCATACACGGTTGAAATAGTTTCCACGAGGATTATAAGCCGTAATGGTAGAGTGGCAGACAATGAAAAGTGCTTCTTCGTTGTTTTTATTGTTGTTCTCATCAAAAACAGCTTCTATATCATCATAAAGCTTGACTCCCAACGAACCGGCGTTCTGAATCAGGTAATCTGCCGCCGCCTTTGCTTTTTCCAAATAGGTTTTGCTTTCGCTGTCCGTCAGGGCGGTGGTATTACCCAGACCGTCTGTATAGGTGGAGAAAGTGAGGCAGGCTTTGGCATATAAATGATAAGCGGCTGCACGTGTCACGTGTCCTTTTACTTCCTGTGTGATAGGAAGATTTTTCATGGCGAATTCCAGATCTTCCAGAATTACTTTATAAAAATCATTAACCGAACTGCAAGGAAGAACGGAAATAGGACTGTTCATAGGCTCCAATGGCAGGTATTTGCCTCCCCATTGCTCTACAATATTATATAAGGCATGGGCACGGATAAACCTTGCTTCGCTGACCAACTCGTTGATTCTTGTTTCGCTTAGACCTTCCACTTTGTCGGCATAATGGACAGCTGCATTACATGCACTCAATATACCATAGAAACCCGCATATCCTTCATTCAACATACCGTTGGAAGCACCGTAATCTTCATAACGGAGTAGTTTGCTCCAGTTACCGTTGGTACCATCGGGATTCGTATCTTGCCAAATGTCTGTTCCACCTTCTGCAACCATTAGATAGGTGTCTTCTGCCTGACCATAAACTATGCGGACCAGGTCAAAGTAACAGTCGTTCACTTTCTTTTCATAGCCTGCCGGGGTAGACCATTCTTGTTCTGTGGAGATGCCGGAGGGATTAAATTCATCCAGGCTGCAACCGTAGGCAGACAACATCATGATTACGGCTGATATAGAGAGTAATTTATGTTTTTTCATCTGTATAAGTTTTTAGAATGAGATATTAACGCCAAATACGTATTGTTTAGACAACGGTGCGTCGTCATCATTTCCTCCCTTTTCGGGTCGTAGTTTTTCAAATAGTCACATTTTGTAAAAATAAACGGATTGTTTGCAGTAAAGTATACACGCATTCTGTCAATTTTTACAGCATTCAACCATTTCTTGGGGAATGTGTAGCCCAGTGAAATGGTTTTTACTTTCAGATAAGAACCGTCAAAATAGTTTAGCCCATTGTTGATACGGGTCCTGTCCGTTTGTAATACTTGCATCCGGACGGGGATAGCGGGCACTTTGATTTTCAGGAGTCCAGTAGTCACATACGGTAGGTGAAGGCGTCAGACCGTAAGGGATTGTCCAGTCCCACCGGGCAATCAACAAAATGCTCAGGTCGAAATTCTTATAATTAAAATTATTAAGTAAACTGCCCGACCATTTCGGTGTGGCGCTTCCTAGAACATAATAGTCATCCGCATTCAGCTTGTAATCGGGAGTACCATTTTCTGCAATATGGACTTGTTCGGGTTTCTGACTGTATTTGGCTGCTTCTTCTGCTTCGGCTGTACCCCATATTCCGGCATACTTGTATCCGTAATAAGTCTTGATTGCCTCACCGGGAATTAGGTAGTAGTCTCCGAACTGAAGCGGGCCTCGCTGGTTGTTTTTATCACTTCTTCTTTGTTGGTTGAGAATGCCAGTGTGGTGCTCCATTGGAATTCAGGTCCGACAAAGTTACGGCTGGTAATGCTTAATTCCACACCTGTATTGCGTGTTTCGCCTACATTAGACCATATTTTGAAAGGAGAGGAGCCGTAACCTCCCGTTGCATAGGCAGGTTTTTCTCGAATAAAAT
>ENA-OQCF01000552-OQCF01000552.1-human-gut-metagenome-genome-assembly--contig:-NODE-552-length-14377-cov-3.127298_pt1 | contig 14377 bp, 12 predicted proteins | sample MGYA00242756_ERZ504573 | MGnify/ENA primary metagenome ERZ504573 (study PRJEB26092, sample SAMD00036240) | human gut metagenome | host: Homo sapiens | study: EMG produced TPA metagenomics assembly of... | reverse complement strand
GTTCGCTGTTTCCGCCACTGGCGGCGCTCACCTTTGCAGCATCCAGTATTATCTGCGCTTTTGGCTTGGCATCTGCCGCACCTCGCTCGCCGTATCGGCACTTAGAATTATGCGGTATTGCCCTAAAGGAATTTATCCTCCCATAGCTTGTTAAACAGCAGCAGCTCCCGCAGCATATCCGAACAGGATGTGCCGCGGGGGCTGCTGTTTGTGCAGACATTTGCAAAAAACTTGCAAAATCTGCCTTATTTGCATGGAAAAACAAATAGAACTGCACTTTTTTGCAATTTTTGTTGACAGCGCAAATAATATATGATACACTTTTTTCGATTTTGAAAGACGAATCGTGTTTGCAAGAGTTTTTCAAAGCAATTTACCTACGGACCGCCCAACAGGGGCGGGCCGGAATACTGACATTTGAAATGCCGCAGCGGCGAGCGAAAAGTGTAAGCTGCTAAGAGAAAAGCGCAGCGTCATACGGATTGTATGACCGAGCATTTTTTCAACACAGATTGCACTTTGCAGCCGCTGATGTGGCGTTTCAGGCGAAGCCGGAAACGTTAGTGTTCCGACCCATGGCCATACGGACAGCCGGGTCCACTGCCGATCGGCAACTTTAGTTGTCTTATTGATTGAGTTAAAAGCTCAAATTTTATAAGTTGGTTCCTTTACAACCATGAAATTGCGCAGTCAGCTGCGCAGACTTGTGAAACGGTCAATAAAGAGTAGTAAAAGTAAGATTGCTATATAGACTCTGACACGCTCAACCTTTTTGAATCATGCCGCATTCGCTCTCCCGGTAAACACGCCGGGGGGATTTGGCCTGTGGCAAAATTAAAAAAGCTGGTTTCAAACGCAAGTCTGCACACCCGTGTAAGGCTTGCGTTTTTTGTTTTGCCAAACGGCACTTCCCAAAGGAACCGCGAACGGAGGTAAACATGAACGGTGAGAAAAAACGCGCCCGGTTGGACCAGCGCCGCGCCCCCATCCACGAAGCGCTGGAAAATTTCCGCCAGATGCGCGTGGTTCCCTTTGATGTGCCCGGTCATAAGCGGGGACGCGGCAACCCGGAACTGACCGCCTTTTTGGGCCAGCAGTGCGTTGGGGTGGATGTGAACAGCATGAAGCCGCTGGATAATCTCTGCCATCCGGTATCTGTCATCCGCGAAGCGGAGGAACTGGCCGCCGATGCGTTCGGCGCTGCCCACGCGTTTTTGATGGTGGGCGGCACCACCAGCTCGGTGCAAAGCATGGTGCTGACCGCCTGCAAGCGCGGGGATGAGATCATCCTGCCCCGCAACGTGCACCGCAGCGTGCTGAACGCACTGGTGCTCTGCGGCGCTGTGCCGGTGTATGTCAACCCCGAAGTGGACCAGCGGCTCGGCATCAGCCTGGGCATGAAGCGGGAACAGGTGGCCAAAGCCATTGCCGAGCACCCCAACGCGGTGGCGGTTCTGGTCAACAACCCCACCTATTACGGCATCTGCAGCGACCTGCGCGCCATTGTGCGGATGGCCCACGATGCGGGATGCTGTGTTTGGCTGATGAAGCCACGGCACCCACTTTTACTTCGGCGGCGGCCTGCCGGTTTCCGCATGGCAGCCGGGGCGGATATGGCGTCGGTTTCCATGCACAAAAGCGGCGGCAGCCTGACCCAGTCCAGCCTGCTGCTGACCGGCCCCAACGTCCACGCTGGCTATGTGCGGCAGATCATCAACCTGACACAGACGACCTCCGGCAGCTATCTGCTGATGTCCAGCCTGGATATCTCCCGCCGCAACCTGGCCCTGCGCGGCCGCCAGGTGTTCCACCAGGTGGCAGATATGGCCGAGTATGCGCGGGAGGAAATCAACGCCGTGGGCGGCTATTACGCCTTTGGCAAAGAGCTCTGCAACGGCAACTCCGTGTTTGATTTTGATACAACAAAACTCAGCGTCCACACGCTGGATATTGGCCTTGCAGGGATCGAAGTCTATGATATCCTGCGCGATGAATATGATATCCAGATCGAATTTGGTGATATCGGCAACATCCTGGCCTATCTTTCCATCGGTGACCGCCCGCAGGAGGTGGAACGTCTTGTCAGTGCCCTGGCCGAAATCAAACGTCGCTACCATACCGACGGCGCGGGCCTGTTGAGCCAGGAATACATTGACCCCGAAGTTGCCGCCAGCCCGCAGGAAGCATTCTATGCCCCCAAAAAGAGCCTGCCCCTGCGCGAAACGGAAGGCATGGTTTGCAGTGAGTTCGTCATGTGTTATCCGCCGGGTATCCCCATCCTGGCGCCGGGCGAGCGCATCACTGCTGAGATCCTGGATTATATCGAATACGCCAAAGCCAAAGGCTGCAGCATGACCGGACCGGAAGATCCTGACATTCTGCGCCTGAACGTTCTGGCCTAGGGTGTATCTGAAAAGCCGAAAATTCAGTCTATTACTACAAACACAGCCGGATTATGCGTTAAAAAGCCTTGGAATCCACAAAGGATTCCCGCGGCTCTTTGCCTTACATCCTGCTTGTGTTTGCGAAATATCCGTCATTTTCTTTGTTTTCAGATACATATTAAGAAGGAGGTTTGTACAATGGAAATGTGGTTTTCGGAATTTCATACCCCCGATGTAAAGCACAGCATCCGGGTCAACCGCCAGCTCTATTCCAAACAGAGCGACTACCAGCGCATTGATATTTTTGAAACGCCGGAATTTGGCCGGGTGCTTACGCTGGACGGCAATGTCATGCTGACGGAGCGCGATGAGTTCATTTACGATGAAATGATCACCCATGTGCCGATGTCGGTGCACAGAAGCGCAAAGGACATCCTCGTCATCGGCGCGGGCGATGGCGGCGTTGTGCGGGAACTGACCCGCTATGACCGTGTGGAGCGCATTGACCTGGTGGAAATGGACCCCCAGGTTATTGAAGCTTGCCGCGCCTACCTGCCCGGCAACGCCTGCCGTATGGATGACCGCCGCGTGCATATCTATTACGAAAACGCACTCAAGTTCATCCGCAAGTGTGAGGATGAATATGACCTTATCATTGTGGACTCCTCCGACCCGTTCGGCCCGTCGGAGGGGCTTTTCACCCGCGAATTTTACGGCAACTGCTATAACGCCCTGCGCGATGACGGCATTATGGTAAACCAGCAGGGCAGCCCTTTCTATGCCGAGGATGCCACCGCCATGCAGCGCAGCCACAAGCGCATTGCCAGCACCTTCCCCATCAGCAAGGTGTATCAGGCGCACATCCCCACCTTTGCTGCGGCTACTGGCTCTTCGGCTTTGCCAGCAAAAAATACCACCCCATCAATGATATGGACAGTGACGCCTGGAATGCGCTGAACATGCGCACCCGTTATTACACCACCCGGCTGCATGTCGGGGCGTTTTACCTGCCGGCATTTTTGGAAGAGATGCTGCGCGAAGTGGAGGACTGTTGATGCTGCACCGCAATGTAGAAAACTTTATCGGCTGTGACAGCAGCTACCGTACCGCCGGCATTGTGTTGTACGGCGCGCCGTTCGATTCCACCACCAGCTACCGCCCCGGCGCACGCTTTGGCCCTGCCGCCATCCGCCACGAAAGCTATGGCCTGGAAACCTACAGCCCCTATCAGGATAAAGACCTGACCGACTGCAACGTGTTTGACAGCGGAGATCTGGAGCTCTGCTTCGGCTCCAGCGAAAGCGCTCTGGTGGATATTGAATCCCGCGCGGCAGAGATCCTGCGGGATGGCAAGCTGCCCCTGCTTCTGGGCGTGAACATCTCGTCACGCTGGGGGCTGTGCGGGCTGCCGTGAAAAAATACCCCGACCTGCACATCGTCCATTTTGATGCTCACGCCGACCTGCGGGATGACTATCTCGCGCACAGCTCAGCCATGCCTGTGTGCTGCGCCGCTGCCATGACCTTTTGGGTGATGGCCGCATCCACCAGTTCTGTATCCGCAGCGGCGATCGGGAAGAATTCCAGTTTGCCGCCCGCCATACCGATATTCACAAGTTCGATTTCACCGGTCTGCAGGAATTGACCGATTGGCTGTGCCAGGCAAATGTGCCGGTTTACCTGACAATCGACCTTGACTGCCTGGATCCATCGGCATTCCCCGGAACCGGAACCCCCGAAGCGGGCGGAGTCAGCTTCTTGCAGCTGCTGGGAGCCATCCGCACCGTAACCAAAGCAAACATCATCGGCGCGGATGTGAACGAGCTGGCCCCCATGCTGGACCAGAGCGGCGTTTCCACCGCAACTGCCTGCAAAGTGCTGCGTGAGCTGCTGCTGGCGCTGGACTGATCGAAGATCTGTACACCCTACATTCAAATAAAACATAAAGGAGTACCATCATGAGCAAAGTTCTTGTTATCGGCTGCGGCGGCGTGGCCAGTGTAGCCATCTCCAAGTGCTGCCAGGTCAGCGATGTTTTTACCGAGCTGTGCATTGCCAGCCGCACCAAGTCCAAGTGCGATGCCCTGGCGGCAAAGCTGGCCCCCAACACCAAAACAAAAATCACCACCGCCCAGGTGGATGCCGATGATGTGCAGCAGCTGTGCGATCTTATCAACAGCTACAAGCCCGATCTGGTCATGAACATTGCCCTGCCCTATCAGGATCTGACCATCATGGATGCCTGCCTGGCCTGCGGCGTCAACTATATGGACACCGCCAACTATGAGCCGGAAAATACCGATGACCCGGAATGGCGCGCTATCTATGAAAAGCGCTGCAAGGAAGCAGGCTTCTCCGCCTACTTTGATTACAGCTGGCAGTGGGCCTATAAGAAAAAGTTTGAGGATGCCGGCCTGACTGCCCTGCTGGGCTGCGGCTTTGACCCGGGCGTTACCCAGGCTTACTGCGCTTACGCCGCCAAGCATGAGTTCGACACCATCGACACCATCGATATCCTGGACTGCAACGGCGGCGACCATGGCTATGCCTTCGCCACCAACTTTAACCCCGAAATCAACCTGCGCGAAGTTTCTGCCCCCGGCAGCTATATGGAAAACGGCAAGTGGGTCGAGATCCCGGCATGAGCATCAAGCGGGAATATAACTTTGACCAGGTCGGTCAGAAGGATATGTACCTGCTGCACCACGAGGAAATTGAATCTTTGGGCAAGAACCTGCCAGACGTCAAGCGCATCCGCTTTTTTATGACCTTTGGTCAGAGCTACCTGGACCATATGCGCTGCCTGGAGGATGTGGGAATGCTCTCCACCACCCCCATCAACTTTAACGGTCAGGAAATCGTACCCATCCAGTTCCTCAAAGCCCTGTTGCCTGACCCCGCCAGCCTGGGCCCCCGCACCAAGGGCAAAACCAACATCGGCTGCATCTTTACCGGCAAAAAGGACGGCAAGGATAAAACCTACTATATCTATAACGTCTGCGACCATCAGGAATGCTACCGCGAAGTCGGCAGTCAGGCCATCAGCTACACCACCGGTGTGCCTGCCATGTGCGGCGCCTTGATGATGCTGACCGGCGAATGGACCAAGCCCGGCGTATATACCGTTGAGGAGTTCAACCCCGATCCGTTCCTGGATGCGCTGGACAAGTACGGCCTGCCCCGCAGCGAAAACCATAACCCCGTGCTGGTGGATTGATGAACCAGCGGGATATGCGGCCGCCTTTTGCGGCACTCGGCGGAACCATCCCGCCGGAACTGGAAAAACTGCCTACCCCCTGCTACCTGCTGGATGAAGACGCCCTGACCCGCAACGCGGAAATTCTGGGCGGCCTGGCCCAGCGCACCGGCTGCAAGGTGCTGCTGGCCCAAAAGGCGTTCAGCAATTATGACTGCTACCCCCTGCTGGCGCCACACCTGGCCGGTACCGAAGCCAGCGGCCTGTTTGAAGCCCGCCTGGGTGCGGAAGAGATGCCCGGCAAGGAAGTCCATGTGTTCTGCGCGGCCTACCGTGCGGACGAAATGGATGAACTGGTGCAATACGCGGACCATATCGTCTTTAACTCCCCCGCCCAGCTGGCAAAGTTCGGCCCTGCCGCAAAAGCGGCAGGCAAAAGCGTGGGGCTGCGCATCAACCCGGAATGCTCCACCCAGGACGGCCACGCTATTTATGACCCCTGCGCCCCCGGCAGCCGCCTTGGCACCACCCGCGCCCAGTGGAACGCCGCAGTAGCGGCGAACCCCGCGCTGCCCAATTTGCTGGATGGCCTGCACTTCCACACCCTGTGCGAGCAGGACTCCGATGCGCTGGCCACGACGCTGGACGCTGTGGCTCAAAAATTCGGTGACCTGCTGCCTCGGATGCAGTGGCTCAACTTTGGCGGTGGGCACCATATCACCCGCCCCGGTTACGATATCGCCATGCTGGAACGCTGCATCACCCGCGCCCAGCAGGACTGGGGCGTGACGGTCTATCTGGAACCTGGCGAAGCCTGCGCCCTGAACGCGGGCTTCCTGCTCAGCCGCGTGCTGGATGTGGTGCAGAACGGCGATACAACCATCGCCATTCTGGATGCCAGCGCCGCCTGCCATATGCCGGATGTGATCGAAATGCCCTACCGCCCGCCGCTGTTTGCCGCAGCCGAACCGGGAGAAAAGCCCTGCACCGTGCGCCTTGCCGGGCCGACCTGCCTGGCCGGGGACGTCATCGGGGATTACGGCGTGGACGCCGTTCCCAACGTGGGAGATCTGCTGGTGTTCGGCGATATGGCAATCTATACCACCTGCAAAAATAATACCTTCAACGGCATGCCTCTGCCCGCTATCTTTGCCCGCGCCGCCAGCGGCACCACCCGCAGCATCGTGTCCTTCGGCTACGAAGATTTCAAGTACCGATTGGGCAAGAGATAAATAAAAGGCAATACCGCATAATTCTAAGTGCCGATACGGCGAGCGAGGTGCGGCAGATGCTAAGCCAAAAGCGCAGATAATACTGGATGTCTTATCGAGCATTTTGGCAACGCAGATGCCGTGCCGCAGCTGCCGGAGCGGTGCTTAAGCCGCAAGGCGGGAATTGTGCGGTGTTGCCTTTACATCTTTGGCTGTTCTGTAAAATCAAAAAAGCCGGGGCGTGCCGGTTTTGAACCCGAACTGCTCCGGCTTTGGTGCCCGATGATTACTTTACGGTCTTTTTGATTTTGGATGCGCTGTAGGTCTTCATCACGCTGGCGGAAAGGTTATTTTCCATCTCGGCGCCCTCTGCATAGAACTCGTCCTGCAAAGCATCGCTTTTCATAGCGTCCAGCAGATTATAGCGGCTCACAAAATCATCCACCGTGCCCTGCTCCATGGGGTCCAGGCTGCGCACGATCATGTAGCTCATGCCAAGGTCGGCCACCGTCCAGTTGCCGGTACCGGCTGCTTTTACCGCATCGGTAATGCTGTTGCCGCCGTCATTGGTGTTGTAGCTGGACAGGTCCGAAGGCGTAAACAGACCGCTGCCGGTGTAATACAGTGCCTGGGTTGCTTCCACGCTGCTGCCCAGTGCGGTAAAGGCCTGCGGCACATAGGTCATTGCAGCACTGTACAGGGCAGATTCGCTGGTAGCCGCGGCCAAGTCATCACGGCACTGGTTGGCCAGGGCTTCAATCTCGGCTTTCTGGTCGTCGCTGGCAAAGGTATAAGTGCTCTGGTCAAATAGCGGCAGCTGGACCAGCTCCAGGTAGTAGCAATCGTTGTTGATGTAATCGGCATATTCCTGCTCGGTGACCGGGCTGCTGCCGTTTTCGCCGTAGATCAGCTTCAGGCAGGCATCTGCCTTTTTGCTGTTCAGCTGGTACTTTTCCAAGGTTGCCTTGGAAATGCCGTTTGCTGCGTACAGATCGCTGTTATTCTCCCACTGGGTATCGGCGGTCTTGGCGGCTTCGGCGGTAGCGGCTTCGTCCAGTGTGCCGCCCAGCTCGTCAAACTTCTTTTCCACAGCTGCGTAATACTGCAGGCTGCGCAGGGTCAGGCGGGCAACGTAATCTGCGCCGTCGGTGGTAACTTCCTCGCCGTTAATGGTGCCGGTGCACTCAGCTTTCAGCACGGCTTTCACGTTGCTGGCGGTTTCGCCGGTGGCAAGCTTTGCTGCGCCGGAAGCGGTGTTGTAGGCGTTATACTGGGCCAGCAGGTAGATGCCGGCCGGGATATCAACGCCGCCAATGCTGCCCACGCTGGCCGGGGTGGACATGGCACAGCCCGTTACGCCCAGCAGCAGCATGACTGCCAGAGCCAGACTGATGAATTTTTGTTTCATGTTGTGGGGTCTCCTTACTATACTTTCAATTTGCCGCGCGGGCACCACCCGCAAATGGCAATGTAAAAACATTATACCGCGTTTGACCGCCCATTGCAAGCACGGTGTGGGGGCAAAATCGCCCGCCAGGCAACAAAAAAACAGGGCAGCCGTCCCAAAATGGCCAACCGCCCTGTTCTGTTTTTCCTTATTCCTGCCTCCGGGGCTGAAAGCCAGCCCGCCGGGCAGCTGAATTTACTGGCGCAGTGCCTGGATCACACAGTCCAGGTCATGTTCGTCCTCACAGACGATCTTGACCGGATGGCTGTAGTCCAGACTCATCATACCGAGAATGCTCTTTGCATCAGCAATGCTGCCCTTCATGTCATGCACGCCGACCTCATTGTAGCACTTGGCAGCGGCAGACACGATTCCCTGTACTTCTGCGAAGTTGGAAACCTTGACTTGTCTTACCATAATAATGACCTCCATAAATAAAACCCGGCACAGGCCATCATGCCTGCGCGGTAAGGGCGGAACCCACATTTCCTTTTCCTTACAGCTGCATTATAGCATAATTTTATCCGGCGTACCTATGTTAGATTCATTGTTGCCATTTTTTCATCGGGATGCACAAAAGACAAATTTGTTCATGTTCCGCTTTGTACAGGCTGCCAAAGTTTTGTCGCTTTATTCACGAATTTTCTTTATTTTTGACTTTTCTGATTTCGGTTTTTGTTTTTCAGCTCTGTATTTTAACGGTTTTTGTTCCTGTTTTGGCAGGTTGCACATTCAAACTGTCCATTTGGCTTTTCCTTCCGGCAACATAATTTCATGCTCTGCCGAAAAGTGCTGATTTTTGCGGTTTTCGGCCAGGTTTTCAGCTCTGGGGCACGCCTTTCATGGTCAGGGCAATGCGCTTTTTGGCTGTATCCACGTTCAGTACCTTGACCTGCACCACATCGCCCACTTTCAGCGCATCTCTCGGGTTCTTGATAAACTTATCACTGATTTGGGAAACATGCACCAGTCCGTCCTGATGCACGCCGATATCTACAAATGCGCCAAAGTCAATCACATTGCGCACGGTACCTTTCAGCTCCATGCCGGGCTTCAGGTCCTCCAGCCCCATCACATCGCTGCGCAGCAGGGGTTTGGGCAGGCTGTCGCGCACATCGCGCCCCGGCTTGCACAGCTCGGACACAATATCCATCAGGGTGGGTTCGCCCACGCCAAGTGCTTCGCACAGGGCTTTGGTGCCGCGGCTCTTCACCCGTACCGGCAGGCTCTGCATCGCGTCCGTGCCGATCTCTTTGGCGTCACAGCCGCAGGCTTCCAGCAGGCCCTTGGCGGCGGGGTAGCTTTCGGGGTGGACGGCGGTTGCATCCAGCGGGTTTTTGGCACCCGGCAGGCGCAAAAAGCCTGCGCACTGTTCAAATGCCTTGGGGCCAAGGCCCTTGACCTTTTTCAGCTGCGCACGGGAGGTAAACGCGCCCTCCTCCTCACGCCAAGCCACAATATTTTTAGCGGTAGCGTTGGTAATGCCGGCCACACGGGCCAGCAGCGGGGCGGACGCCGTGTTCAGATCCACGCCAACGCTGTTCACGCAGTCTTCCACCACACCGTCCAGCGTTTCGTTCAGGCGCTTCTGGGGCATATCATGCTGGTACTGGCCCACGCCCACGGCCTTGGGGTCAATTTTAACCAGTTCGGCCAGCGGGTCCTGCAAGCGGCGCGCAATGGAAACCGCGCTGCGCAGGTTGACATCATACTGCGGGAACTCCTCCGCCGCCAGCTTGGACGCCGAATACACCGAAGCACCGGCTTCACTGACGACCATATATTGCAGGTGCAGCCCCTTTTCCTCGGCCAGTTCACGGATTACGGCGGCGGCAAACTCCTCGGTTTCATGCCCGGCGGTGCCGTTGCCGATGGCCATGACCTCCACCTCGTTTTCAGCACCATGCTCTTGATGGTTTTCTTGGCCTGATCCACCCGCTTGAATTCCGGCACCGGGTATACCACGTTGGTATCCAGCACCTTGCCGGTGGGGTCCACCACGCAACCTTGCAGCCCATGCGGTAGCCGGGGTCCAGGCCCATCACGGTTTTGCCGCGGATGGGCGGCTGCAGCAGCAGCTGGCGCAGATTCTCGCCAAACACAGTGATGGCACCCTCGGCGGCCTTGGCGGTCAGTTCGGCGCGCAGTTCGTTTTCCAGGCTGGGGTGGATCAGGCGGCTGTAGGCATCCAGTGCCGCGGCTTCCACAATGGCAGCGCTGGCGCCGCCGGTCTTTTTTGCGGGCGAACATCCAGGCCACAATGCCCCCGGCGCGCTCGGTTTCCACGGCAATGCTCACCTTCAAAAAGCCTTCCCGCTCGCCGCGGTCCAGGGCCAGAATACGGTGGCCAGGGATTTTGGCGACAGGCTCGGTATAATCATAATACTGGGTGTATACGCTGTCTTCGTCCTTAGCTTTTACGCTTTTGACCATGCCGAACGCATGGTAGTAGCGGCGCAGCTCGGCGCGGCAGTGAGCGTCATCGCTGATGGTTTCGGCAATGATATCTTGTGCCCCGGCCAGAGCGGCTGCTGCATCGGGGACTTCCTCGTTCAGGTAGTCGTTGGCGGCTGTCTGCGGGTCAAAGTTCGCATCCTGCTTCAAGGTAGCATCGGCCAGCGGCTGCAGGCCGCGAGCGCGGGCGATGCTGGCGCGGGTCTTGCGCTTGGGCTTATACGGACGATAGATATCCTCCACCTCGGCCAGTGTTTTGGCACCAGCCAAAGCGGCCTGCAGTTCCGGCGTCATGGCGTTCTGCGCTTCAATGGAGCCGGTCACTTCTTCTTTACGCTTATCCAATCCGCGCAGGTATTCCAGGCGGTCGCCCAAGTTGCGCAGCACCTGGTCATCCATAGAGCCGGTAGCTTCTTTGCGGTAGCGGGCAATAAATGGGATGGTGTTCCCGGCATCGATCAGGTCAATGGCACCCTGTACGTTTTTCAGGCTCAGGTTCAGTTCCTGCGCCAGCTGTTCGGCATGGTTCGGCATCTTTGTTCTCACTTTCTGTTTTACGAGGGATTTTCCACGCGGGATTTTCCAGCCTTTTTTGAAAAAAGCTTCGGCGAAAAAACTTTAATATATAGATTATAGTAGATAGTTAAAAATCAGCTGTAGGGCGGGATGCCTCATCCCGCCGGGGAGAAACCTTGCCATTTGTTGCAAACGTTGCAAGCAATCCGTAGGGACCGATGCTCACCATCGGCCCGCAAAGGGGAACGCAATCACAAGTCAGGTGTTGGCACCGGCGGGGCGTTGTGCCATGATTCCACATATCGGGCTGTATCCGGGTATATCACCCATCATATGCCACACACCCGCGTGCGCACAATGTGCGCCCCTACGGTCTCTATCGGGATAAAACGCAATTTTCCGCCCCCGACTGCATCCTAATTTTGACCGTGCGCACTCCCAACGGTTTGGCGGGGCATCATTTACCCCACACTGCTCTCTTCCCGGCGCTTTTTCCGGTGCAATACTGCCACCCACACGGCATACACCACAATAGCGCCGGCGCTGACGGCAACGCTCTGCCGCAGACCGGCCGTGTGGTAGGTGAACACGATCTCGCTGTGGCCCGCCGGGGCGGCAACCGCCATCAGGCCGTTGTCCACTTTCTCCACCTCCGCCGGAACACCGTTCACGGTTGCGGTAAAACCATCGTCATAGGGCACGCTGAACAGTACCAGATTTTCGGCTTCCAGATCCGCCTGCGCGGTAAAGCCGGTGCGCGTTGCGGTAAAGCTTGTCACAGCGCTTTCCCGCCGGGCCGTACAGTCCTGCACATAATCCTCATAGCTGATGTTATTTTTCTCATCATCCGTCAGGTTCTGCATCATCTGGCCGTACCGTTCCACCTGTTCATCGGTCAGCAGCAGGGCTTTCATCAGTACATTGCCCGCGTGGGTATCGCTCACCGTTTCAAAGTCCTCTTCCGTAATATAGGAATCATAGGTAAAGCCCATCGGCACCCAGTTCTCGTTCTCGTAAATCAGGTAGCTTGTGGTGCTTGAAACAAGGTTCCAGCCTTCCAGCTTTTCTTTTTCCCAATCCTCAACTTTTTCTTTCGGCACAAGGGTATACCGCACGCTCAGCAGACCGCGCAGGGCATACAGGCTGGCTTCCGGCTTGGAGTTCACATCCCGCTTAACGCCCACCGTAGGGTAAAATTCCAGAATGCTGGGTGCTACCGTGGAGTTAAAGAACTGGATGCAGCTTTTGTCCAGCCACAGACCAAGGTTGTTATAACTGTCGTAAGCGTCCAGCCGGTAAAAGACATCGTCCGGCAGAACGGAGTTCAGCTCCGGGGCTTCGCGCCAGGTCTGCTGCACATAGTCCGCATCGTGGTACCACTGGCCGTATTTGGTGATGGAAAGGTGTACCTGCCCATACACAAAGCTGAACCCCAGCACCACGGCCAGCACCGCCGCCGGGAACCGTGCCGCCAGCTGCCTGCGGTAATGCAGCAGCAGCCAGAACAGCCCCACGCCCAACATGCTGACCAGCAAAATGCCCCAGTAGCGCAGCGGTTCCTCTACCACGCCAATGGTGGTGGTGCCGTCTTTTTCATTGGGCACCAGCGCAAAGGCAATGCTGCTCAAGGTACACAGCGCCACAAGGCCCAGCGCGCGGCGGTACTCGGTTTCGCACAGGTTGGCTTTTTGCAGCGTCATAGCCGTGGCGGCGCAGAGCACCAAAACCGGCATATAATACCAGCGCGCATAATAGCTGGAATTGAGGGCATAGAACATGCTGTTCAGCACCGGCACAAAGGCGCAGATAAGGCACACTTTCATGATGCGCGCAAAGGGGTGGCGCCGCCGCACGCGGCAGAACACCAGCCGCCCGCAATGCCCACCACCGGCAGGTAGACGGTCATGCTGGTGTGCTTTAAGATGCCCTCCTGGAACAGGTCTTTCAGGTAGGGGGCATCCGGCATCAAAAAAGCGCTGTAAAAAATGGCAAGGTACTGCTGGGCGCTGCCGTATACAAGGTAGCCGTACCCATTGAATGGATCGATTGTGCGCGGGTTCTGCACCAGCGAAAGTGCCGCCGGAACCAGCAGCGCACAGCTCATGCAGCAGCCCAGCACCGTCTGGAACGCCAGCGCTCCAAACAGGCGCAGGTTCAGCTTGTACCGGCCGCCCGCCACCATGCAGACAAAATAAATCATCAAAAACACGGCCTGCCCGGCAAAAAAGAAATAGTTGTTGAGCAGGTTGACCGCAACCCAAAACGGGAATGCACCGTGCCTGCGGTCCAGCACGGCGTCATCCAGCGCTTTGAGCATGTAGGGGAACAGCGCCACAACGTCCAAAAAAGTGGTTAAAGAACACGTTGTACACTGTAAAGCCGGAGAACGCATACAGACACGCGCCCACCATGCTCCAGCGCTCGTCTTTTACCCAGCGGCGCATCCACAGGTAAGCCCCGCCGCCCGCCACAGCAAATTTAAGGCAGAGCATTGGCACCATGGCCCAGGGCGTCCACCGATAGGGCAGCAGCAGGGTGAGCCAGAAAAACGGGCTGCCGCACAGATAAAAGCTGTAGGAGTTCACAAACCCGCTGCCCAGGTCCGTTGCCCAGCTGAAACTGCCCCCCTGCTTAACAAAATTGTTGGCATAGGAATAAAAGGAAATCTGCTGGTCGTTAAAGTCCCCGGCGTAGTGGAAAAAGTCTCCGTTCAGCCATCAATGATGCAGTGGGGCAAAAACAGCGCCGCCGCCACCGCAAAGCAAAGCCAGAACACCTGCCAATACCGTGACCGCCCGCCTGTTTTGCGCTCCAAAAGCTTGCCGCCAATCTTCAATGCAATTCCCTCCTTTGAAGGGATGTGATATACTTTATAATATAATTAGAGATTAGAAATGAGGAATTAGCAATGAGCAATTATCTGCCATTCTTTGGCTCCTCGTATTTTAGGGCAATACCGCATAATTCTAAGTGCCGATACGGCGAGCGAGGTGCGGCAGCTGCTAGGCCAAAAGCGCAGATAATACTGGATGCTGCAAAGTGAGCGCGCCAGTGGCGGATGCAGCGAACCGAAGCAGGGGCAGCGGTCGCAGAGTGCGAGGGGCTTTTGCCCCGAAGCACGATGCGGGTACCGCAACCCCGACATTATCGAGCATTTTGGCAACGCAGAT
>ENA-OQCF01000551-OQCF01000551.1-human-gut-metagenome-genome-assembly--contig:-NODE-551-length-14406-cov-11.023041_pt1 | contig 14406 bp, 13 predicted proteins | sample MGYA00242756_ERZ504573 | MGnify/ENA primary metagenome ERZ504573 (study PRJEB26092, sample SAMD00036240) | human gut metagenome | host: Homo sapiens | study: EMG produced TPA metagenomics assembly of... | reverse complement strand
CGATAATGTGCTATGAAAGATATTAAGCATTGTATTGAGCTTCGACAGGCTTGTGCGGCTCTGGCTTTTAGACTATTTGATTGGAAGACAGTAAATTGCGGTAAGGGTGTGGAAAAATGGCGTGAGATTTGTAAATCATCTGATGAGGCAAACGAGGTACGTAATCAGTGGATATGGTAAACTTTGCAGGAACTTACTAGTATTTTGGGGTTTTTAGCTATACTATTACCTATCCGTAAGGACGAAAACTATGAGAAAAATTATCTGATAGGAAAGTATTGTGCAATTCCTACCTTAAAGAGTATTGATATTTTTAAGGGAGATGGGTGGTCGGAGGACATTGGTTTAGCATCGACCGGAGTGGAACGGAGAGATTAGGATGGCGAAAAAGGACAGAACAGATAACAGAAAAATTCGTGAGCAGAGAAAGCAATTCAAGGTACCGGAATTATGTTGCCAAGGCATATACAAAATGCAATGTTGATGCAGAGATTTTACTGAATTCATTGTACTGGTTCGAATATCAGAAACAACAAATGGCATAGTTTTGCTTGTAAATTTCATATAGAAAGAGTACTATAGTTTTAGAAGACTATGCTATTTCAGCATTGATAGTAAAAATATATCTGATTATAAGTTTACAGTAGGAAATCAGATTTTAAAACCGGTTAAGAAAGATGGTAAATATTATGTTGATTTTGCATAAAATATAGTACTAGAGTATAATTCCTGACTTTGAGAGTTGAAGTTAGAGGAAATTCAGCTTGCTAAAAAGCATGCATATATAAAAGAAAATTATGAAAAGTGGAATTTTTTAGAGGCTTTTTCAGTGTCTGACGATTATAAGACAGAACCTATAGATTTCTATTTCGAATTTAAAAAGTCATCTACTTGCAGCTTGGCTGAATTGGTAAAAAAGGAACATAGATATATATGCAATGATGGGTATATTAAAGAGCATTCAATTGATGATTTAAGCGAGTGCATTGTAGTGCACAACCGTAAGCAGGCTTTTGAAAATATTTGCAAAATATCAATAGAATATTTGATGATTATTTGAGCAAGGCTGGGCTTGAAGGAATTGAGTATTATCGGCAGTATTTTGAAATTAGTGTAAGAAGAGATGGAATACCACAAGTATTTTTGTCATATAGTTGGACAAGCAAAGAGTATCTGATGAAGGAAGAATCCCTTCTTTAGTTATCTGATTTACAGAAATTTATTAACCAAGTAGTCTTGATTGACTACACCATAATTATACTAGGATATAGAAAATGAAATTTAATTTTAATAAAAAAATGGTTAGCACAATAGTGATATTGATTTTTGGCGTAGCAATTACAGTTGCGGCATTGTCTGCAAAGAATATAGCGCTTGAAAATAAAACAAGCTCAGAAATAGCCACAGAGGCAGTATCAGCTACAGAGATGATATTGGATACAGAAAATACAGAGACTAGTAATGTGGATAAGAATTCTGACGAAAGTTCAACAACTACAAAAGAAACGGGCAAAAGCTTGAAAGATACAAAGAGCTCATCAGAAAACACCGATAATAATGATTCCAGGGATTCATATGAGACTGATATAATGAAAAATGATGAATCAGAAAACACTTCAGACGATGTAAATAAAACAGGTGATAAGATTGATAAAAAATCTGAAATAAACAATTCAGGAGATAGTGGTTCAGGCACAGATGATTCAGATAATGACAATTCAGGAATGAATAATAATAATGAACCGAAATCTGATAACGGAGTGATAGAGCTTCCAATTATACCGATTGACTAATGTGACGTCAGTTGTGATTTTACCTACATTTGAAGAAGAAACGTAAGAGGAGTTAATACAATGGAGGAAGTCGAATGAAGACAAAAAAGTTTTTATCATTGGTGTTAAGTGCGGCTATGATATTAGGTGTGGCTGTTCCGGTGGCAGCAGAACCGGTGTCAGCAGGGCAAGGCGTTGAAGCAGAACAACAGCCAATTGTAGAAAATAGCATTACAAGTGGATATATTCTGAGTGATTTGGATTATAATACACCGGTGTATGAACCGGATGAGGCGGTGCCGTATTCTGATGATTGGGGATATTCTGCAGATGAAACTATAGAGAACAAGTATCCGGCAAATGGAGTCAGCGATATCAAGGCGAAATATCCGTCTGTTCGTAATCAAAATCCTCTTGGCACATGCTGGACATTTTCGTCAATAGGTCTTGCAGAGTTTGATCTGATTAATGATGGTGCGTTTGATAAAAATATAGATCTTAGTGAACTGCATCTGGCATATTATGCATATAATTCGCTGTTAGATCCGCTTGGTGGAACAGAGGGGGACTATGCAAAGTACTATATGAATAATACAAGTGTTCAGTATGGTTATCTCAATCGTGGTGGCAACTATTTGATGGCGGCACGCAGAATGGGACAGTGGTGTGGTCCGGTAAGCGAGAGTGATGTACCATATAGTAAGGTGGCAAGCAACGGATATACAGCAAGCACTATTGATGCTTTTCTTAATACAGGTTTATCTGATGAATATGCATATTCAAAGGATAAGGCACATCTGGAAAATACATACATGATTAATATCAAGGAAAATGCATCAGATGTGAAAAAAGCCATAAAAAAATATGGTGCAGTGGGAATTATGTATAGTCATAATGATAACGGATATCATTACATAAATAACAGTTATAATGATAAAATAAATAACAGAGCAGGTCATGCGGTAATGGTTGTTGGATGGGATGATAACTATTCTAAAGATAATTTCAGAGATGGTGTTAAACCTGAAAAAGATGGTGCATGGCTGATTCGTAATAGTTGGGGAGAAGGAACCGGTTTATATTATAATCAGAGTTATTTCTGGATGTCATATGAAACGTTTTCTTTATCCGATACGGCTTGGGTGTTTGATTTTTCTGCTAATGATGGATATGATAACAATTATCAAGTTGATGGAGGGTTAAATGTAGCCCATCAAAGCGGTTACAGAAAATTGGCCAATGTTTTTACTACTCAGGCAAAACAGGGAGTATCTTCTGAGGACTTAAAAGCAGTTTCCCTGTCTATTACATCTAAAACGAATGTGAATTATACAATAGAGATTTATACAGATTTAAAAGATAAGACAAAGCCAACCAGCGGAACAAAGAAGGAGACTGCTACCACTACAGGGCAGACAACCTATGCCGGAGTATATACCATTCCACTTAAATCAGCGGTTAATCTGAAGCCTGGGACAAGCTATTCGGTTGTAGTGACTACTGATACACCTGCCATTGACATTGAGGCAGCTATGACCGGAGATGTAAATTATAATAATGAAATGGTGTGGGAGAATCATGCGTCAAGTGATAATACGGCAAGCTATTATTTCTATGGGACAGGGTTGGCATATTCCCGCAGTTGGAATTATCAGAATACGCATGGTAATTTCTGTATTAAAGCATTTACCGCCAATAATGTAGAAAAAGATTCTGAGAAGCTTGTTGGCAGGAGCCTTACTTTAAAAGATAATATTGATATGAACTACTATATGGAGCTTCCTGAAAGTATCAAATCAAACAGCAACGCATATATGGAGTTTACGGTGAATAATAGCCGGCCATATAAGGTCAGCGTAAACGATGCAATCCCTGTTGAGAAAAACGGAAAGGTTATATATAAGTTTGCATGTCCACTAAATGCTGCACAGATGTCAGATACGGTTAAAGCCAAAATGGTGGTGGATGGTAATAGTGGAAATGAATACACTTACAGTGTAAAGGAATATGCCACCGAGCTCCTGTCAAAATCAAACGAGTATCCGGAAGAAACCATTAAGCTGGTGAAGGCACTCTTAAACTATGGAACGGCAGCGCAGAGCTTCTTTAAATATAACACAGGCAAGCCGGCAAACGCTATTTTAAGCGATACCGATAAAATTGTCGCAGCAGCTGATTTTGCTGCATATAAGGCTGTTATTAAAACAGATAGTGCAAATAGTCAGAGTAATGGACTGACATATTATGGAAGCTCTCTGATATGTAAGTCTGAGATGACAGTAAGACATTATTTTATGGTGAACGAAGGCTGTGATATAAACAATTACAAGTTCAGCTATGTTAATGCATATGGCAATGAAGTCAGTCTGACACCTAAAAAGGCTTCAGATGGGGTGTATTGTGTAGATATAAACGGAATAATGGCACGCAACCTGAATAGTAATTATGCATGCAAAGTCACCGAAAAGAATAAGGCCTGTATTTTAGAGCTGGACTATGGTCCGTTCAGCTATTCACAGAAGGTCATTAATAGTGGAAATTCATCTGCGGAATTAAAAAATCTGGTGAACGCGCTATATTGGTATTGGTATTATGGATATAGAAATTAAAAAGACTGCATAATTAAAACCACCGCAGAATTTAACGCTTTAACTAAGCTAAATTCCTGCGGTGGTTTCTTTTGTGCTTATCTGCTTACAATGCTAATCACGGAAGACAAGACCGCCTTTCTGACATATGGGACAAAGTAATTCACTGCTCTCTGATAAAAATATGCTGTCATTTTCTCTTAATAATGACAGTATGATGGTCTATGGCTGGACACTCAAGATTATAAATAATTGTATTTTACAGGGTAATCCGCTATATTAGATATAAGTGTAACGGATTATTTTAGTTCTGCAGAAAGAGATGCAGGGTGGTAGGTAAGAAATTATAGATTCGGGTGAAGTGAATTTTTATGCAATTTTACCACTTCACCGCATTAAAATTTAATATTTTTTTTATAAAATGTGCAAAATATAACAAAAAGTACTGGACAAAATGTCCTATATAAGGTAAAATGCATATATGCAATCAAGCAACACATTTGAAGGTTGTGCAGATAGTGTTGGGTATATTTTACGAATTGGGGGGATTTTTCATGAGAATATATCAGGCTAAGGATTATGCAGATATGAGCAGAAAGGCTGCAAATATCGTATCGGCACAGGTGATTATGAAGCCTAATTGTGTATTGGGACTGGCTACAGGCTCTACACCTATCGGTTTATATAAGCAGCTCGTTGAGTGGTTCAAGAAGGGGGATTTGGACTTCTCAGAGGTTATGACGGTGAATCTTGATGAGTACAAGGGACTAAGCCGTGAGAATGACCAGAGCTACTATTATTTTATGCATCAGAATTTGTTTGATCATGTGAATATTCCGGTTGAGAATACTCACCTGCCAAACGGCATGGAGCCGGATTCACAGAAGGAGTGCAAGCGCTATACAGAGCTGATTCAGTCTCTTGGCGGTGTTGATTTACAGCTTCTTGGTATCGGACACAATGGTCATATCGGTTTTAATGAGCCGGGCGAGTCTTTTGACAAGCAGGTACACTGTGTGAATCTTACAGAGTCTACTATTGAGGCTAATAAGCGCTTTTTTGCATCGGCTGATGATGTTCCGAAGCAGGCTTATACAATGGGCATCAAGACCATCATGCAGGCTAAGAAGATTCTTATTGTTGCAAGTGGTGAGGATAAGGCAGAGATTGTTCACAAGGCTTTCTTTGGACCGATTACACCACAGGTGCCGGCTTCTGTATTGCAGCTGCACAATGATGTTACGCTTGTAGCGGATGAGGCTGCATTGAGTTGTTTGTAGATGTTTTTTAGTTGAGAAGGTGCATGTATATGATAATAAAAAATGCAAGGGTATTTACAGAGGATGGCAGCTTCATGCAAGGCGATGTTGTCGTTAAGGATGGCCGTTTTGACAGTGTTTTGGAGAGAACAGCTGACACGGACGCGGCTAATGACAGCGAATCGCAGGAGATTATAGATGCATCAGGTCTTATCATGATACCGGGTCTTGTGGATATTCATTTTCATGGATGCAAGGGAGCTGATATGTGTGACGGTACCACAGAGGCACTTGATGTGATTACAGCATACGAGGCTTCTGTCGGAGTGACGAGCGTGTGTCCGGCTACTATGACCATTCAAAGGGATGAGCTTTTGAGTGTCATGAAAAATGCCGGTGATTATAATTATCATGGTGGTGCACATCTTGTAGGTATCAATATGGAGGGACCTTTTATCAGTCCTTCTAAAAAGGGCGCACAGGCGGCAGAGAATATCATGCGATGTGATTATGATTATTTCTGTGAGCTTCAGGATGCGGCCCATGGCTTGATAAAGCTTGTAGATATCGCTCCGGAGGAGCCGGGCGCGATTGATTTTATAGACAGGGTAAGAGGAAGTGTTGTGGTTTCAATAGCACACACAGCGGCGGATTATGACACCGCAGTAGAGGCTATTGAGCATGGTGCAAGCCATGCTACACATTTGTATAATGCGATGCCACCGCTTCATCACAGAAATCCGGGAGTTATCGGGGCTGTGAGAGATTCAAAAAAATGTCATGCAGAGCTCATTTGTGACGGAGTGCATATTCATCCGTCGGTTATCAGGGCGACATTTGCCATGTTTGGGGCTGAGCGCATGATTTTAATAAGTGACAGCATGAGAGCCACAGGGCTTGAGGATGGTGAGTATACACTCGGTGGACAGGCAGTGACGGTCAGAGGTTCGCTTGCCACACTCCATGATGGGACAATTGCCGGTTCGGCAACCAATCTGATGGATTGTATGCGTTTCACAGTAAGGCAGGCAGGTATTCCGCTTGAGGAGGCAATTATGTGTGCTACAGCCAATCCTGCTAAGGAGATTGGCATCTATGATGAAGCAGGCAGCATTTCTGCAGGAAAGAGAGCAGATTTTGTGCTTCTCAATGATGATTTGGATATTGTGAGTGTGTATATCGACGGAAAGGAGATATCATGTTAGGTTTTTTTAAGAATAAATCAAAGGGAAAGGTGATCTGTTCTCCGTGCAACGTAGAGTGGTTCCTATTACAGAGGTTCCGGATCCTACATTTTCTGAGAAGATATTGGGAGACGGCGTGGCCGTGATTCCTTCTGAGGGCAGGTTTTACGCTCCGGCGGATGGTGAGGTGACAGCTGTATTTGATACGCTTCATGCTTTTACCATGACGACCACTCAGGGAGTCGAGCTGCTTTTGCACATTGGTCTGGATACAGTGGTACTAAAGGGTGATCCTTTTACATCACATATTTCCGTTGGTGATCAGGTGAAGAAGGGTGACCTTTTGATGGAGGCTGACCTGGAGCAGATTAAGGCAGCAGATCTTAATGTCATTACTCCGGTTTTAATTGGCAACACTGCTGATTATAGTGAGATAAAGATGCTCAAAGAGGGTGATGTATCCGCCGGTGATGAGATTTTAAGTCTCGCGTAGATTTGAATATAATTATATAATAATAACGAACTTTATTGGAGTATCTCCAGTTTAGTATACATAATGTAAAGGAGGGGAAATTTATGAAATTTCTTCAAAAACTGGGTAAAGCTTTAATGCTTCCCGTAGCAGTACTTCCTATCTGTGGTATTCTCATGGGTATTGGATATTTTTTATGTCCTGCAACCATGCAGGGTGGTGACATCGAGGGAGTGCGTAATTTAATAGGTCTGTTTTTAGTTAAAGCAGGGGGCGCTTTGATTGACAACATGGCCATCCTTTTTGTAATCGGCGTTGGTGTCGGTATGTCGGAAAAGAACGACGGTACCGGCGGTATTGCAGCTTTAGCTTCATGCTGATGATGACAACACTCCTGTCTACAGGCTTTGTTACAACAATCATGCCATCTATCGCTGACAGCGCTACAAAGACACTTGCATTCGACAAGATTGCAAACCCATTTATCGGTATATTAGCCGGTGTTATTGGTTCTTTGTGTTACAACAGATTTAAGGATACAAAGCTTCCTGACTGGCTGTCATTCTTCAGTGGCAAGCGTTGCGTAGCAATTATTGCAGGTGTTGTTTCAATCCTTGTATCTGTAGTATTACTGTTCGTATGGCCATTACTTTTCGGTGCTCTTGTAGCTATCGGTAAAGCAATCGTTGGTCTTGACGTGGTCGGCGCAGGTATCTATGCATTCCTGAACCGTCTGTTAATCCCTACAGGATTACACCACGCATTAAACAACGTATTCTGGTTCGATACTATCGGACTTGGAGACCTCTCTCATTTCTGGAATGGCGAGACATCAAAGGATGTTTCATGGAGCCTCGGAATGTACATGTCAGGTTTCTTCCCATGTATGATGTTTGGTATTCCTGGTGCTGCACTTGCCATGGTTAAGTGTGCAAAGACTGCTAAGAAAAAGGCTGCCATCGGTATCCTTGCTTCTGCAGCTATCTGTGCATTCATCTGTGGTGTTACAGAGCCTTTCGAGTTTGCATTTATGTTCCTTGCTCCTGTTCTCTATGTGATTTATGCTTTACTTTATGGTATTTTCACAATGATTACAGTAGCTCTTGGATTTAGAGCAGGCTTCTCATTCTCAGCCGGCGCGATGGATTTATTATTCTCATCTTCACTTCCGGCTGCAGCAAAGACATGGCTCATCATTCCTCTTGGAATCGCAGCTTTTATCGTATTCTACATTGTATTCTATTTCGCTATCAAGAAATGGGATCTTAAGACCCCTGGTAGAGAGGACGATGATGTCGAGGCAGAGAAGAAGGCAGTGCTTTCTAACAATGACTACACAGCAGTAGCAAAGACTATTCTTGAGGGCTGCGGTGGCAAAGACAATATTGCAAGCATTGATAACTGCATCACAAGACTTAGACTTGAGGTTAAGGATATCACTCAGGTTGATGACAAGAAGATTAAATCTGCAGGTGTTGCAGGCGTTATGAAGCCTGGCAAGAATTCTGTTCAGGTTATTATCGGAACCAAGGTTCAGTTTGTTGCGGATGAGTTTTCTAAGCTTTGCGAGTAGATTTGTTCTGCAATATAGCAGTGTTGATTCACATTAGGTGATTCACATAATTTCATAATACATGATTAAAAGCCACACCGGGTGTTATGCCTGGGGTGGCTTTTTTAGTTGGTTCGGGCCGTAAGCTCCGCCAGGTCGTGGTGCACACGGACTCTCGTTTTCGCTACGCTGCGCTGTTAAGATACTGTACGGATTATGCTTTTGGGTTTTCAATGCTCGACGAAACCGGCTTTTATGCGCCGTCCGTGGCGCATACGCCTTCCCCAGCCGTCCATGGCTGCGGATTTCTGTGCTTCACGGGCATAATCCTACAGTATCTAAACAGCTTCGCTATGCGCTCTCACGAGAATCCGTGTGCACCCGCCAGGCGGGGCTTACGGCCCTTACGCTGTGGTGGTAATCCACCTAGGAGAGCGTCGCTGGTCATACTGTTAGGTGTGAACAGTAACTGTCCAAATAGTGGGGAATGTATAGCTTTACAGCAAGGATTGAAAAACAAACAAATGTTTGCTATAATAAATGAAGCGAGGAAATAAAAGTATATTAGGTTTAGTAATTTAAGTATTCATTTAATTTATTGTAATTAGGGAAAATCCAATATCAATCGATTGATAGAAAGAGTGATTTTATATGAACATATGGCTAAAGTTAAGGAAAACAGCTGCAATTACACTATGTGAGTTACTTGCAATTGCTACAATTTTTACAGGCTGTACCTCCACTGATTTATCAGGCACTGAAGGTGCCGGGCATGCCGTAGGAGCTGTTGTAGCAGATGAGGATTCTTCCGGTGCTTTAGGCAGCAAGGATAAAGTGGATGGGCCACAGGAGGATCTTGTAAACAACAATTCCTACGTTTCCATCGATGCTATTCCGGCATATGATGGCAAGGCATATGTGGCTGTCAACAATAATGAGCCTTTTTTTACGGACAGCGATATGACTACCACTGCTTTTGAAAATTACAGTGATTTGGATTCACTTGGCAGATGCGGTGTGGCTTATGCCAATATCTGCAGAGATATCATGCCGACTGAGGAGCGTGGCAAGATAGGCATGATAAAGCCATCAGGCTGGCATACGGTGAAGTATGATGTGATAAAGGACAGGTATTTATATAATCGCTGTCATCTTATTGGCTATCAGCTTGCCGGCGAGAATGCCAATCCGAAGAATCTTATTACCGGTACGAGATACCTGAATGTGGAGGGCATGCTGCCGTTTGAGAATCTGGTAGCGGATTATGTAAACAATACAGGAAATCATGTGCTTTACAGAGTGACTCCGATGTTCTCGGGCAGCAATCTAGTTGCAAATGGCGTTCTCATAGAGGCAAAGTCGGTTGAGGATAACGGTGGCGGCATACTTTTTAATGTCTATTGCTATAATGTGCAGCCGGGCATCGGAATAAACTATGAGAATGGTGACAGCTGGCTGGAAGGCACCACTCCGCAGCAGAGTGCTCAGACGGATACACCGCAGAATGAAGGCTCGCAGAGCAGCGCTGGAAGCGGGGCAGGAGAATCCGGCTCTTCAGGCAGTACAACAGGAAGTGCATCATCAGGCTCAGACAGTTCAGCAACAGAAAATAGCGCTGCTGATTCCTCAAACAGCGAGACGATGGTTCATATCACTGCAACCGGCAAGAAATATCACCGTGCGGGCTGTCGGACTTTGAAAAAGAGTGATACAGAGGTAACACTTGATGAAGCAAAATCCATGGGCTTGTCTCCGTGCGGCATCTGCAATCCACCACAGTAGATGTGCATTAGCATTTGCAAGCCACGACACCGCTAAGGCGCACGCATATGTTTTGATTGAGCGAATAGCGAAGCCGCTTAGATACTGTAGGATTATGCACATGAAGCACAGAAATGACTTGCCATGGAGGGCAAGTCAAGGAGAACCGCGCCATGGAAGGCGCGTTTCGACGGTTTCGTCAAGCATAGAAGAATAAAAAGCATAATCCGTACAGTATCTTAGCGGCAAAGCGTAGCGAAAGCAAAGCATATGCGTGTGCCCTAACGGTGCCGTGGCTTGCAGTACATCCTATAGCACATACAGCAAAATCCCCTGTAACCCTTGACGATTGCAAAACCGAAAAGTATAATAGAATAGCTAATGAATTCAATATTTTAATATAGATGGAGGAAACCAAATGGCACTGAGCAAAAAGCCGGTCAACGGCATGAAGGATATACTACCTGCAGAGATGGAAATCCGTGATTATGTGACAAGCGTGATCAAGGATACATATAGAAGCTTCGGATTTACACCGATAGAGACACCATGCATGGAGAATATAGCGAATCTCACAAGCAAGCAGGGCGGAGAAAATGAGAAGCTGATCTTCAAGGTAATGAAGAGAGGCGAGAAGCTGAATCTGGAGACAGCAAAGGAAGAGTCGGATGTAGTAGACTTTGGAATGCGCTATGACCTTACAGTGCCACTTTCAAGATATTATTCAAACAATGCCAACAACCTGCCATCGCCGTTTAAGGCACTTCAGATGGGCAGTGTGTGGAGAGCAGACAGACCTCAGAGAGGCCGCTACAGACAGTTTACACAGTGTGATATAGATATACTCGGAGAGCCAAGCAATCTGGCAGAGATAGAGCTGATTACAGCAACCACTACCACAATCGGCAGACTCGGCTTCGAGAACTTTGAGATAAGAATCAACGAGAGAAGAATCCTAAAGGCAATGGCTGCTTACAGTGGTTTCGCTGAGGAGGACTACGACAGCGTATTTATCACACTCGATAAGATGGACAAGATAGGAGTGGAAGGCGTTGCAAGTGAGCTTGCACAGGATGGCTACCCACAGGAAAATATTGACAAATATCTTGATCTGTTCAAGCTTTTGGAGCAGACAAGGGATGTCACTGAGGGTGTAAATATACTTTCAGAAAAGCTCGGTGAATATTTAGACGAAGAAGTGGTTACAAATATGACAGAGATAGCTACTGCTGTTAATGCCACAAAGGGAGCAAAGTTTGAGCTCGTATTTGACCCTACACTTGTTCGTGGAATGAGCTACTACACAGGAACTATTTTTGAGATATCAATGCCTGAGCTTGGCGCAGCCTGTGGCGGTGGCGGACGATATGACAAGATGATTGGAAAGTTCACCGGAAATGATGTACCGGCCTGTGGTTTTTCAATCGGTTTTGAGAGAATTATCCTGCTTCTCATGGAGAGCGGCTTCAAGATTCCTGAGAGTCCAAAGAAGGTGGCTTATCTGGTTGAGAAGAAATATCCGGCAGACAAGCTTGTTGATGTCATGAACCAGGCAAAAGACGCAAGAGCAAACGGACAGCAGGTGCTTGTTGTGCGCATGAACAAGAATAAGAAATTCCAGAAGGAGCAGCTTATGAAAGAGGGCTACGAGGAGTTTGTTGAGTTTTTTAACAGATAGGAATCTGATAAGCAGCAGTTTAGCTGTGTAGCAGTGGTACTAAACAGTTATTAGAATAAATATATAGTAGAAATATAAGGAGTATAAAATGGCAGAATCAATGCAGGGCTTACATAGAAGCCATAGATGTACAGAGGTATCAAATGCCAATATCGGTGAGAAGGTCACCGTGATGGGCTGGGTACAGAAGAGAAGAAATTTAGGAAGTCTCATTTTCGTAGATTTAAGAGACAGAAGCGGAATACTTCAGATAGTATTCGGTGAGGAAAATGTAGGTGCAGAGGGCTTTGAAAAGGCAGGCACCTTAAGAAGTGAGTTCGTCATCGCAGTTGAGGGAACTGTCCAGAAGAGAACAGCCGCTGTCAATGAGAACTTAAAGACAGGTGATATCGAGGTTATCGCTACATCAATCAGAGTGCTTTCAGAGGCACAGACACCTCCGTTCCAGATTGAGGAGAATTCAAAGACCAGCGAGGACATCAGACTTAAATACCGTTATCTTGATCTTCGCCGCCCTGATATCCAGAGAAATCTCATGCTCAGAAGCAATGTGCTTCGCGTGATGCGTGACTTTATGGCAAACGAGGGCTTTTTGGAGATAGAGACACCAATCCTTTGCAAGTCTACACCGGAGGGAGCAAGAGATTATCTCGTGCCAAGCCGTATACACCACGGACATTTTTATGCGCTTCCACAGTCACCACAGCTCTTTAAGCAGCTTCTGATGGCTTCAGGCTATGACAGATATTTCCAGATTGCACGATGCTTCCGTGATGAGGATCTGCGTGCAGACAGACAGCCTGAGTTTACACAGGCCGATATGGAGCTTTCATTCGTAGATATCGATGATGTAATCGAGGTAAATGAGAGACTGTTAAAGCACCTTTTTAAAGAGGTCATAAATGTGGATGTTGAGATTCCGTTTAAGCGTATGCCTTGGCAGGAGGCTATGGACAGATTTGGTTCTGACAAGCCTGATACACGCTTTGGTATGGAGCTTTGCGATGTTTCGGAAGTGGTAAAGGACTGTGGTTTTGGAGTATTCACAGGAGCTCTTGAAAATGGTGGCTCTGTCCGCGGTATCAATGTAGAGGGACAGGCAAAGATGCCTCGTAAGAAGATTGACAAGCTTGTAGAGCACGCAAAGGGCTGTGGAGCAAAGGGACTTGCTTATCTGTGCATCAATGAGGATGGCACATACAAGTCATCATTTGCCAAGTTTATGACAGAAGCTGAGCTTGATGCACTTGTTGCAAAGATGAACGGAAAGCCGGGAGATTTACTCCTTTTCGCAGCAGACAAGAATAAAATCGTATGGAATGTACTTGGAGCGCTTCGTCTCATGCTTGGAGCTGAGCTTGGCCTGATTGATGAGAACAAGTACAATTTCCTCTGGGTAACTGAGTTCCCACTCCTTGAGTGGTCTGATGAGGAAAACAGATTTATGGCAATGCATCATCCATTCACTATGCCTATGGAGGAGGATTGGGACAAGATAGACTCAGATCCGGGCGCAGTTCGTGCAAAGGCATATGATATCGTACTCAATGGTACAGAGCTTGGTGGAGGCTCAGTGCGTATCCATCAGGATGACATTCAGGAGAAGATGTTTGAGGTGCTTGGCTTCACAAAGGAGCGTGCACATGAGCAGTTTGGATTCCTGCTTGATGCATTCTCATATGGTGTACCGCCACACGCAGGACTTGCCTTCGGTGTTGACCGTATCTGCATGCATATGCTGCATACAGACAATATCAAGGAGGTTATTGCATTCCCTAAGGTAAAGGACGCTTCGGACCTCATGTCAGAGGCACCCGGAACTGTAGATCCAAAGCAGCTTGAGGAGCTTGGAATAGCTGTAGCTGCAGAGGAAGATGAGGAATAACACTATAATATGAATTTGAAAAAAAATATTTTCAATGCGATTACCATAATACTGCTCGCCGCACTTATTGCGGGGGCAGTATTGCTTAATAACAGGATAAAAAAAAGCTCGAGACACAGATGTCATACACCTCAGACAACACATCGGTGATACTTTCTGATGTGCAGACCATGCAGGATGATATCAAGTCACTCTTGAGGAGGAGGCCAGCCTCATAACAGACTGGGATATTTCCTTAAAAAGTGCAGATTTTAC
>ENA-OQCF01000550-OQCF01000550.1-human-gut-metagenome-genome-assembly--contig:-NODE-550-length-14425-cov-4.196741_pt1 | contig 14425 bp, 18 predicted proteins | sample MGYA00242756_ERZ504573 | MGnify/ENA primary metagenome ERZ504573 (study PRJEB26092, sample SAMD00036240) | human gut metagenome | host: Homo sapiens | study: EMG produced TPA metagenomics assembly of... | reverse complement strand
CTTTGGCTTTTATCAACTCCATGTGCTTTTCCACAAAGTCGCCAACCATTTGTCCAGCTGCAGCACACGTTCTCGGCACCCTTCATCAACCTTGCGGGTGGTGCGGCGCAGCTGGCGCTGGTTCTGGGTGGCGGCCATCACGCCCACGGCACCCAGTGCCGCCCCCGCGGCCATGCCAAGCAGCATCCCGGAAGAACTGGTGGATTCATGTCTCATAGTAAAACTCCTTTCGGTGAAAAAGATCCGGTCTCCGGCGTTATTATTTCCTGTAAACTATCTGGTATCCGCTTTTTTTTATGCAGAAATTTGTGGTATACTGTTCTACGATGTTTTAATGGGCGGGTGTGCCCGGCTAAAAAGCGCACTGCTCATTCCGCATACTGGTAAGGAGGTTCCTTATTTGATACACCCTGTTGAACCAAAAAAGTCCTTTGCATCCACGATCTTTCCGGCATGGGCCGCTGCAGCCTTGCAGTGATCCTGCCGGTGCTGTCGGTCATGGGCGTGCAGCCGGTAGCCCTGCCCACGGTGGTGCTTTCCACCCACACAGGCGGGCTTGGCACACCTGCACGGCTGGACGGCTGCGCCTACGGCGAACAGGCGCTGGAGCATTACCATGCGCTCGGCGTGGAGTTTGACTGCATCTATACCGGCTATCTGGGCGGTGAGGATCAGGTGGCACTGGCCGAAAAAGCCTTTGCCCTCTGGCCCGCAGCCAAAAAGATCGTTGACCCGGTCATGGGCGACAACGGCAAGGCTTACTCCACCGTAACGCCTGCTTTGATCGACCGCATCCGTGCACTGTGCGGTGCTGCCGATCTGATCCTGCCCAACTACACCGAGGCACAGATCCTGCTGCAGCGCCAGCCGCAGACCGAGCTGCTCACCGATGAAGCCGCACAGGCTCTGGCTGACGAGCTGACCGCTCTGGCCCCCGGGGCTGTCGTCACCGGCCTGCCGCTGGGCAAATACATCGGCTGTGCAGGCAGCGGAAAAGACCGCTTCCTCATCAAAAAGCTGCACATCAGCCGCAGCTTTCCCGGCACCGGCGACCTGTACGGTGCGGTGCTCATCGGCTCGCTGCTGCAGGGCAACGCCTGAGTGCCGCCGCCGACAACGCTGCCGAGTTCGTGGCGCTTTCCATCCAGAGCACGCCCGCCGCGCAGGATACCCGCTACGGGGTCTGGTTCGAGCCGCTTCTGCCGCGCCTGTGCCCGGCAAGCTCGGCAGAATAAGGGGAGGTACACCGATGAACGAAAAGCCAACCTTGAACATCGTCTGGTGGAACCGCGCATCCCGCAGAACACCGGCAATGTGGCCCGCACCTGTGCCTGCACTGCCTGTCGGCTGCATCTGGTAGGCCCCATGGGCTTTGCCATCGATGATAAAAAGCTCAAGCATGCGGGTCTGGATTACTGGCACTACCTCGACATCAGCTATTACGACAGTCTGGACGAGTTCTTTGCCAAAAACAGCGGCCCCTATTACTATTTTACCACCAAGGCACCGCAGCGCTACACCGATGTGAGCTACCCGGACGGTGCATACCTCGTGTTCGGACGCGAGGATGCCGGCCTGCCCGAAGCCTTGCTTGCCGCCAATCAGGAGCACTGCATCCGAATGCCCATGCGCGACACCTGCCGCAGCCTGAACCTTTCCAACAGCGTGGCCGTGGGCGTGTATGAAGTGCTGCGCCAGTGGGACTTTCCGGAGCTTTTGGACCACGGACACTTACGAGACTACGAATGGAAATGAGGGACATTATGAGCAAGATTGCGATCCTGACCGATTCCTCCTGCGATATCCCGCAGGAGATGGCCGAAAAATACGGCATCGACATCATGAGCTTCCACATCCTGCTGGACAATGTGGACTACGTGGAGCGTGAAAGCTGCACCAACACCGAATTTTACGATAAGATGCGTGCCGCTAAGGGCGTGCCCTCCACTGCCGCCATCACCCCCATCCAGTCTGCGAAAAATACTGCCAGTACGTGGACGAGGGCTATACGGATGTCATTCATGTACCCATCAACAAATCCGGCTCTTCCACCTACAATAACGCCCTCATGGCACAGGGGATGCTGCGGGAAGAGCGCCCGGAGCACCACTTGAAGATCCATCTGCTGGACCCCCACACCTATTCCATGGTGTTCGGCTGGTATCTGTGCGAAATGGCCCGCAAACTGAAGAACGGTGCAGAGATCAGCCATGTGATCCGGGAGTTTGAAAAGCAGATGGACTGCATGGAGATCGTTCTGGGCCCCTACAGCCTGAAGCAGATGAAAAAGAGCGGACGCATCTCTGCCGCTGCTGCTGTTATGGGCGAGCTGATGGGCATTCGTCCCATCATCACCCTGATCGACGGCAAGACCAAGGTGGAAGCCAAGGTACGCGGCGATGACAAGGTGGTGCCCGCCATGGTGGAGCTGTGCAAACAGCGCAGCGAAGGCGTGGAGAACTTTGATTATATGATCGGCCACACCAACATCCCGCAGACCGCCGATCTGGAAAAGGCCTGCCGCAAGGCCTTTGGCAAGCCGCCGCTGCTGGTGTTTGAGCTGGGCGGCGTCGTTTCCGCCAACACCGGCCCCGACACGGTGGCTCTGGTATACACCGGACACCCCAGAGGGTAACATGTTTTTCAAAGCTGGCTGTGCCGAAGCATGGTCAGCTTTTTTGTTTTGGTCTGCTCTTGCCCAACTCCCTCAGTCACGGCTAACGCCGTGCCAGCTCCCTCGGAGATGGAGCCTTTGGCAGTACGGGTAAGTTTCCGGTTTTGCCAAGGGCCCCATCCAGAGGGGGCTGTCTGCGTAAGCAGACTGGAGGAGTTTCCTCTTCCCATTGCATTTCGTCCAATTTTATGCTATACTGCCTTCTGCTGTGCTTTTTGTGCGGCATCCTTTCAGAGCAACTTAGGATTTTAGGCTCCCCGGCGTGTCTCGAACCATGCCGGGCCAAACCCACAGGGGCTGGCGGCCCTGTGCGGTCAAAATCATCCCGCTGGAGTATTATCATGAATCAGAATCCTTCCGTCCGTAAACTGGTGCGCTGCGGCGTGGTCGCAGCCATTTATGTTGTTCTCTGCATGGCTCTGCAGCCGCTCTCCTATGGTGCGGTACAGGTGCGTGTGGCTGAGGCGCTCTGCCTGCTGCCGGTGTTCGGTGCCGAGTACATTGCCGGTGTGGTACTGGGCTGCTTTTTGGCAAACCTGCTGGGCTCCACCATCGTGGATGTCATCTTTGGCACCCTTGCCACCCTGCTGGCCTGCCTTGTCACCTACAAGCTGCGGAACATCCGCATCAAGGGTCTGGCTGTGGCGGCTTCCCTGCCGCCGGTGCTGTTCAATGCCGTGATCATCGGCATTGAGATCGCCGTCATGTTCCCGGACCCCACCTCCAGCGCTCCCATCTGGCTGGCCTGCATCACCAACGGCATCTCCGTAGGTATCGGCGAGCTCATCAGCTGCACCGTTCTGGGTGTGCTGCTGGTGAAGATCATCGAGAGCAGCAAGGCCCTGCGCAAAATTTTTGCAGCTTAATGACCGCAAGGAGGTTTCCATGCAGGCAAACGGAATGATCTTCTGGGACTGGAACGGCACTTTGATGGATGATGTTGATTTCACCCACAGCTGTCTCAACTGGATGCTGGAGACCCACGGTTATCCGCAGCGGTACGATCTTGCCGCTTACCGGGAAATTTTCGGTTTTCCCATTGAGGAATACTACATCCGCGCCGGTTTCAACTTTGCAAAGCACCCTTATGCAGAGCTGGCCGAGCGCTTTATGGAACGTTATAACGCAGGCGTGGATGCCTGTCCCCCCTCTGCACACGCTGCCGAAACGCTGGCCGAGCTTTCGCGCCGGGGCTGGCGGCAGAGCGTGCTTTCCGCCTCCCGCCGGGACTACCTGATCGAGCAGGTAGCCGCACGGGGCCTGCAGGGCTATTTTACTGAGTTGCTCGGCCTTGCAGACATCTATGGCGTAAGCAAAGTGCAGGTGGGCAAACAGTGGCTTGCACAAAGCGGCATCGCCCCTGCTGCCTGCGTAATGGTCGGCGATACTCAGCACGACGCCGAAGTTGCAAAGGCCCTTGGCACAAAATGCGTGCTCTACACCGGCGGCCACCAGTCCCGCGCGCGGCTCGAGGCTGTGTGCCCGAATGTCATCGACGATCTGGCACAGCTGCCGCAGCTGCTGGAAACCTTATAATGTACATCTGACCACTTCTGATTTGCAAAAATCAGAGGTGTTTTTTGTTTTAGCTGGCTCGCCCTCTCAGTCTCGCATTCGCTCGCCAGCTCCCCTAATAGGGGAGCCTCTGGCGAAACCGGAAACTTTGCGTGGATTGCCAACTTTGGGGGAGCTGGATGCGACCAGCGGGAGCAGACGGAGAGGACGAGGCTGTTCGCCTCCACAACATATCTTTTCCTTTTATGAACCCCCTTCCAGCGCAAATTTACAGAAAATTCATTCAAAAACCGGCTAAAATAACCTTGCAGGTTTGACGCGTCTGCCGCTTTGGTGTATCATATATGTGTGTATTTATGTCTATCTCCGGGAAGCATTTTCCCGAATTTGATCTATGAGGTGTTACCAATGTCCCTTGTTGAAAAACTCTTTGGCAGCTTCTCGGACCGGGAGCTGAAAAAGATCAACCCCATTGCCAAGCAGGTGCTGGCTCTGGAAGAAAAATATGCCGCCATGCCAGATGCCGACCTGCAGGCACAGACCGCTGTGTTCAAGCAGCAGCTGGCCGACGGCAAGACCACCGATGATATCCTGCCCGATGCCTTTGCCGTCTGCCGCGAGGCCGCATGGCGCGTGCTGGGCATGAAGCACTTCCCTGTGCAGGTCATCGGCGGCATTGCCCTGCACCGCGGCGATATTTCCGAGATGCAGACCGGTGAAGGCAAGACCCTTGTGGCTACCCTGCCCGCCTACCTGAATGCCCTCACCGGTGAGGCGTGCATGTTGTCACCGTCAACGATTACCTTGCCAAGCGCGACAGCGAGTGGATGGGCAAGCTCTACCGCTGGCTGGGCCTTTCTGTCGGCCTGATCGCACAGGGCATGGACGGCGATGCACGCCGCGCCGCCTATGCTGCCGACATCACCTACGGTACCAACAACGAGTTCGGCTTCGACTACCTGCGCGACAACATGGTGACCTATAAGGCCAACATGGTGCAGCGCGGCCACGCCTATGCCATCGTCGATGAAGTGGACTCCATCCTGATCGATGAAGCCCGCACGCCCCTGATCATTTCCGGCCGCGGCGAGGATTCTTCCAGCCTGTACACACAGGTGGACCGCTTTGTGCGCACCCTGCGCAAGAGCGTGGTGGTAGAGCTGGAGGATAAGGTCTCTACCGACGAGCAGACCGACGGTGATTACGTCGTGGACGAAAAGCACAAGACCTGTACCCTGACTGCCAGCGGCATCAAGAAAGCGGAAGCCTACTTCAAGGTCGAGAACCTTGCCGCCGCCGAGAACATGACCCTTGCCCATCACATCGATCAGGCCATCAAGGCTTACGGCGTGATGCAGCGGGACATCGATTACGTGGTCAAGGATGGTCAGGTCATCATCGTGGACGAGTTCACCGGCCGTCTGATGATCGGCCGCCGCTACAACGAAGGCCTGCATCAGGCCATCGAAGCCAAGGAGGGCGTGAAGATCGCCGCCGAGAGCAAAACGCTGGCTACCATCACCTTCCAGAACTACTTCCGCATGTACAAAAAGCTGTCCGGTATGACCGGTACCGCCAAGACAGAAGCCACCGAGTTCACCGAGATCTACGGCCTGAACATCGTTACGGTGCCCACCAACCGTCCCCGTCAGCGCATCGATTATCCGGATGCCATCTACAAGACGGTCAACGGCAAATACAATGCCGTTATCCAGCAGGTGCTGGAATGCCACCAGAAGGGCCAGCCCGTGCTGGTGGGTACGGTCAGCGTGGAAAAGAGTGAGACCCTTGCCAAGATGCTGCAGAAATACACCCGCGACTTCAACGTGCTGAACGCAAAGAACCACGAGCGTGAAGCCGAGATCGTGGCGCAGGCCGGCAAAAAGGGTGCCATTACCATTGCCACCAACATGGCAGGCCGTGGTACCGATATCATGCTGGGCGGCAACGCCGAGTTCATGGCCAAGGCCCAGATGCGCAAGGAACACTTCTGCGAAAACCTGCTGAACCCGGAAAAGCCCGAGGATGCCGACCCGGCTGCAGTGGAAATGCTGCTGACCGAAGCCAACGGCCACGGCGATACCGAGGATGCCAACATCCTTGCTGCCCGCAAGCGCTTCGATGATCTGTACGCCCAGTGCAAGCCCCAGATCGATGCCGAAGCTGAGCAGGTGCGCGCTGCAGGCGGCCTGTTCATCATCGGTACCGAACGCCACGAGAGCCGCCGCATCGACAACCAGCTGCGCGGCCGTGCCGGCCGTCAGGGCGACCCGGGTGCTTCCCGCTTCTACCTGAGCCTGGAAGATGACCTGATGCGCCTGTTCGGCGGCGACCGCGTCTCCAGCCTGATGGATACCCTCAAAATCGATGAGGACACTCCCATCGAGAACCGCATGATCACCAACACGCTGGAAAGCGCCCAGAAAAAGCTGGAAGGCCGCAACTTCGAGATCCGCAAGAACGTGCTGAAGTACGACGACGTGATGAACCAGCAGCGCGAGATCATCTATGGCCAGCGCCGCAAGGTGCTGGACGGCGAGGACATCAGCACCGAGATGCACAAGATGCTGCGGGAGAACATCGATTCCAGCTGCGCCCAGTTCCTGGCCGGTGATGTGAAGGACGACTGGGACTTTGGTGCCCTGCGCCGCCACTATCTGGCTGGCTGACCACCGACACCGACCTGCACTATGATGTGGCCGACTTTGAGGATATCTCCCGTCAGAGCATTGCCGATATGCTGTATGACCGCGGCATGAAGATCCTCGCCGACAAGGAGCAGCGCTACGGTACTCCCATCATGCGTGAGCTGGAGCGCATCTGCCTGCTCAAGTGCGTGGACCGCATGTGGATGGACCACATCGACAACATGGACCAGCTGCGTCAGGGCATTGCGCTGCGCGGCTACGGCCAGAAGGACCCCGTTGTGGAGTACCGCATCGAGGGCTTTGACATGTTCGACCAGATGGTGGATTCCATCCGTGAGTCCAGTGTGAAGATGCTGCTGACCATCGAGATCCGTCAGGCCGGTGCTGCCCCCAAGCGTGAGCAGGTGGCAAAGCCCACCGGCGAAGGCTTTGTGCCCGGCAACGGTGCACCCGGTGCCAAGGGTGCACCCCACGGCCAGCCTGTGCGTGTCATCAAAATTGGCCGCAACGACCCCTGCCCCTGCGGCAGCGGCCTGAAGTGGAAAAAGTGCACCTGCGCCAAGTACCACCCGGAAGGCACATCGACGAACGAAAACTAAGTAAAAAACCTCTCAGGCTCTGCCATAAGGCAGGGTCTGGGAGGTTTTTGATAAAATAGAGGGAGTTGATTTTGGAATGATCACACCAGAAAAACTGCTCGAATCCGCAAAGGAGCTGGAAACCCAGCTGCGCACATGGCGGCGCACCCTGCACCGCCACCCGGAGGTAGGCTTTGACCTGCCCGAGACAAAAGCGCTGGTCAAAAAAGCCCTGACCGAGATGGGCTACACCCCGCAGGACTGCGGCAAGTGCGGCGTACTCGCGCTAGCGGGCGGCAAGCGCCCCGGCAAGACCATCCTGCTGCGCGGCGACATGGATGCCCTGCCCCTTCAGGAGGAATCCGGCGAAGAATTTGCTTCCGAGGTGCCGGGCAAGATGCACGGCTGCGGCCACGATATGCACACCGCCATGATGCTGGGTGCGGCAAAGCTGCTCAAAGAACACGAGGACGAGATCGAGGGCACCATCAAGCTGGAATTCCAGCCTGCAGAGGAGATTTTTCAGGGTTCGCTGGACATGCTGAAAAACGGCCTGCTGGAAAACCCGAAGGTGGATGCCGCGGTCATGTTCCATGTTCTGGCCGGGATTCCCCTGCCCGTGGGCACCGTGCTGGTGCCGGGCGGCGGCATCACCATGGCAAGCTGTGAGCAGTACCACATCACCGTACACGGCAAGGGCGGCCATGGCTCCATGCCCAACGCCTGCATCGACCCCATCACCGCAGCGGCCCACATCCACATTGCCCTGCAGGAGATCAACAGCCGTGAGCTGGACCCCGCCAAGTTTGGCGTGTTCACCACGGGCCGGTTTGAAGCTGGCAAGGCATCCAACGTCATCCCGGATTCTGCCGATATGTGGGGCACTATCCGCACGGTGGACCCCGAAGGTGCCGTGAGCGAGCAGATCCACCAGCGCATGACCGAGATCGCGCAGGGCGTGGCGGCAGCCTATCGCTGCACTGCTGATGTGGAGTTCAGCGACCACTGCCCCTGCATGGTGGTGGATACGCCTCTTGCCAAGAATGCCCTGACCTATATGACCGAACTGCTGGGCCGTGGTGCCATGGATATGACCGTCCTCACCGGCGGCAAGCCCGGCGGCGGCAGCGAGGACTTTGCCTTTGTCAGCCACGAAGTGCCCACCGTAAGCATGTTTCTCTCCGCAGGCAACGCAAGAGGGCTATGTTTACGGCCAGCACCACCCCAAGGTACGCTTTGACGACAGCGTGCTGTACGAGGGCGCAGCGGCCTATGCCTATATGGGCCTGCGCTGGCTGAGCGACCACAAGGCATAACCATTTAGAATAGCCGCCATTTCATTCTGGCTATCTTCAGCGGAAAATTTATTATTTATTTGAACCTCCGAAAAATCCGCGGATTTTCCGGTGGTTCTTTTTCACGGATGGGTTCGGAGCAGCACGCTGCATCTCTTAAAAATCGCCTTTATAAACAAAAAAATCCCGGAAGGTTCACACCTCCGGGATCTTTTTTATATCAGCTTTGCCCCGCATGGGGCAGCTGTCGGCCCCATGGCTTTGCAGCTGCTGCGGCAGGGCGGCGAGGTCGCCGCCGGTGTAATACCACGCAGCGGCAAACGCGGCCAGTGCCAGAATCAGCAGAAAAATCAGGGCATTCCGCACCCTGTGCCGTTTGCGCGGCGCTGCTGTCGGTGCATCCGGCTCCGGCTTGTCCGGCAGGCGCTGCGCCGTCAGGGCATCTGCCGGGATGGCCCTGCCATACTTCTGCCAGATCGTTCCCGCCGCCTGCGGCAGGCCGGAAGCCGCCCGGCGGATCATATCCAGCAGCCACAAAGCAGGCGTATCTGCATTGGCCACCGTGCGCACCCAGCAGCCTTTCCGGCTGCCCAGAAACAGCACCGTGTCCTCGGCGCGCTCCAGACACCCGGCTGCAAAGTCTGCACCCACAAGGCGCTGCGCTGCCCGCACACGGGTAAGCTTTGCCGGCACCGGCCCGCCCTTGACCCGGCAGACCTTTGCGCTCAGCTTTTCCCGCACCTTTGCATCGGCATAGCTCATGGCACCAAAATCAAACACTTTTTCTGCGCCGGCCACCGTTTCCATCCGGGCTTCCAGCAGAGTGCCTGCATCCGCATCACAGCATACCAGCAGCCTGTGGTGCGTTTCCAGCGCCTGCACCGCTGCATGAACAAGGGTCATCTCCTTCTCCGTACAGCTCTGCCGCAAAGCGGTCTGCCAGCGCTTTCCGTGCCTTGCTCAATGCTGCGGGCGTTTCTGTCTGCAGCGCAGCCAGTGTTTCTGCACCGCGGCTGCGGCACTGGGCAGCAAGTCCTGTCTGCCGCACTGCCTGTTGTACTGCCCACAGCGGTGCGCCAAACAACCGCAGCACACAGGTGGTCTGCGTTTTTTCTTCGTGTATCAACTGCTTCACCCCCGCGGCCCCGGGGCCGCTCGTATTAACCCTTGAGGAAGGTGCTGTCCAGTGCCGTCAGAGCCGCCGCATCGTGCCGGGCGCTTTTTGCCAGTGCCTGTGTATCTGCAGGAACTTTGCCCTGAGCCAGACGCAGCGCCAGTTCCAGTGCCGCCTGTGCCGCGCGGGCACGCACCAGCGCACGGTCGGGGCGGGAGACGAAGAGCTTTTTTACATAGACGGTCTCACCGCAGGCCGCACCCAGATACACCGTGCCCACCGGGCGGACGGCATCGCCGCCGTTGGGGCCTGCCAGACCGGTGACGCTGACAGCGATATCGGCCCCGGCAGCTTCGGCTGCGCCCAGTGCCATCTGTGCTGCCACCGGTGCGGACACCACATTGTACTTTGCGATCGCTGCCGGGTCTACGCCGATCATCTTTGCCTTGGCCTGCTCCCAGTAGGTAACAAAGCCGAAGCCGAACACCTCGCTTGCACCGGATACATTGGTCAGCCGCTGGGCGATCATGCCGCCTGTGCAGCTTTCTGCCGTGGCAATGGTGAGTCCCTTTTTCTTCAGGGTGTGCACCAGAGTCTCTTCCAGACCGGTCACATCCTCATCATACACCGCATCACCCAGCAGATCATAGAACTTTGTGGCGTATGCGCGGCACATTTTTTCGGCTGAACTGTCGGTTTCTGCCCGGGCAGTAATGCGGATCTCGCACTCGCCGGTCTTGCAGTAGATTGCGGCGGTGGGATTTGCGTTTTCCAGCAGATGCCGCACACGGTATTCGATATCGCTTTCGCCGCCCAGCACCCGCAGCATGATGGAATGCAGGTGCAGTTCTGGCGGGCCAGCAGCAGTGGGCGCACGCTCTCCTCCCACATGGCTTTCATTTCGTGAGGCACGCCGGGCATCAGCACAGCACAGTGACCATCCTGTTCAAACCATGCCCCAGGGGCAGTGCCGTGGTTATTGATGATCTTGTGGCCGTTCACCGGCACCATGGCCTGCTTGCGGTTATTGGGGGCAGTCTTGCGCCCGGTGCGCGTGAAGAAATCCACGATCTTCTGCCATTCTTCCGGGTCAAAAGCCAGCGTATCACCGTAGCATCCAGCAACCGTCTCCTTGGTCAGGTCGTCCGCCGTGGGGCCAAGGCCGCCGGTGAACACCAGCAGGTCGCACCGCTGCTTTGCCTCGTTGACGAAATCCGCCAAACGGCCGTGGTTGTCGCCAATGGTGCTCTCGCGCTGGACGGTGATGCCCAGAGCCGCCAGTTCCCGGCTGAGGTACTGGGCGTTGGTGTTGAGAATGTTGCCGAGCAGCAGCTCGGTGCCCACACTGATGATCTCTGCTGTCATGGCTTTCACCCCTCAAATTCGACCTGATTGGTGATACGGATGCGGATGCGCTCGGCGCTCTCTGCTGCTTCGGCTTCCAGCGCGGCAAGGCCGGGCATGGCGGCTTCGGCCTCCAGAATTTCGGCCAGTTCCGGGCGGATCTTCGGGTGCGGCGGGGTGAAGATGGTGCAGCAGTCCTCGTAGGGCAGGATGCTGGTCTCAAAGGTGTTGATGTGGCGTGCCGTCTCCACGATCTCGGTCTTGTCCATGCCGATGAGCGGGCGCAGGATGGGCAGATCCTGCGCAGCATCGGTGCACTGCAGGGCCTTGACGGTCTGGCTGGCTACCTGAGCCAGACTCTCGCCGGTAACAAGGGCTTCGCAGCCCTGCTTCTTGGCAATAACGTTGGCAATGCGCATCATGCTGCGGCGCATCAGCACCGTGAACAGCACATCCGGAGCATTATCCCGGATGTACTCCTGCGGCTTGGTGTAGGGCACGACGAACAGATTGGAGCTGCCCGTATAGATGCTGGTGAGCTGCGCCAGAGCTTTTACCTTGAGCTTTGCGCGCTCCGAAGTGTACGGCGGAGACGCAAAGTGGATGTGGTCCAGTGCCAGACCGCGCTTTGCCATGCGGTAAGCCGCCACGGGACTGTCGATGCCGCCAGACAGCATGTTCAATGCACGGCCGCTGGTGCCCACGGGCAGACCGCCCTCGCCGGGCACTTTGGGGCCGTGGATGTAGGCGCCGTAATCACGAATTTCTACGATCACCTTGAAATCCGGGTTATGCACATCCACCTTGAGGTAGTTGTGTTTGCCCAGCAGATAGGCACCCAGCTCCCGCATCAGTTCAGGGCTGGTCATGGGGTAGGTCTTGTCGGAGCGGCGGGCTTCCACCTTGAAGGTACGGATGCCGTGCAGGCTGGCACCGAGGTAATCCTCAGCGGTCTGGCAGATGGTGTCAAAGTCCTTGTCGCAGACCACGGCGCGGCTGAGCGCCGCAAGGCCGAACACCTTGCTCACCCGGTCAAAGGCGAGGTCCATATCCACGTCCTCTTCCTCAGGCTCCATGTAAAAGGTGGACTGGGTGCAGTAGACCTTAAACTTGCCCACGGTCTTGAGCCGGTAGCGCAGAATTTTCATCATCGCCGACTCGAACTGGTTGCGGTTGAGGCCTTTCAGGGACATTTCACCCTGATAGCCCATAATGATTTCATGCATAAATGTTGTATCTCCTAGGTTACGATTTAACATGGCCTCCGCTTGCGCTCTGGCCATTCTCAGCGGAAATTTTAATATTTATATTTGTGTTCTGAAAATGACTGCGGTCATTTCCAGAACACTTTTCACGGGCAGGGTCGTAACGGTCAGCGGCATCCATCCTCCTATTCGCGAAAGTATCCTGACGAAAAATACAGAGGAACAATTTGCTGCATCTGCCGGTCCGGACCCCTTCCGTAAAAATGCGTTTGGAGTGCCCCGCAGGGCACGACAAACGCCCTAATCAGAATGATCCTTCCTCTAAACATGGCCAGAGCAAAGCGGCGGCCATTCCAGATGGTCCTGCCTGTGGAATCACTTCCGGATCCTCTGCAAGCTCTTCATTCCGTCCTCAAAGCGGTTGAGGAAAGCATCCACATCCTCGGGGGTGTTGTCGCCGCAGAAGGACACGCGGATGGCCGTGTCGATGGCAAGCGGGTCTTTGCCCATTGCCGCCAGCGTGTGGCTGGGCTGGCCGCGGCCGCAGGCACTTGCCGAGGAAACATACACCTGTGCTTCGGCCAGCCATGCCAGCATGGTCTCGCTCTTGATGCACATCTCACTGAAGTTCAGCACCTCGGGCACCGCGTTTTCCGGGCTGTTGAGCTCCACCTCCGGAAAGGCCTTCAGGCCGTCCCGCAGACGCTGGTTCAGGGCCTTCATAGCGGTGTCACGGCTCTTCATGGTCTTGGCAAGACGGGTGGCGGCTGCGGCAAGACCCATGGCGTAGGGCAGGTTTTCGGTGCCGGGGCGCAGGCCGCGCTCCTGCTCACCGCGAGGTACGGCGGCCGGAACGCCTGCACCAGACGGTCAGAAAGATACAGCGCGCCAATGCCCTTGGGGGCGTGGATCTTGTGGCCGCTCACCGACAGGGTGTCGATGTTCGTCAGCTTGATGGGCACACGCATCCACGCCTGCACTGCGTCCACATGGACAATGGTGCGGCTGTTGCGGCGCTTGACCTCGGCGGCAAGGCGTTCCACATCGTTGCGGGTTCCCACCTCGTTGTTCACCATCATGCAGGCCACGAGGATGGTGTTCTTGTCCACATGCTCCAGCATTTCGTTGATATCCAATGTGCCGTCCGGGCGGGGCTTGACCACCGTGACATTGTAGCCCTGCTTCGCCAACTCTTCCAGCGGGCGCTGGACGCTGGGGTGCTCAAAGCCGGACACCACGATGCCCTTGCCGAAAGTGCGGGTGCGCACCGCGCCCAGCAGGGCCAGATTGTTGCTCTCGCTGCCGCAGGAGGTAAAGTACAGCTCCTTTGGTTTGCAGCCCAGTGTACGGGCACAGCGGCACGGGCGGCGTTCAGCGCTTCCTCGCTGCGGGCACCGGGGCCGTACAGGCTGGACGGGTTTGCCCAGTGTTCCCGCATGGCCTTGTCGATGACATCCGCCACCTCGGGAGCCACCATGGTGGTAGCGGCGTTATCCAGATAATGCAATTCAGGGTTTTGCAGCATAAAAGGGATTCCTGCTTTCTAAATTTTCATAGTAAACCATGATAAGTATACCACAACAGGCTATAGAACGCAAAATATTTGGCGCTGTTTTTCCTTGACAAACACCCCGGCATTGTGCTATCTTTACTGCATAGAGACCGTATCTCTGCTGACGGAACCTTGTGGAGCACCACAGTGCAGGATGGCGGAAGAGTCAATGCCGACCGTCTGGGCAGCCTTGCGCAATTGCTGCGCAAAGCTGCCTTTTTTGTTGTCGGACGTTGTTTTTATAAGCAGGGTGCGTTGAATGGCAGGATTTTTTGCCCGCAGACAAGGCGATTTTTCGCAGCAATCCTGACGGATTGCAAGGGAAAGCAACGCAGGATGCGAGCAAAAGGCCGTTCAGGCGGCGTGCAATGCTTGTAACGACTTCCAAAGGAGGATGTCTGATGAAAACCGATATCGAGATCGCACAGGAAGCCAAAATGAAACCCATCACCGAGATCGCCGCCCAGCTGGGCCTTTCCGATGAGCACGTGATCCCCTAT
>ENA-OQCF01000549-OQCF01000549.1-human-gut-metagenome-genome-assembly--contig:-NODE-549-length-14449-cov-8.724201_pt1 | contig 14449 bp, 16 predicted proteins | sample MGYA00242756_ERZ504573 | MGnify/ENA primary metagenome ERZ504573 (study PRJEB26092, sample SAMD00036240) | human gut metagenome | host: Homo sapiens | study: EMG produced TPA metagenomics assembly of... | reverse complement strand
TGACCAGGCGCGATTCCGCTTTTGCCGCGCGTTTGGCGCTCGGTGTTGCCGCCACGCAGGAATTTTGGATGAGCTGCTCGGATCAGTTTCTCGATAAGCCCAAAAAGGTCGCGCCGCGCGTTCGCATTGGCGCTTCGAATCTCGGCCTTCGAGATGCTCTACCTGCATACCCCAGGTCGCGTTGCCGTGAGTCAGGGTGTTGAGCTGGTTCGTAGCGGCGCTAAGTCGGCCGCCGGTCTGGCGAACGCCGTGCTGCATAAGGTCGCGGACAACGTTGAGGACTTTGCCGCCGCCGCGGGTGCCGATGAGTCCGAGCGCCGTTTGGTTCGCCTGTCTCGTCTGATGGGTATGCCGCGCTGGCTGTGTGCTCGCATTATGCCTCGTTTGATACGCCCGAGGGCGCGCTCAACTTTGCCGGAAATCTGGCGCCCGCGCCGCTCGCTTTGCACGAGAATGCCTTTGCAACTAAGCCTGATCCGTACCTATCGCAGCTTGTGGCGCCGGTATTCCCGGGCTGCCATGCGCCGGTCGATGCGCAGGCCACCGTTGCGTCGGGTGTGTTTGAACGCGCGGCGGCCGTGGCCTCGGACCTTAACGCCCAGCTTATCGCTACTGCCGCGACACGTCCCGGTCGCTGCCTGGAGATTGGCGCCGGTCGCGGCACCAAGACCTATGTGATGATGTGCCAGGCCAAGCGTGCCGGCTACGAGCGTCAGCATACCGCGCTCGATTTGCACGATCGCAAGTGCGATCAGAATCTCGCGCGCCTGCACAAGGCGGGTATCTCGGGTGTTCGTACTGTGTCGGGCGATGCCTGCGAGCTCAATGAGGTGCTCACGACCTTTGATGCCATGCTCGGCGAGCTGCCCTGTTCGACACGGTGTTTATCGATGCGCCGTGCTCTGGCACCGGCACTATGCGCCGTCATCCTGAGATTCCGTGGCGTCTGACCGAGAACGACGTTACGACTGAGCTGCCCCGCCTGCAGCTGACGATGCTCAAGGAAGCAGCCGCGCGCGTGGCTGCCGGCGGCGAGCTTATCTATGCCACCTGCTCGGTCTTCGACGATGAGAACACGCAGGTCGTGGACGCTTTCCTTGCTTCTCCCGAGGTGCCGGCTTTACCGTGGCACCCCTCTCCGAAGCCCAGATTCTGCAGTTACCCGAGTTCGAACAAGCCAAGAAGCTCGTCTCCGTACGCCAAAACGACCGTGGACTTTTCCGAAGCGTCCCCGTAAACGCCGACTCCTACGACGGTCACTTCTGCGCTCGTCTGGTCCACAAGTAACTACTAAGTTGAGGTGAAATAGGGATTGAATAGCGGCTTCTGCCCGCCAAACAGTCCTTATTTCACCGCAACTCATAAGGAAGATTTTTCTGGAACTGGGATTAATAAATCGGGTATGAAAGTAAGCGGTTGGGTTTGGTAAGTTTCTGGATGCATGAACCGCTCGCAGATTTAATATTGAGGGGTTAAAATGAACGAACTTAATAGTGACAAGATTGACAATCCTGAAGATAATACTCAGGAAAATGAAGAGGTTGAGAATTCTTCGATTAAAAAGCGGGTAATTATTGGTGCCGGTATTGTTGATTTGCTCATTGCTGGTTGTGTCGGTGGTTATGCTGGTTACAATTACAAACAAGCATGTAGTGAACATAATCAGCAGGTTGAAGTTTTGTATTCAAAGGCTAGCGATAGTGTTGCTGCCTTTAAGGTTGATCCTGGGCTACTAACTTTTGAGCAACGTCTTGATACCATTAAAAATGCTCAAAATAATAAAGAGATTTTGAATAAAGAAATCTCTAATGACAGTTTTAAGTATGCGGATGGCACTTCCCCTGATTGGACGAAGTTGCTCAATAAATACGATTCCATTATTAAAGGCTGCCGTAAGGCTCAAAATAATGAGTGGAATACTTCTGTAACTGACCATGTTAATTTTGATGTAAATTCTACTGAAGATACTGACTCTCTCCAACAGCATATTAATAGCCTCAATGGTCTTCTTAATGATATTTCTAATAAAGATAATCAGAAGCTTATTTTTGAAGATGCCAAAAAGGATTCTAATCTGTTCATTGATCAAATCAATGAACAGATTAGTCGTTATCAAACTCGTATTGATGATGTAAATAAGGCAAAAGCAGAGGCTGAGGCGAAGACTCAAGAGGAAGTGGCGCAGACTCAGCAGCAGGCTTCTCAGCAAAATAATTATTCCAACAATTCTTATAGCGGTAATAATTATTCTGGTGGAAGCGGCTATTCGGGAGGCTCCTCTAACGGCGGCGGTAAAGTAGTCATTAAAACTCTGGATGTTTATGACGAAAATGGCAATTATGTGGGGTCTACTCATTGGTATAGCGATGGTACCTGTGACGATCCCTATTCTGCTGGTATGGGCGGATTTTAAAATATACTAATTTTTAAAAATAATTATCGACCCATAGCGCAAAGAAGCGGCCCCGCGATCGGAGTTGATCGCGGGGCCGCTTGTCACTAGTGGTTATGCGGGCAGTTGGCGCAACAGCCACTGGTGGCGCTGGTGCTGGAGCCACCACTGCGCTGGTCGGTGTTGTAGAAACCGCTGCCATCGAACTTAATGCCGCTGGCCGAGAACGTCTTGGATGCCGGGGCACCGCAGCTGGGGCATACGACCTCGGGCGTCTCGGTCATGGGATGCTCAACCTCAAACACGTTGCCGCAGCTCGTGCACTTGTAATCGTAGCGCGCCATAATACTTCCTTTTCAGCACAAAGCGGCAGATCACTCTGCCCGCAAAAATTCAAACAGCTGTAACTGTACCCTATATCCGGGGTTTTATCACGCTTCGCCCCAGAATCTATGGGTGCTGCGCAGGAGCTCCGCAGTTTTCTCCTCAGCCGCAGCAATGTCGGCCTCCTGCGCCTGCCAGGTCCAGTTGCCCGTGGCCACGCCCGGCACGTTCATACGTGCATCGTCGCCCAGCCCCAGCACGTCCTGCAGCGGCATCATCACGAGCGGAGCATCGCTTGCCAGGGCATCACCCATGAGCTCGCTTGCCAATGCAATGCCGCTCGGGTCGTCGCCGCCCGCAAAGGAATGCGTGCACCATCCGGCAAGCGTTGAGGTGTCGTGCGTCGAGGTGTACAGGATCTTGCCAGGCGTGGGATGAATTCCGCAGCGAACGTCGTAGTTGCTAAACTCCAGCACGTCCATGCCGGGGAAACCGCAGGTCGAAGCCATGGCGCGAACGCCAGGCGTCAGATAGCCTAGATCATCGGCGATAAAGTTGAGCGGACCCAGCTCGTCGTAGGCGGTCTGGAACAGGTCTTTGCCTGGTCCCGCAAGCCAGCGGCCGTCGGCACAGGCCTCGCCGGCGGGGATGCTAAAGTAGCTGTGGAAACCCAGGAAGTGGTCCAGGCGCACACGGTCGTAGAGCGCGAACGCACGACGCAGGCGATCCATCCACCAGCGATAGCCGTTCTTCTTCATGTGATCCCAGCGGAAGGTGGGGTTTCCCCACACCTGGCCCTCGGGCGCAAAGTTGTCGGGCGGCGCGCCCGAAATTTCAATCGCCTTGCCGGTGTCGGATAGCCAGAAGTTTTCGGGCTCGCTCCACGCGTCGGCCGAATCGTCCGAGACATACATCGGGATATCGCCGATGACCTCGATGCCCTTCTTGTGTGCATAGTTCATAAGCTCGCACCAGGCAAGGTCAAAGCGATACTGCATGTACGCCTGCAGCTCGGCCTCGTCGTGGAATCGCTTGTCATCGATCAGATACTCGTTGTAGCGCGCGACATCCGCCGGCCAATCGTGGCGCGACAGTCCCTCAAAGTGCTTCTTTACCGCCATGTAGACGCAGTACTTCTCGAGCCAGTCGGCGTTGCGATGTTTAAACGCCGTGTACAGCGGGTCGGCATCCTCGCCGCCGCGGGTCTTCCAGGTGACGAAGTCGGCGGCCAGCTCCTCGTGGCTCTCGGGCAGCAGGTCGATATTGCCTGCAAAGGCCGAAGGACCGGCGTAGGGGGAGCGGAAGAAGTCCGTCGGGTTGACGGGAAGGACCTGCCAGTAGCGCATGCCCATGGCGGCCAGGTGGTCGATAAAACGACGCGTGGGCGCACCGATTGTGCCGGGCTTGCCGTCATCGGTCGGCACCGAGGTGATGTGGCATACGACGCCCGCGCCGTGGTCGAGCGGCTCCTGCAGGCGCTTCTCGCATGGTGATAGATGATCGAAGAGCCCAGCGGGTACAGGTCGAGCGTGACGGTACCGTTGTGGATTTCGCACTCGTGGCCGCTGATCACGTCGCTTGCGCATTCGCCGAGCGCCGGAATCGTCACGCAGTGCGAATTGCGCAGGCTGCGGTTGATGATAACCGTCGCGGCCTCGCCGTCTTTGCCCGTGCGGGTGTAGGCCAAGACGTCGTCGTTGAGCGCAAAGGCCTTGATCTCGCCATCGACCATAAACGGTAACGCGCGGCGAATGGCAGATGCGTTCTTAACGATGGCTAGCGTATCGAAGTCGTGGAGTTGGTCCTTGGTCGGCAGGGTGCGGCGGTTGCCCGGATCGGTGAGGCCCTCCAAGCCGTACTCGTCGCCATAATAGATCGAGGGCACTCCTGGGAAGGTCATCTGCATGAGCGTTGCCAACCAAAAACGGCTCTTGGCCAGGCCCATCGAGTTCTCGTCCAGGCGCCATTTGCTGCGCTCGCTCTCGGGCAGCTGCGACTCGTCGGGGCCACCACCGAGCACCGAGATAATGCGCGGGCGGTCGTGGCTCGAAAGCAGATTGAGCGCGCAGGCCAGTGCCTCGCGCGGGTAGTTCTCGCGCAGGGTCTCGATGTCCTCGGCTGCCTGGTAGGCGTTCTTGTAGCCCATCAAAAAACCGATGACCATGTCACGGAAGGGGTAGTCCATGGCGGAGTCGAGCTCAGAGCCTTGCAGATAGCGGCGATGATGGCCATAGCTGATCTTGTTGGAGGCGTCTTCCCAGACCTCGCCGAGCAGCAGCGCGTCGGGCTTCTCGGCGAGCACGGCCTTTTTGATCTCGGCCAGGAAGTCATCGGAAAGTTCGTCGGCCACATCCAGGCGCCAGCCGTGAGCGCCGGCGCGCAGCCATTTGCGTATGATACCGTCCTTGCCCAGGAGCCGCTCGCGCACCAGCTCGGAGCTCTCATTGATGGCGGGCATATTGCCCACGCCCCACCAGCAATCGTACGAGCCGTCCTCGTGGAAATAAAACGCATCGCGCCACGGCGAATCCTCGCTCTGCCACGCGCCCACGCCGGGGTAGTTGCCGTAGCGGTTGAAGTAGATCGAATCGTCGCCCGTGTGGTTGAATACACCGTCCAGGATGATGGAAATGCCGAGCTTTTCGGCCGCCTGACACAGCTCGGTAAAGTCCTGCTCGGTGCCCAGAATCGGGTCGATCTTGGTATAGTCGGCCGTGTCGTAGCGGTGGTTGCTCGCGGCCTCAAAAATCGGGTTGAGGTAGATGGCCGTAAAGCCCAGCTCGGCAATGCGGGGCAGGTCATTCTGGATACCCTTGAGCGAGCCGCCGTAAAAATCCCAGGTCTTGATGGAGCCGTCTTCGGCACGCTCGTACTCGGGCGGTTCGTTCCAGTCCTCGACCATGCGGCGCTGGATTCCTTTGCGCGGTTTTTCAACTTCGGCAAGCGTGCGTTCGCGCCAGTTTTCGTCGCGTGCATAGCGGTCGGGGAAGATCTGGTAGACCATACCGCGCTCGTACCAAGTGGGACGGTTCTCTCGGTGCTTGTACACGGTAATCTGGAAGGACGGAACCTCGGCGTAGTTGTAGGTCACACCCTCGCCACCGGTGCGACCCTGCGGTGCACCCAGGCGTACCTCGGGCTGGCCCTCGATGTTGCAGATAAAGCTGTACCAGATAAGACAGGGCTCAGTGCACTCAAGCTCTACGGTAAATATGCCGTCGCCCTCGTGCGTCATGGGGTACAGAGACTCACCGATCTCATCGATCCAGGTGCGCAGCGTAAGCGTTGCCTGGTTGGGGTCGGCATCCTCCAAAATCACCGATAGCGAAACGGAAGTTCCAGTGGTCACAGCGCCAAACGGAGTGCGAAACTGCGGCAGGCGGCTGTTGTGAATCAATCTCATAGTACGGTCCAGTTCTATACAGTCATGGCCAACGGGCCATGGGCTTAACGCACAGTGCTTAAGTATATCGTTGCACTTTAGTTGTATAAACTACAGCCGCTCATTATCGGCGAACGGTTGTCCTAGAAAATCGTTTTACCATCCAAATTATCGCGGCATTCGAAAACGCACATACCGATACTATTTGTAGCCAACCAAAAGTACCCCGGTTTACTACGACAAATTGAATGATCTCAACCACAGTCAATTTGGTGATATTAAAACCGCAGGTAAAAGCATTGCCAATTTCGTAGATTGCTCGTTGTGGTCGGCCGGAGCCATTTTGTCGTAGTAAACCGGCCCTCTTTTTAATACGAAGTTCAACCAAGAAGAGGGCGCCTGGTTGGGGCGCCCTCTTTTGCGTTGAGGATTAAGTTTTAATCGTCCGGATTAGTGGCGCTTGCGGGCGGCCGTTGCCTTGCGGACGGAGGTCTTCTTGGTAGGAGCCTTTTCCTCGGCCGGAGCGGCGGGAGAGACCGGGGTCTCCTTGGCGGGCTCGGGCTTGGCCTCTGCCTTCGGGGCGGTCTTGACCTCAGCGGCCTTCGGTGCCGGCTCGGCCTTTACTGCGGGCTTAGCATCTGCCTTGGGAGCAGCAGCCTTGGTCGTGGTCTTCTTAGCCGTTGTCGTGGCGCGCTTGCGCGTGGTGGTCTTGGCGGCCGGCTTTGCCTCGACAGTTACCTCGGCCTTGGGCTCGGCGGTCGTCTCCTCGACTTTGGCAGCCGGCTTTGCGGCAGCTTCGTGGTCGTCGATTTCGTTGCCGTGGTCTTCTTGGCTGCCGTTGCCTTCTTGGCGGTCGTGGTCTTGGACGCGGTCGTCTTCTTGGCAGCGGTCTTAGCCGGAGCCTTGGCGGCCGGTTTGGCCTCAACGGCGGGAGTTTCGGCCTTTACCTCGGGAGCAGCCTCGGCCTCGGCGGCTTTCTTGGCAGCTGCGGTGGTGCGCTTGCGCGTGGTCGTTGTCTTGGCAGCGGTGGTCTTGGTTGCCGTCGCCTTGGCCGCAGTGGCCTTCTTAGCCGTCGTCTTACGAGTCGTGGTCTTCTTTGCCGCAGGCTTCGCAGCGGGCTTTACCTCAGGTTCGGACTCAGGCTCGGGAGTCGCCTCAGCCTTCACCTCAGGCTCGGCCTTTGCGGGCTCAGCCTCAACCGGCTTCTCCTCAGCCTTGGGCTCCTCGGCAGCAGCGGGTGTTTCAACAACCGGCTCGGCCTTGGGCTCGGGCTCGGCCTCAGCCTCCACGGCCGCCGGCCTCTCGATCTCCGGGTGCATAAAGAAGTACAGATCCAGATACTTGTCGGCCGAGCGCGTCCAGCTAAAGTCCTGGCTCATGGCCTGCGTGACCAGTTGGTTCCAGGCGTCACGGTTGTCCCAGAACAGGCGTGCCGCGCGGAACACGGCGTCGCCCATCTCGTCGCCGTTAAAGTTGGTAAACGAGAAGCCCGTACCCTCGCCGGTAAACTCGTTGTACGGCTGCACGGTGTCCTTCAGGCCACCGGTCTCGCGCACGATGGGCAGGGTGCCGTAGCGCATGGCGATGATCTGCGACAGGCCGCAGGGCTCAAACTTCGAAGGCATCAGGAACATGTCGGCGGCGGCATACATGCGCTGCGACAGTGCCGGATCGAACTCGATGCGTGCGGCCATGGTGCCGGGGTACTTGTCCTGGAAGTAGCGCAGGCCGTCCTCGTAGTCGCGGTCGCCGGTACCCAGCACGGCCACCTGCACGCCGCCGGACAGGATGCGGTCGAGCGCGTACATGACCAGGTCCATGCCCTTCTGGCGCGTCAGGCGCGTGACCATCACCATGAGCGGGCGGTCGTCGCGAACCTCGAGACCCAGCTCCTCCTGCAGCTTGGCCTTGCACACGGCCTTGCCGGAACGGTCGTCAACCGTGTAGTTGGCGGCAATGCGCTTGTCGGTTGACGGGTCAAAGGCCGCCACGTCAATGCCGTTGAGGATGCCCTGCAGCGCGTAGGAACGCTCGCGCAGCACGCCGTCCAAGCCCTCGCCAAACTCGGGTGTCTGGATCTCGCCCGCATAGGTGGGGCTCACCGTTGTGATGGCATCGGCATAGTGCAGCGCACCCAGCATGTAGTTGATGCTGCAGGCGTCGCAGCGCAGCTGCGTAGCTGCCGCCGGAATATGCGCCACACCCAGGATGTCCTCCATCACGGTGTCGCTAAACTGGCCCTGGAACGCCACGTTGTGGATCGAGAACACGGTCTTGACGCGGTCGTACAGCGGCAGGCCTGGTAGAACTCGCGTAAGAACACTGGTGCCAGTGCCGTCTGCCAGTCGTTGCAATGCAGGATGTCGCACTCAAAGCCGGCCGGCAGGTGCTGCAGGCTCTCGGTGATGGCCTTGGAGAAGAACGCGAAGCGCTCGCCGTCGTCAAAAAAGCCGTACGGATAGTCGCGCGCAAAGTAGCGCTCGTTGTCCACGAACATATAGGTGACGCCGTCGCGCTCGAGTTTCTCAAGCCCGCAGTACTCGTTTCGCCAGCCTAGGCTCACGTAAAAATCGGCAAAGTGCTCCATCTGCGCCTTGTACTCGTCCTTGATGGTGGCGTACTTGGGCACCATCACGATAACCTCGGCGCCGGCGCGCACAAGCGCCGCAGGCAGCGAGCCCGCCACGTCACCCAGGCCACCGGTCTTTACAAACGGTGCGCACTCGGCCGAGGCAAACACGATCTGCATCTTTTTGCTGGAATCTGCCATATTGTCTCCCATGTTGCAATTCGAGAATAGCCGCCTGGCGCGAACCGGGCGGCTATTCTACATGTTACGAGCGATGTTTCGGTGCCAACGTTAACGTACGATGGTGGTGTCGGAAGTTAACGGAGCCTTGCCCAGCACCAGGATGTTCTCGGGCGTGCCGCGAAGCTCGGTGTTGGTGGGAACCACGTTGTTCTTGTCCAGAATGGCGTTCTCAACGCGGGCGCCGCTCTTGATGATGCAGCTCTGATTGATGATCGAGTTGGTCACCGAGGCGCCTTCCTCAACCACAACGCCGCGCGACAGGATCGAGTTGCGCACGGTGCCCTTGATGATGCAGCCCGCGAGATGATCGAGTTGCACGCGTGGCTGCCGGTCGCATAGCGCGAAGGCGGCACGTCGTGAGCCTTGGTCAGGATCGGGCGCTCGGGATCGAAGAGCTGGTCGGCCACGGTCTGGTCGAGCAGGTCCATGCTGCGGCGATACAGCGACTTCTCGCTAAACACGCCCACGACCTCGCCCTTGTACTCGTAGCTGCACACGTCGATGTTGCCAAAGTCGCCCTGAAGTGCCTCGAGCAGGTCCAGATAGTCAGCGGCTGATAGTGATCGATGATCTCGAGCAGCGTCTCGCGGTTGACGATGCAGCAGTCCATAGAGGCGTTGTCGCCGTACACGACGCCGGCGCTCACGCCCGTCAGACGACCGTTCTCGTTAATTTCGAGTTTGGTCTCGTCATCGACGTTGCGCGTAGCCTTGCAGTACACCACGGTCATCTGGGCACCGGAGTTCTCGTGCGCGTCGATGATGGTGTTGAGGTCCATGTTAAAGATGATGTTGGTGCCCATCATCACAACATAGGGCTTGTCCGAGCGCTGGAACAGCGTCTTGTTGGAAATGATGTCGCGCAGCAGGAAGCGCATGCCGCCCTTGGTGGTGCCATACGCGTTGCCGGGCACCATGAACAGGCCGCCCTTCTTGCGGTCCAGGCCCCAGTCCTTGCCCGAGCCCACATGGTCGATCAGCGAGCGATAGTTGCCCGGCATGACGACACCGACGGTCTTAATGCCGGCATTCATCATGTTGGACAGCGGGAAGTCGATCAGGCGGTAGCGGCCCAAAAACGGAACGGACGCGATGGGGCGGTCCTTGAGCAGCACGCTGCCGTAGGTCGAAGAGTAGTTAGCGGTGATATAACCGATGGCCTTGCGATTGATCATCGGATCATTCCCCCTTCCCGATAACGACGTCATTTCCAACGACGGCCGTATCCTTGGTGGTATCGACAGAGCCGAGCTTCACGCCCTCTTCGACCGTGGAGTTCTCGCCCAAAATAGCGCGGCAGATGTGCGCGCCGCTCTTAACGTGCGCACCCGGCAGTAGCACGGAGTCCTCGACCACGGCGCGCTCCTCGATGATGACATCGGTCGAAATGATCGAGTGGCGAGCGGTGCCGTAGATCTTGCAGCCGTTGGAGACCAGGCAGTCGTCCAGGCGGCCGTCCGGGCCAATGTAGTGCGGCGGACGCGTGGTGATGTTGGACATGATGGGGAAGTGCTTGTCGAACAGATCGAACTCGGGGTTGTTGCCCAGCAGGTCCATCGAGGTCTCGTGGAAGCTGGCGATGGTGCCGACGTCCTTCCAAAAGCCGTGGAACTCGTAGCTGTACAGGCGCTTGCCCTCGCCGAGCAGCTTGGGGATGATGTCCTTGCCAAAGTCGTGGCTCGAGCGCTGGTCCAGAGCGTCCTCCTCGAGCGCCTCGATCAGCACGTCTGCCGAGAAGATGTAGATGCCCATGGACGCGAGGTTCGAATCGGGCTTATCGGGCTTCTCGGTGAACTTGGTGATGCGGCCGTCCTCGGGATCGGTGGTCAGGATGCCAAAGCGGCTGGCCTCCTCCCACGGCACGGGCATAACGCTCACCGTGAGGTCGGCGTTGTTCTCAATGTGCGTCTTGAGCATCTTGCGGTAGTCCATGCGATACAGGTGATCGCCCGAAAGAATCAGGACGTACTTGGGGTCGTTAGCCTTGATGTAGTCCAGGTTCTGCGTAATGGCGTCGGCCGTGCCCGCATACCAGGCGCCACCGGTCTGCGTCTCGTACGGCGGCAGGATCGACACGCCGCCATCGCGGCTGTCCAGATCCCAAGCCTCGCCGGATCCCACGTAGCATGCAGCAGGTAGGGGCGGTACTGCGTCAGAACGCCCACCGTGTCGATGCCCGAGTTGGAGCAGTTAGAGAGCGAAAAGTCGATAATGCGGAACTTGCCACCAAAGCTAACCGCCGGCTTAGCGATCTTTTGGGTGAGTGCCCCCAATCGGCTGCCCTGTCCTCCTGCGAGGAGCATCGCGATGCATTCTTTCTTACTCATCGATTTCTCCTTCTGTCATCGATGTTCCTAAACCCATTAGCGACGGGCGCGGCGCTCGGTCGCGCCCGTCGAGTAATGCCGTGCCGGCATAAGGGAGCTCGCGCGCCTTTACGCGTGCCAGATCTCGTCGCGGTACTCGCGAATGGTGCGGTCGCTCGAGAACCAGCCGGAGGAGGCAGTGTTGAGCAGGGCCTTGCGGTTCCAGGTCTCCTGGTCGCCATAGCTGCCGGTGAGCTTCTCCCACGCATCCACGTAGCTGCGGAAGTCTGCCATGACCAGGTCGGGGTCGTTGTTGTTCATGAGCTCGTTGTAGATGCTCTCGAAGTTGCCCGAAAGACCCGCAAAGGTGTTGTCCTTGAGCTCGTCCATCACGCGGCCCAGGCGGTCGCGATCGTTGTTGAGCGTATCCCAGGCAAAGTAGCTGTTCGACGCCCAAAGCTGCTCGACCTCGGGAGCGGTCAGGCCAAAGATGGCCTCGTTCTCGCGGCCGGCCAGGTCGGCGATCTCGATGTTGGCGCCGTCGAGGGTGCCCAGCGTAATGGCGCCGTTCATCATGAGCTTCATGTTGGACGTGCCCGAGGCCTCCTTGCCGGCCGTGGAGATCTGTTCCGAGATCTCGGCGGCAGGGTAGATGAGCTGGGCGTTGCTCACGCGGAAGTTGGGGATAAAGCAGACCTTCATGACCTCGTTGACGCGCGGGTCGTTGTTGATGACATCGGCCACGGAGTTAATGAGGCGGATGGTCTCCTTGGCGAAGGTGTAGCTCGAGGCAGCCTTGCCGCTAAAGATGAAGGTCGTCGGCGTCACGTGGAAGTTGGGATCGGCGATGCGACGGTTGTAGATGTCCATCACCTTCATGATGTTCATGAGCTGGCGCTTGTAGGCGTGGAAGCGCTTCACCTGAACATCGAAGACGGTGTTGGGGTCAATGACCAGACCGGTCTCGGCCTTAACATAGGCGGCCAGACGCTCCTTGTTGGCGCGCTTGGAGGCGCCCACGGCCTTGAGGAACTCGGTGTCGTTCTGGAACTCCTTGAGCTTTTCCAGCTCAAAGGCGTCCTTGAGCCAACCGTCGCCAATGGCCTCGGTCACGAGCTTGGCATAGGTGGGGTTGGCCTCGGCGAAGAAGCGACGGTGCGAGATGCCGTTGGTCTTGTTGTTGAACTTCTCGGGCGTCAGGGCATAGAAGTCCTTGAGCACGATGTTTTTGATGATGTCGGAGTGGATCTTTGCCACGCCGTTGACGCTGTGGCTGCAGATCACGGACAGGTTGGCCATGCGAATCTCGCCGTCCCACAGAATGGCGGTCTGGCGCAGACGCTCCTGCCAGCCTCCTGCGTGGTGTCGAACGACTCGTGCCAACGACGGCTAATTTCGTCGATGATCTGGTACACGCGGGGGAGGAGCTTGGAGAACGTGCCGATGGGCCACTTCTCCAGGGCCTCGGGCAGGATGGTGTGGTTGGTGTAGCTCACGACCTGCGTCACGATGTTCCAGGCGTCATCCCACTCGAGCTTCTTCTCGTCAATGAGGATGCGCATGAGCTCAGGGCCGCACATGGCGGGGTGCGTATCGTTGGTGTGGATGGCCACAAACTGCGGCAGCAGCTCCCAGTTCTTGCCGTGCTCCTTCTCAAAGGTGTCGAGCAGGCTGTAGATGCCGGCCGAAACAAACAGGTACTCCTGCTTCAGGCGCAGCAGACGGCCGTGCTCGCCGGCGTCGTTGGGGTAGAGGATGGCGCTGATGGCCTCGGCCTCGGCGCGCTCGGCATCGGCCAGGGCGTAGTCTCCGCGGTTGAAGGCCTCCAGGTCAAAGTGCTCCTCGACCGCTCGGCAGCCAGACGCGCAGCTTGTTGACTGTCTCGCCGGCATAGCCCACAACGGGGATGTCATAGGGGACGGCCAGGATGTCCTGCGTGTCTACCGTGCGGTAGAACGTGCGGCCGTCCTCCTCAAATCCCTCAACATGGCCACCAAACTTGATGGTCACGGCCTTGTCCTGACGACGGACCTCCCAGGGATAGCCGTGGGTGAGCCACTCGTCGGTGGCCTCGACCTGGCTGCCGTTGACGATCTCCTGCTTAAACAGGCCGTAGCGGTAGCGCATGCCGTTGCCGTAGCCGGCAATGCCCTCGGCTGCCATGGAATCCAGGAAGCACGCAGCCAGACGGCCCAGGCCGCCGTTGCCCAGCGCCGGATCGGGCTCCTGGTTCTCGATGACGGACAGGTCAAAGCCCATGTCGTCGAGCGCCTCGGCGACCATGTCGCGCACACCAAAGTTAAGCAGGTAGTTGTCGAGCAGGCGGCCGATCAAAAACTCGATCGAGAAGTAGTACACGCGCTTCTTGCTCTCGGCGGTCACACGGGCGTCGCTCTTGGTGGCAACGGTACGTGCCTTCTCAGCCACGAGCTTGGCCAGGGCGTTAAAGCGGTCCAGGTCGCTGGCGGCCTCGACGCTCTTGCCACTGATGCTCATGACGGCATCACGATAGAGCTCAGTAAACTCCTGCTTGTTGTCGAAGATCTTATTCATACGTTCCTTTCCCCCGGGGATGTTTCTCCCGGAACGGTTATGACTTGTATCCTACGCCTCGGCGGGGCGGGTAATTACAGCTGTAACGGCTTTGTTACGCATCCTTGGCAGACGGCTTAACAGAAGCAGACTTGGCCTTGGTAGCGGCTTTTTTGGCAGCCGGCTTCTTGGCCGCGGTAGCTTAGCAGCGGGCTTTGCGGCGGCCTTTGCCTTCGCCTTAGCCGGAGCCTTCTTGGCTGCCGCAGGCTTGGGCTTCACCGAGGACGCGCGCTTACGCGTCGCCTTCTTGGGCTCCTCAACCACTGGCGGCTTATAGCTGCTGGGGCCGCGGCGCTTAAGCACCATGCCAGCCAGTCCGGGCACCTTGATCTCAATGGAGTCCATCTGCCCGTTCCAGGGATAGGGCTCGCTCGAGCAGGTGTAAGGCTCCTCGCCGGCATAGCCGCTGCCGCCAAACTCGGGACGGTCGGAGTCAAAGATGACCTCCCAGTCACCCTCGCGCGGCACGCCCACACGGAAGCTCTCGTAGCTCGCCGGGTCAAAGTTGATCAGGATCACCAGTCGTCGTCGATGTCCTCGCCCTGGCGAACAAAGCTCACGATGGACTGCCTTAGAGTTGTCCGCATCGATCCAGGTAAAGCCGTCTCGGTGTATCCGCGCTCGTACAGGGCGGCTCGGCAG
>ENA-OQCF01000548-OQCF01000548.1-human-gut-metagenome-genome-assembly--contig:-NODE-548-length-14463-cov-7.818011_pt1 | contig 14463 bp, 15 predicted proteins | sample MGYA00242756_ERZ504573 | MGnify/ENA primary metagenome ERZ504573 (study PRJEB26092, sample SAMD00036240) | human gut metagenome | host: Homo sapiens | study: EMG produced TPA metagenomics assembly of... | reverse complement strand
TTGAATCGACTCAAGATTCATTCCAAAGTACATTCCAGAGAGAGATATCAGAAAAAACCCTCAAATAGCCCGTTTCTCGCATTTCCAAACGTTGAGGAATAGATCTTGACCGGTAAAGAGATAGCCCCCGGAGCTCCTCCAACGTAAGGAGCAGCGATAAACCAAAGCCTCCTAGGAGGAATAGGAATGAGATGCCCAGGATGTTTCGCGAAGACATCTTCTTTCTTAGCATGGCATAAACCAAACTGAAGCAACAACGCTAGCAAGGAGATACCAAAGCGGCCATGAGAGCCTTCCCTCGCCCAACAAGAAAAAACCACGGAATTCCAAAACCACAGCCTTGAACAGCGAGGCTCCGTCAAGCCAATATCCCAGACAGTCGATGGGTATATATACCGCAAACCAAACGCAATACAGCCATACAAATTTACCTATCGTCGACTTCACGCGACACGAGCCATCCAAAACTCGCTCATGGAATTGCTCGGCACGGAGCCCCCTAAAACAGAGGAAGGACGATACAGTGAAGAAAAACGGAACCGAGACGCTTTCAAGAACATTCAGGGTACTTGAGGCGAACGGAGCATCAATTCCATACAGTGGGTTAGTGTGAACCGCTACAACCGAAACAGCCATGATTAACTTCAGAAAATCAAGCCATGGGTAAACAGGCTTCTTCATCTCCGCCCCTCCAGCAAAGGCCTTCTCTCAACAAGGTAGATTTTGAATTCATCTATCAGGAGTCAGATTTCTATCGGCTCCAAGCAATGCAGAAGCAGACTCTGCGATTAGACCCTTTGCCCAACCAATCTCTGTTTCCACCAGACCAATCCGTCGCGAATAGCCTGCACATATCCAAGCCCCGTACGCTTTAGCACATACTGAGGCCAATGCCAATTGTTGTAGCAAAGCTGAGGAATAGCTTGCCCAACAACAAGACCCCATACACCCCAGTCAAACGCGCCGCACAGAATGCAGCTCACGCAGATTCCAGCAGCAGTTGATGCCAAATACGCTTTGAAGTACGGAATCTCGTTCATGCTAACAATAATGTTGCAAAACAGAGAGTGCTGATTAAGCAGGAAGTAATAGAGGGCAATACCCAGGAACAAAACTGGATCGCAAATGAAATCATGCTTGAAAAGCGTGAGTATCGGCAGGCATGCCGTTACAAGAACTGTAGCGACAATATACATGCATACATAGCAGGAAATACCGCGTTCGACCACCGCCTTCTGAGTCTGCTTGTCATCCCTGACATAGGCAGACTGGAAGGTGGGAAAGCATGAACGTAAATAGGCGCTTGAAATCTGGTGGATCGCCGTCGCGAACTGCAACATGACGGAATACGTACCAGTTTGTTCAAGCCCTAGGAAAGCCGAGCAAAGCAGCGATGTTGCCTGCGTGGCTCCATACCAGGCTAGAGATACGACACCATCACGCCACGCCACAAACGAAACCGTCTTTAGAACGTCAAGCATTTCGTCCTTAGCAACAGCTGCGGCATCGGATTTAATCCCCTCTTCGACGTCATGATGGCTCCGAAATGTCCTAATCGCAAATAACCTCAGCAAAGTGCTGTAGGCCAAGAAGCCGAGTGCGGCAGCGAGAAGGCTTAAGCCACAAAACAGAAGGACCGCCGTAATAGCAAGCTGCCCAATCCGGGCAAGCGTTTTAGCCCTGTTCTCACCCGCAACGTCTCCCAGCCCACGGAGAAACGTGAGGCAATAAAGGAAATACAGATTGGTGAAAATGGAAACGACAAACACAATCCATGCAGGAAACGAGCCCTCGATTGAAAACGACCCAGTGACATAAGAAACGTAGAATGTTCCCAACGTCGCCGCAACACAAAGCGCAATGAGACCCAAGACAGCATAAATAGTTTTAGACGTGCCAAGAACGACGCGCATCAAGTGCCAGTCAACTTCTCCATCAACAGAAGAATAGTCGCAGCCTTGTTTAGTTAGTTTCTTTGCGCCACTCAGGCAATAAAGAATGTTGCGGGATAAAGTTGAAGTAAAACCGAATTCAAGCAGCTGCGCAAAACCCGAAATGGCCACGAACACGTACCAGAGACCGATTTGAGCAGTCGATAAAAAAGATAGGAGTAGCGGCAAGAGCAAAAAGTTACTGCCCATAGACGCGATCGTGCCGACATAATTCCAAATCACATCTCTTTTGGAGACGGTCACTTTCTTGCTTTCGGCCATTTACCCTAATACCTCCGCACAGTAATTTCGTAGCGTCTCGGCCGTTTTGGTCCAGCTATATTCATCAAAATCGATGGAATCAAACAGCCGCTTGGAGTTAGGAGCTTGAAGCAATCCCTCAATCTTATCGGCAACCTCGATCGGGTCCTCGCAGTTGTTCACGACATCGGATCCCTGAATCGACATCACTTCGGCAATTCCGCAGTTAGTCGAAAGAAGCAGCGAGCATCCGGCCTCAATCGCATCAAAGGCAGAGAGACCGAAGGGCTCATGCCTAGAATTCATAACGAATACCGAGCACTCTCGAAGCTCGTTCACAAACTGATCGGAGGCAACTTGACCCCTATATTCACCTTCAGCCGAGGCCATGAGACTATCTAAGGAAGAGTTATCAGAGTACCGTCGTCCGTACACTCTTAAAGAGCAATCGACACCACGATCTCTGAGAATCGAGACGGCCTTCGCGACTATTTCGTTGGCCTTAATTGGACGGGTGCCCCCGCTAACAGCAACGATATTTTCACGTTGGCCTTCGAAGCTGCATTGTTTAAACCTTTTGACCCCAAGGCAAGCGTGCTTAACCTTATCGGAGCATTCAGGCAGCTGTTTCTTAACAAAGTTCTCCTGGAGGGAAGAATTCGCAACGATCAAATCCGCAGTACGCAAATGCTTAATGATTGCCTTGACAGTTCTATCGCTATATCCGAGACCGTTGATCTCATTCTCAAAAGGGACGTACCCATGATTAAAGCAAATGACAGGTTTACCAAAGGCAGAAAGCACCCGATGCGCAATGATATCCGTCCAACCAGCGCCGCAAGAGACAATCACATCGCTATTAAGACCCTCAGAAATAGCCTCAAATAGCTTGGAGATTTTGCTTTTTGAATATAGCGGCCGTATCGAATCGCAAGAAGGCCAATAATCCACTAATGACTTATGTACATTTGAAGGTCCAGTATTGCCTGTGACCTCACCAATTAGAAGAATATTCATTGAATGCTTCCTTTAATGTTATGCAAGGGGTTGGAATCAGATGCTAATGAGACCTTAATTCCGTACCCCCCCTGCGTTTGAGCAAACCAATGCGAACTAGCAGACGTTTAAGCGATTGTTTGAAATACCTTTTGGGCAAAGACCTTCTTACCGCATCGGTAATTGATCTACCGCATGAAAGGTCCTCGAAGAATCGCGCTCGCGCAGATGGCTTCTCGGAGGGACTCCTCAACTGACCGTTATTCTTAATGGCGGTCTCGATATCAACCGTCATTAACTCAGCACCAGCAAGGTCTATCAGTCGCTGTCCTTTTTGATTCTGGATTAAAACCAGGGAGACACCCCGACGCATTTCTTCGGTAAGATTCGTTCCCCAGGAATCGCCTAATGTAACATCAGAAACTCTTTCAATGCTTGCGTACCTGCAGTGATAACAGTTTTCCGTATAGTCCAGCCCCGCCAAGAAAGCTACCGTATACCCATCCAAAACACCGGGCAAATCAATCGTTCGTTCGTTCTCCCTTAGCTGAAAGCTGCCTTTAGAACGAAACTCAATCGACACAAGCTGATCCATGTCAATCCCATTTTCACTCAGGAATTGACGAAGAATCGCAGGCGAAGGAGTGCCGTGGCAAATCAGATCGACCGTATATAAACTCAAAAGAAGCTTATTGCCGACAAAGTTTTTAAGAGAGGCCACTTGGCAAGGCAATCCTAGAAATAAGACTTCTTTACCCTCAACCAGCAATTTTTTTATACGAGCGTAAGAGCCAATTGGATTGCTTTTTACGTACTTAGATCCTTTATATTTAACAGCATCCGCAATCGAGCTAGAAAACTCAAACCCAAACTGGCCGTCCCGGAAACAGCAAGAGCAAACTACTCCGCCGGCAGAAATAAACCCTCGGCTAATCGCGGCCGCCAAGCCACCTGATGAAGAGGTTCCTCTGCTCTCCGAGCTAGAATCCCATCCTTGCAACCATTTACTAGGTTTAGAGCCCTGAGGCGGATTGCACTGTTGGCATACAGCCGTGCACCTACCGCAATCAATGCATTTGTTCTGATCGATACTGGGGGTATAGTACTCGGGCCTTTCAAGAACAGCGATTGCATCTTTAGGGCAGGCATCGACACATGCCATGCAGCCCGCACACATTTTGTCTTCGCAGATACTTTGCATTCATCTATTCCTTCAACGCGCGATCAAGCCAGGAGAGGCTGCGGTTGCGCTCCCCGTCAAGAACCTCACCAACATGCTTCCAATCGATATCGTCGTCCCAGGCATTGCCTTGGAACGAATCCCAGGCCCTATGCTCTAGCCAAAGAGCCTAAGAACAGATTTATTTCGCGCGGCATTAGCCTTTGGGAAGATCTCAACAAATGGAGTGCCGAGATTGATACAAAAAGCAGTGCCGTGGAATGAATCCGTGTATACGCAGGATGCATCCCTAAACAGAGCAAGGAAATCCTCCAGAGGCGGAAGAACGACCTGTTTTCCTATCCTTCTCCTAAACGTAGGGCAAACACTCACAATCTCAAGATTAGAGCCAGCGGTCTTGTCTTTAACGTACTGCAGCATATCTGAATCAGGATGGAGGTTATAAACGAGGGCGTAGGGCTTTTCAACGGGAGCCTTTTCGCTGGCAATCTTGTTCCACTCGGAGCGATTGAGAAGCAGGGTCGGATCCAAAACCTGCTCAGCTTTGAGACCGTAGCTCTCGACGATATCTTTACCTGAATCCTCGCGGACGGAAATGGCATCGTAGCGCTTGAGCCAGTTACCAATTTGCGACTCATACCCCTTTACAACGTCACCACGTCCAAAGCTAGCGGCGTAGGATACAACTTTCTTTCCCTCGAGCTTAGAAAGCCCGTCCCAAAAGAAAACCGGATCTAGAGAGCCATCTCCAAGTTCATTCCAGACCTGATCGCTGCCAGTCAAATAGATATCTGTGTTAGGTAGCAAGGCGTCGATGCTCGTTTCATCACAATGCGGAGAAAGAGTCAGATACTGCTCTCTCATACTCTTAAAACGCATTTCACCTGCACCGTACAGCAAACGCCAAACCGTGTTCCTATAGATGCGATGAGGTAGAGACCTACCTTCTGAATAACGCTTCACGAGCGAATCAAGGGTCTCAGCGCTTCTCCGATAGTCAACGACAACAGGATCGTGCCCCAAGTTCTTAACAACTTCTTGCGTGGCATAAGCCTGAAGAACGGACCCATAGTTAAGAACGTTATGACGAGTAATAATTGAAACTTTTTTCATTGCATCCCTCTCATGAAACGGAAATTATGTCCCAATTCTTGAATATGGAAAAACTGATTAAAACTAGGAGTGGGTTATAGTCGACGGCCAAAGCAGTCGACTCGCAGAATCCAAATAAAGCAATGTAGAGAGCAAGGACTATGAGGGACCCGTCATCAAAACACTCCTCGGGCGCTCTTCTAAAAAGTAGTATTAAACCGATTAATAAAAATGAAGTTGGAATAAACCCGTAATTAATAAGCCAAAGTGCCCAAGCATTATCGATGGTGAGCATGGCATAAGAGGAACCAGTCCAGACTGTGGCCCCAAGAAGCAATGAGCCATTGCCAAACGGATGTATCGAATATTGTTTGAATAAATACCACATTGAATAAATACGGTTGCTAAGAGACTCACTAAAAGCCATAAGCATGGCGTTGGATGGAGAAAAAATAAATAGCAAGATTACCGTTAATAAAAAGGAACCGATAACAAGGTATAGGCATATCCTTGACTTACTAGCACTAGTAAAAGATTGCCGTCTAATATAGCAATATACCTGGAAACAAATCAGTACCAGAAGATATAGCTCCGCAGTCCTTGAGTTAGCGACCACCTCAAGGAAAACAACCGAAGAAACAGTTAATAATACCGAAAGGAGGGGCGATTTATTCCAACGCAAAAATACAACGCACGTACATATACGAGCTAAAACTGCACCGAGAGCATTAACTTGATTGAAGCCAAGTGAATGGCGTATCCTCGTTTCACCAGGACGAATCGAATCAATCGAAGTGATTAATCCAGAAAGCAAGCCAAATGCAACGATTAAGAATACCAGAACAGTTACAAGTAAGACGATCCGTGTCAGACGGCGAATATCAATGCCGTTCCCAGCAATAATAAATAAGCAGATAGAAAGGGGAATCCACGACCTAGTAACACCTAAAGTGATAAGAGATACAAGAAAGATGACGCCTGAATAAACTAAAGCATCAGCTGTAAATCGAATACTGAAAAACCGCACTAGGAGTAGGATGAGCATAAGCACATTGGCAATTTTCCCTACGGAGTCCATAGAGACCCCAAACATATACACGTAATTCGTACGCTCCATTAAATGGAAAAAACAATACATAGTAAAGGCTGCGTAATAACATGAATCAGCAGCATTTACCTTCAAACTATTCTTGATACCAGTCGTCATATTTATCAAATGGCCCCTTGTGTAGTTCCAATTAGCCTGAGGTTAAGCGTTAGCGAAGTAATCCAAGACCTCGAGCTACGCAACAGAACAATCTGAACGCGCGTTTCCCAAAATAAGCAACAAGAGCCGCAAAGCGCTCACGTGGCCTAGCTTCTTTATCGCTAAGAACGGTCTTTCGATGTAAGGACAGCACCGACCACAGCAGATCTTCGTCTTGAATTTGACTTAAATTACTTTTCTTAGCAGGAATCTGCGCAAACACCATCCGGCAAACTGAAAAGCATCGTGATGCGGCGGCCTTCTTTAGATTTGGATACCAATTGCAAATATCGCGGTAAAGCTGATCAGCAATTACCAGTGCGGACTCGCCTTTAATGTGTTTGTACTCTTGTCTGATAATACTGTCGCACCTCATGCGATATGCATATAGCTCACGGCAATCAATAACTGCTACGGAATCGACCTTATGAATAATCTTGTAAATGCTAGCGAGATCCTCGTAATAAAACCCTTTAGGGAAAGGATCTATGCCCAGTGGCGCCTTTGCGTAAAGGCGCCACTGGGCACCGGTGTCCAGCGTCTGATATAACATCAGACGCTGGACATCGGGCGAAGGCAGGGCCTTTGCAGGCGCCACGGGGCCAAGCGACTCAACTAAAGAGCAAGCATCACCGTCGCTGAACGGTTTACCGAATGGAATAGCGGATATCTGACATCCAGAATCAAGACAGGCATTAAGAAGAATCTCGATAAAAACGGGAGAAACGTAGTCGTCACTATCGACGAAAGAAATCCACTCGCCTTGAGCAATGCGCAGTCCCGCATTGCGAGCGTCAGAAAGACCGCCGTTTTCCTTATGCAAAACGGTAGTACGATTATCATTCGCAGCAAGAACGTCACAAAGCTCGCCAGAGCCATCAGTCGAGCCATCATCAACGAGAATAATCTCGAGATTTTGATAGCTTTGACGGCAAATGCTATCAAAACACTCCCGCAGATAAGATTTAACGTTATATACCGGCACAATCACCGATACCAAATTGCTGTTTACCATCTAATTCCTTGAGTAGAGATCTAGGTATTTACGAGTCAGTCGCTTGCCTTGCAACTCAATGTTGTAATCGGCGAATAGTCCGCTTGAGATAGATATTCGGCTCTCATACGAGTATGTCGAAAGCGAATTGATCTCGTCGGCCCACACAACAGGGTTGTCAATTGGCAGGAATTTGCACTCCCCCGTCACATCCACTTCGCGTGTAATCGCATCACTCAGCAGACACGGCAGGCCAGACACCTGTGCCTCGACGCCGACGAGGCCCAGGCCTTCGTAAAGACTTGGCAGAACGAACGCATCAAACGCCTGGTACAAACGATTGGCATCGCTTCTCTGTCCCAAAAACTTAACGCGATCGGTAAGGCCGCGTTCGTCCACCAAGGCCTTTACGGAGCCCCGGCTTCGCCGGTGCCGACAAGCAACAGGACAGCATCGTCGCGGCGTTTTGCGACCTCGGTGAAAACATCAATCAAAAACGCATGGTTCTTCTGAGCTGTAAAACGTCCGACATGCCCAATGACAAACTGATCGCCGACGAGGCCCAGGTCGGCTCGCGCTTCCGCGCGAGCCTCCACATTGAAGCGGAAGCGATCCAAATCAATTGCGTTGTATACGACCTCGAAGTGTGCAGCTTTACCGAAAAGCCATTCACCGGAGAACTTACTGCATGCAAATAGATGTGTTGGATACCGATTCGATTGCGTTTTCAGCACGGACTTCAGGGCGTTCTTGGCATACTCCCCCTTACCACTCGTAGAGTGGCTATGGGCGATACGCACGGGGACGCCCGCCTTCTTCGCAGCGCGAAGTGGAAAGACGGAAAGAGCGTTGATGTGACTATGAACAATCTTCCAGCCCTCTTGTTTAAAGAGACGGTGGAGCTCTCGCTGGTATTCAATTACATGCTGATAGGGCGGAATCTCGAAGACTCGGCCACCGAGCGATTCAATCTCCTCGCGGGGAAGAAGAGTCGAATCGGAATCGACAAGGAAATCGAACTGCACTTTACTGCGATCGATATGACGGTAGTAATTCATAACGACGGCTTCAACGCCGCCGCCGTTCATTTTTCCAACTATCTGTGCGACTCGAATAGGATTAGCCATCTATCGCCCCGTCCTCTTCTTGCCGAACATGGCACCGAAAGTTCCGGTGAAGCATTTCCAGTCCATGCGGAAGCAGCGATTACGCACGTAGCGGAGCTCGATCTTCTGGCGTAAGCCGCTCTCGAAGGTCGCAGCGTTGCGGTCGGTCGCCTGCCACAGGCCCGTAATGCCGGGCTGAACAGAGAGCAGCTCAGCCTTCTCCTCGTCGGAAAAGTGCTGCTCAAGCTCATCCCTTGTAATGGGACGCTGGCCAATGACGGAAAGATCGCCGTTCAGCACGTTCAAGAACTGCGGCATCTCGTCAATAGAGCACTTACGGATGAACCGCCCAACCTTGGTAATGCGGGGGTCATCGTCGACTTTGCGCTCGACTTCCCACTGATGCAGCTGCTCGGGACTCAAATACTTCTGCACATCGCCAGCATCGGTGACCATGCTGCGAAGCTTGATAATCTTGATTGTCTTTCCGCCCTTGCCAACGCGTTCTTGCGTATACATAGGACTGCCGGGCGTCTCAAGGCTAATGAGCGCACACACAATGGCGATGGGGATAAGCAGCAGTACACTCATTAAAAGACTGAACACCAGGTCAAACAGCCTCTTAACAAAGCGATAGCCAAGCGTACCGCTCGGCTTAATCTGATTGAAAGCCAGTGCGTCCCCCACTGATGCACAGCTCTCTGTTACTTCTTTAGCAGCCACAATAAAACTCACGTTCCTGTCCCCAGGAACCCCCCCCCATCTATGAATCCAAAAACCAAATAAATTGCCGGCGCAACGTCTCCCTTACGATTTGCTGGGAACGTCAAGCGGTAGCAGCTCCCTAAATGTGGAGCCACCATCGCCCACGTCTACCAGGCACCAGCGCTTATGACGGTCGATCTTCTTTACACGGGCCTCTTGCCCCACCAAGGGCCCCTGCTCTATGTGCAACACGCCGTCTTCTATGCGCGCGACGCTGTTGCGCACCACGCCGTCGTTGTCCAGCACGCTGCGGTACCAATCCTGCGCATCGTCCGGCATGGGCATGTATGCCCGCTCCCTACTGCCGGCGATGCGACAGCCAAAGCTCAACTGGGCCAAAGCCCTATCGAGCGCAGCGGCATCGTGCGTGGCGACGAAGAAATATTCCTTGTACATGGGTTTGGTTTGGAGCGACCATGCACCGTCCCGCTTAAACCAGAACTCCTTTTGCATCACAAAAGCGTCCTGCATCAGCTCGTGCGGGATAATACGGCGGACCTTTTCGCAGGTCTCGCGCTCTTTACCGTTGAGGGTGTGGACCAGATACCAGCGGACGCGGCCGTGCTGGCTGTTGGCAGTGGCGCTGTTGAATACGCCCGGCAGCTGCTCTTGGCGCCGTGCCGTCTGTTCCATGTTCTCGCCCCCCTTTGGCTTTGCGATGCACGCAAATGCAGGGGCGTTTAGAACAGGCTTCTCGCTCGCAGCTAGGCGCAGTCGCAAAAGTACAGGTTTTTGTATCTTTCGACATAGGCAATTATACGAGCAATTAATCAGCGATTGCCCAGATTACGCAAAATGTCCTGTCGGTAGATACATCTCCATAGCCCTCTACAAAAACCTGTACCTTTTTGTGCAACAAAAAAAGCCGCTCAACCAGCGGCTTTTCTTATTTGGGCATGAAAAAAGGCGAACGCCTGTGTGGACGGTCGCCTTTGTTAATTGTTGTGAAGTTTGCCTTAGGCGCGGGTCTTGATCTCCTCGAGCACCTTCGCAACAAACTCGTCAACGCTCATCTGAACGGTCTCGTTGGAGCGATCGCGGACGGAGATGTTGCCGGCCTCGACCTCCTTCTCGCCCAGGATGAGCATGTAGGCACGCGGTCGATGCTGCGGGCCTCGCGAATCTTGTAGCCGATCTTCTCGTCGCGATCGTCGCAGACCACGCGAATGCCGGCCTCCTCCAGCTTGGCGCAGACCTCGTGGGCGTAGTCGCGGCTCTTCTCAGAGACGGGAAGCGCCTTGACCTGCACGGGAGCCAGCCACGTGGGGAACTTGCCCGCAAAGTGCTCAATCAGAATACCGATGAAGCGCTCGATGGAGCCAAAGCATACGCGGTGTAGCATGATGGGGCGCTTTTTGGTGCCGTCGGCGTCCACGTACTCCAGGTCAAAGTTGAGCGGCATCTGGAAGTCGAGCTGCACGGTACCGCACTGCCAGGTACGGCCGAGCGAGTCCTCCAGGTGGAAGTCGATCTTGGGGCCGTAGAAGGCGCCGTCGCCCTCGTTGACCTCGTAGTCCATGCCCAACTTCTCCAGAGCGGTGCGCAGGCCCTCCTCGGCGCGAGCCCAGTCCTCGTCCGAGCCCATGGAGTCCTCGGGGCGGGTGGAAAGCTCAACGTGATACTTAAAGCCAAACTTTTGGTACACGGAATCAATGAGGTTAACCACGCCCACGATCTCGTCGGTCAGCTGGTCGGGACGCACAAACAGGTGGGCGTCGTCCTGGTTAAAGCAGCGCACGCGGAACAGGCCGTGCAGGGCGCCGCGCAGCTCGTGGCGGTGCACCAGCCAATCTCGCCGGCGCGGATGGGCAGCTCGCGATAGGAGTGCGGCTTGGAGGCGTACACCAGCACGCCGCCCGGGCAGTTCATGGGCTTAATGCAGTACTCTTCGTCGTCGATGACGGTGGAGTACATGTTGTCCTTGTAGTGGTCCCAGTGGCCCGAGGTCTTCCACAGCTGCTTGTTCATGATGAGCGGCGTGGAGATCTCCACGTAGCCGGCCTTGTGGTGGATCTCGCGCCAGTAGTCCAGCAGCGTGTTCTTAAGGATCATGCCGTTGGGCAGGAAGAACGGGAAGCCTGGGGCCTCGTCGCGCATCATAAAGAGGTCCATCTCGCGGCCGATCTTGCGGTGGTCGCGCTTCTTGGCCTCCTCCAGCATGTGCATGTGCTCGTCGAGCTCCTCCTTGGTGGCAAAGGCGACGCCGTTGATGCGGGTGAGCATCTTGTTGTCCTTGTCGCCCTTCCAGTAGGCGCCCGAGACGCCGGTAAGCTTAAAGGCCTTGAGCGCTTTGGTGTAGCAGATGTGGGGGCCGACGCACATGTCGATGTAGTCGCCCTGCTGGTAGAAGGTAATGCGGGCGTCGTCGTCCAGGTCACCGATGTGCTCGACCTTGTACTTCTCGCCGCGCTCCTCCATAAGGGCGATGGCCTCGGCTCGGGGCTTCTCGTACACGGAGAATTTGAGGTTCTCCTTGACGATCTTCTTCATCTCGGCCTCGATCGCGGGGAAGTCGTCCTCGCTGATCTTGACGCCCTCGGGCAGGTCGACGTCGTAGTAGAAGCCGTTGTCGGTCGCGGGGCCATAGGCAAAGTCGGCCTGGGGGTACAGGCGCTTGATGGCCTGCGCCATGATGTGCGCGGCGGAGTGGCGGATGACGTGCGTGACCTCGTCCTGCGGGAGCTCGGCCACCGAACCGTCATTGTAGAGTGCCTTCATGGGTATGTTTTCTCCTCTCGGATGCCTGATGCAAGTGCGTGCGATGCGCTCGGTGTTTTTGACTTGCATCATTATAGGCAGGTTGCCTTGGTATACAAGCGCCGCCGCACCTTAATGGCACGGCGGGCGATTTTCTACGCATGCTTCATCGTGTGGGGCGGGGTTTGGGGCGCGCGTGGCTTGCGGCGTTCCCGTGGCTTGCGGCCGGCCCGGCGATGGATGCGTTACTGGATGCGAGTTCGGCAGTAGGGGCAGACCTTCCAGTGCGCGTCGAGCGGGCGATGGCAGCTGGGGCAAACGTTGCGAACCTGGGTGTCGCACACGGGGCAGACCACAAAGTCCTTCTCGATGGGGGCGCCGCACTGCGGGCAGGTGCCGTACTGGGCAAGCTGGCGCTCGCGCAGGGCCATGTCCAGCTCTTGCTCCTCGCGGTCGGACGCATAGGAGTGCGGGCGCAGGACCAGGTAGCAATGAGGCCCACAAACGGGATGAGGCGATGATGCCCCATGCCACGTAGGCGCTGGCGCCGCGGCGGCGAGCGTCGATGAACACATAGACGACCGACAGCACATACAGGGCGATGATAAAACCAACGAAGGCATAGACGACGCCCATAAGCTGCGGCGACATGAGCTCGGAGATGTACTTGGACATTACGGGTACCTTTCGGAATATTTACAGTATGGTCAAGTTTACCACGGGGTTTGTTTATATGGGACCACGGCTGGGTACGGGGCCGGCGCGGACACAAACATCTCAATCTGTAACAGGTGGAGGCGGAATCCGGGTCTAGATGTTACAGATCGAGACACAGGGGTCCCTCCCCGACTCAATCTCGATCTGTAACATCTTGGGCCCCAAAACCCCTCTTACTGATACAGATCGAGACGAACGGTGAGCCCTCCGTTAAAATATCTCAATATGTAACAACAACTCGGCAAAAACAGGTCTAACCGTTACAGATTTAGACATTCGAAACCGACTGATAGGTTCATCTAAATCTGTAACATCTAGAACCCAAATCCTCAGCTAACTGTTACAGATTAAGACAAAGAAAACCGTCCAAACCGAATGTCTCAAACTGTAACAACTGGAACCCAAATCCTCGTCTAACTGTTACAGATCGAGACGAAAGGTTGCCGTAGCTGTCGGCAGACGAGCGTGTCGACGTTGCCGGGTCTCCACTCGCCTGCCGTTGGCGGGTGTTGCGGGGCTGTTCGCCGCATTGCCGCTGCGCTGGGGGTGTGCAGACCGTAGGATAGTCCTATTGACAGCCTGTCAACTCGTCTGGGAGGCACCGTGCAGAAACGTTTGATATCGCGATTGTGGGCGCGGGCATCACCGGGTGCGCCATCGCGCGGCAGCTCGCGCGCTATGACCTGTCCATTTGCGTGGTCGAGGCGGCCAACGACATCGCGCTGGGCGCCTCGAAGGCCAACGGCGGCCTGGTGCACGCCGGCTACGATCCGGCGCCGGGCACGGTAAAGGCGCAGGTCAACGCCCGCGGTTGCGAGCTGTATGGCACTGGGCCCAGGAGCTGGGATTTTTGTTCCGCCGCACCGGGTCGATGGTGCTGGGCTTCAACGACGAAGACCGCGCGCACCTGGAGAAGCTGTGCCAGAATGGCCTGGCCAACGGCGTGCCCGAGCTGTCGATTATCAGCCCCGAGCGCATCCACGAGCTGGAACCGCGCGCGAGTGCCCAAGCCACGTGCGCGTTATGGTGCCCTTCGACCGGCTACGTTGACCCGTTTGAGGTCGCCATCGCCGCGCTGGAGAACGCGGTCGCCAACGGCGTGACGTTTATGCGCTCCGCACCGGTAGAGGCCATTGAAATTGCCGGATCGGATGACGGGGACGCTGCCGTCGACGGCAAGGGCCGCGCACGCTTTACGCTGGTGACGTCTGCCGGCGACGTGCGCTGCCGCTATCTGATTAACGCCGCGGGCAACGGAGCCGCGGACATCTCGCATATGGCCGGCGCCGAGGAGTTTCAGATGGTCTGGCGCCAGGGCAACATCGTGGTGCTGGACAAGGAACAGCGCTCGCTGATGCCGCTCTACCCCGTTCCCACGCCGGTTTCCAAGGGCGTTATCGTCACGGGAACCGTGCACGGCAACACCGTGATTACCGCGACGGCCGCCGAGCGCGAGCGCGGCGACACGCAGACCTACG